>Ga0116169_1003268_pt1 | contig 10982 bp, 15 predicted proteins | sample AD_UKC130_MetaG_FD_89796 | JGI IMG/M metagenome (GOLD analysis project Ga0116169, IMG submission 89796) | Active sludge microbial communities of municipal wastewater-treating anaerobic digesters from Canada - AD_UKC130_MetaG | ecosystem: Engineered > Bioreactor > Anaerobic > Digestate | place... | reverse complement strand
TTTCAGCAAGTGTGAGAACATTATCTTCTATATACTCCCATAACAACTTCGCCAAATATTCTTTATCTTTAGTCTTAAAGAAATCTATCTTCACTTTACACCTTCAGTCTTAAACCAAATAGATTCTATCCTGTATCCCTTTTTTGTAGTATTCCTAGCATTAACACACCTCATTGCTTTTCTGATATCTTTTCTCTGCCATCCATTCTTCTCTAATTCAATAAATCTAGGGTCTTTATAATTAGACAAAATAACATTACCTTTTACTCCCAATAGAATCTTGATTAAGTCTTCATAATCCTCATCTGTCATTTCATAAGTATATTTTTTACCTGTTCTCCTAGTATCAAGGATGTATGGTGGGTCTAGATAAAATAATGTCTCTTCGGAATCATAGTCTCTAATTACCTCTCTAAAATCTTTATTCTCTATAATTACATTCTTAAGTCTATTGTGAATTTTAGAAAGCTCTTCAATATTAGATAGCCACGCTGAATTACGTCCAGCCATATTCCTTCTAGAAAGAGAAACAGCATATCCCCAAGTTTTACCTTGACCAGTAAAACTCATTCCAGTAACAATATAGAAGCAATAAGCTTTCTCAACAGAATTTATAGATTGTTTATAAGCATCTAATGCATAGAGAAATTCTTCTCTTGAATAAGGAGTAAGCATTAATTGTCTATACAATTCCTTAAAATCTTCACTATCCTTGATAACTCGAAATACATTTACAAGATTTTCATTAATATCATTATAAACTTCTACAGGACATACTGGTTTGTTTAAAAGAACATTGCCAGCACCACCAAAGACTTCAACGTATATTCGATGATATGGCATAAGTGCGATTATCTCTTTCTTTAAATATGATTTTCCACCGTAGTATATAAATGGTGCTCTCATTTATTTCTCCTTATTAGAATTGTTTTATTATCTATCTTAATATGTTCCCAACCCGCTGGATTATAATCAGAATCACAATATACTATAGCCTGCCCTTTTATATTTTCTAAGTTCTCCAATAAGTCTTGATTAGCAAGAAACAATGTATTTTCTGTATCATATGTTTTAATAATTCTACTATCATCTCTATAATCTATTTGAACCACCAATAATCTCTGACAAATTTCAGGTAATAATTCTACCCTTGATAAATAATCATACATATCATTTGGAAGAGAGAATCTGTATTTAATTTTGGTATTTAAATTTTCTTTAGCATACAGATATAAATTATATGCTTTATTTATTTCTTCATTGCCTGAAGGTTCTCTATCATAAATTACTTTAGAAAATTCTTCAAATTTGTCTTTATCTCTTAATACCCTAAAAAAATTTACAATTTCAGACTCCTTGTCATTAAATGTTTCTACAGGCGATAGTGATTTTGAGAATAATAAGGACTGTTTAATCGAGACTAATTCTACATAAATAAAATGCTCTGGAATTATTGATAAGATTTCATCTTGCATTTCTTAAACCTCCCTAATAAAATAAAGCGGGGCTGGATAGGATTCGAACCTATATCCTCTAGCGACTCTGTTCTGTCGGCAAGAGAATTCTTCCATATTGAAAATTACCAGCCCCGATATCCTATTAATTTTTACCCTTACCTTCAGCTATGTTACCGTCAATTAATCCAGCGACATAGCTGAAAAACATCAGATTGGTCATACCCTCGAAGACATTATTATAATATAAATTCCGTAATGCCTTCTTCAGTGTTACCAAGTCTTCTTTCTTATACATTTCTATAAGTGTTTCCTTGATATCCTGACTAATCTGCATTTCTCTTACACTTCTCTCAAAAATATCCATCTCAATACCTCCTTTATTTTATTGTTGATTATATTATAGCACGAAATATGGCAGATTGCAATACTTAAAGGTAAAATTTAATGCTGAAGCCAGCAATAGAACCTCAAAAATAAACTGCATAAGATATAGTCTTCTTTTCATTTCTCCTCCTCTTTTTAAATCTCTAATTCTATTTCCTTATCTTCTGGAATCAAGAACAATTTAAGGATAGAAATGTATTTCCTTATTTCTCTGTCTATCTTCTCCCAGGTTTCACCAGTTATTTTTACCTCTGGTGTCTCGGCTTCCCAATCGATAATATCATATAAAGATGAAACCTTAAGTATTCTCCATTGGAAATCGTGCAATGGTCCATCAGTGCCTTCTTTTCTATAAGCCTCAATAAATTCTTTGGGAAATTCAAAGGTTAGCTTTGCACATTTAGAAGTTCCTCCGATACGTCTATCCAAGAAATACTGTATATGAATCTTAATCTTCATTATTCCTCCTAGACCTCTATTTCTATTTCTCTTGGTTCAGGAATTCTAAATAATTTTAGCGAGGCAACATACTCATCTATTATTTTATCTACTTCTTCCCAGCTTCTGCCAGTAACTATGATATCTAGTCCGTCTACTCTTACGTTTTCTTTGAAATCAGAAGATACTTTATTTATTGCGTTAATAATGTTCTCCTTAATGGATTCGTTCAGTATTCCTGTCCTTATCTCGTATTCTTTTATACCTTCTCCTTCAGACTCAAATTCTGTTATTTCATTAGGTATCTCTATACCTACCCGTGCACTACTTAATATACCGTCTAATCCATACTCTACTCTAATCTTCATCTTCATTCTCGTTCACCTCCTTCTTCATAAATTTCTTCAATTCCCTCTATATCCTCCAATTCATAATAAATTTTACTTCCAATCTTGTTACTTTGTTTATCGATTAAGACATAGACACTATGTAAGCCTTCGTTATCTTCCAGTTCATAAGTTTCCCCGTTTATGTCTATTATCAAATCCTCACCTGATACCTCCCACTGGACCTTGTCATTAATCAAAAAATCTTCCAAACATACTTCACCAATATAACACTTGTCGGTTTCTCCTATTATTGCTAAATCTTCAAGGTCCAAATCCTTGATACCTATTTTCTTAATAAACTCTTTCCAATCAGCTTTCATTTCTTAACCTCCTTAAATTTTGGTGGAGCTGACGGGAATCGAACCCGTGTTATGCACCAAGAGATATCAATCTCTTAGGTGTATCGAACCTTCCAGCCCCACTTATTTATATTATAACACAAAATCTATATTTCATTTCCCCATGCTTCCCATCCTTCTCTCTTATTCCTAGCAAATAATTCTAATTTACTATTTTGCGGAAACATAGCTTCTATTATTTCATAAACCTTTTCTGGTTTTCGGCTATGTTCTCTTCGTTTCTCCCTAATTATAGAACTAAAACGGCGTTTTTCTGGTGGCGGAGAAAACTTTCCCTTTGATTCCTACCAATAATAATTCGTGCTGACCCCTGAACCAATAACCCATTCCTATCCATTCTTTATCCCATACTGCGCAAGTTTTATATTTAAATCCCCACGATTCGATTACTTCTAAGGCTTCTTTAAGTTTCGGCGCAGTAGCCCAAAGGAAAAGGACTGCATTATCTGCACTTGGCACTTTTAAATTTTTAATTTCCTCTAGTATCATTGTTGGATAATGGTATTCTATACTATCTGTACTATCTTTACTAAAATCATACTTCCAGGGTGGGTCAGCTAATATAACTTCATATTTTCCTTCAGGTAATGGTTTATTATTATTTTTAATATCCTTAAGTGGTTTTTCTTTTTTCCCTTCTCTTTTATTTTCATCAATGATTACCATTCATTCCTCCTCCTTTATACTTTTCTTTCTTCCTATTCTTATTATAACATATAATCTGGTGGATTGGAATATATCTTAATTTAAAGATAGGAATATTTATCTGCAAGTAATCGCTACCTCAATGGGGCTAGAGGAGAGAATATATTCTCTCCTCAATCTGCCACGTAGGCTAAATATTTAGCCTACCTCCTTGCGGAGTAATTTCCCCTTCGACGAAGTTATCTACACTTGTCACGTCTGGCACACTGTCCCTACCCATAGGACTGTTTAATACCAGACAGCAGAGCCACAGACTAGAGGGATATCCGTGGGTGCTATGATGTAGATAACGTAGGCATCCGAAATGCCTTGGTCTAATCAACCTAGACTCCACGAGTCTACCTCTGAAGAGGCGGGCGGTTGACCTATAGGTGTATTACGAATTACTTCTTTGACCTCTGGGTCTATATTACGTGCAACTTGAAGACGTCGCTGTGCAGAACGTGCCGAAAAACCAGCTTCCCTGGCAATTTCTACGGTAGTTTTAGGTGGTGAAATCATTTCACCACCTCTAGTCTCTTTGGCAATTTCTGCAGTAGTTTCTAGAGGTGAAACGGTTTCACCTCTAGACTGTGATAGATTCCCAATACTTAAAGATTTATCGGTATATCGATTATCTCCTTGTTTCATCCGTAGACCTAGTTCTTTTAAGATTTCATTTCTTCTCTGTAATTGTTCTCCTTGTTCCAGTACAGTTAAATCATTATGCATTAAGTTTTCATCTATTTCCGCAAGTTCACATTCAAGGCTATCGCCTTCGAAAATCTTTGCTTCGATTTTTTCCCAGCCAAGTAGTTTAGCAGCTTCTAACCTATGCCAGCCAGCGATAAGTCTATATCTATTTTCGTTTACCTTCACTACAGTAATCGGTTCTAATTGTCCTAATAGCTTAAAGGATTCAGCTATTTCTGCCACCTTATCGGAGTTTAGACTACGCTTGCGATTAGAGATTTCTATAGAATTTATTTGTATTACCATTTATCCTCCTGTTTTATTATTTATTATTACTTATATTATATCACAAAATCTGTCAAGATTACACAATCTACCACCAGCCGAGCAGGGACTAAATAGTATCTTTCATAAGCATATTCGACTACGTGAAAAGTTAACGGATTATCACAGGAACTTTCGTTTAAGGCTTTGTTTAAAAGAAATATTAAAATAAAAAAAAAGATAAAGTGTTTTCTTTGTTCTTTTAATCGTTTTCTTTATCCTTATAGTTATTATATTATAATAGGGGGAGGGATATTTAATCCCTCCCCCTTATTTAATATATTAGATATATTAAATTATTACCTAGAAGATTGTGGTGCCTAGACACTTTTAAGCCTGCATAGCGACAAAAAAGTATCTAATAGCGACAAAAAAGTATCTAATAGCGACAAAAAAGTATCTAATAGCGACAAAAAAGTATCTAATAGCGACAAAAAAGTATCTTTTTAAAGTTTAAAGGTGATTTCCATATTAAACCAGTTTTGAAACCAATTTTTATGGAAGCTACTAATATTTTTCATATCTATATCAGTCACTAATTTATTTTCCGCCACCTTATCTAAAATTCTTTTGACTATCTGATATGTTCTTTTTGGATGTTGCTTGCTTGGTTGTATTTTTATTATGTCACAAATATCCCTAGGCGTCAGAATTATTTTCTTTCCATTTAATCGTTTACCATAAGTTAAAAAGATGGCAAGGTTTTTAAATTCAGGTTCTGATAGTGGAAGACTTAAAATGTCAGAAGTTTTATCATAAGTTATTTCATTGGCATAAAAGTAAGGGATAAAATTTATAATAGCTTCTTTTAGTTTTTTGTCACTAGTATAAAGTTTTAATATCTTGATATCGTATATTGGTATACTAGAGTTATTTCTGTCAAGATTATTAGGAAATAGTTTTCTAATATGGTATGGTAATTTTCCATTGGTATCTTCTGTAGTTATTCTATTTTCAGCTATCTTTGTTAACATATCCAAGACTTCTATTTTTTGACTTTCAAGATAGCCATTTACCTTTTTAGAACATCCTATATTTTTCATTAAATCAGTTAGTCTTATTCTGTTAAAGTCTCTTTTACTATAGTATGCCAAACTGAATACAATAGACAGATAAAGTGCTTGTTCCTTCGCATTTCTAGGTATAAACCCTTTGGTAGTTATAATTGTTCTCTTTTCGCCTTTACCGATTATGTTTTCACTCTTCTGCATTGCAACAAATAGATTATTCAGTGGAAGTCTAGGTTTTTCATTTATTCTTAAGTTAAGTGAAGGATAAATAAATTCTTCTTGTAGTATATTAGTGGCTATTTTATTTAATTCTAAATACAAGTCTTCTGGTATATTTTTTAATTCATTACTGTCCAAAACTACTAATCTGTTCAATCCGAAGTATCTCTTTGCTGAAATCTTCTTAAGTAATTCCGTATCTTGTAGTTTACTATTTAAATGTTGCCAAAATTTTTCTTGTTCTTCAGGTAGAAGTAATTCTACCACTTGTTCCCACCTATTTTCTAATAATTCTATTGCATACTTATTCATTCTAAACCTCCTTTCTTACCTTATAGTATCTTTATTATAACACTTAATTACTTTAATTGAATTTTCAAAACATTCTCTATACCAGTCTGTTCCTATTTTAGATAGCATAAATTTCAAGTGAATGTGTTAATACAGCCACGTAGGGACGAGTTCATAGTAAAAAAGTATAAATATACCTTTTTGGTATTGAACTCTTCACCACGGGCTTAGAATCGCCAAATAAATGGCATTCTAGAGGTAAGGGGAAAGTTAACTTTTAGGATTATCATTTTTGGTTTCAATCTGTTCTGTAAGTTTATTTATAATATTATTAGCTTCTTTGACTACGGGGTAGATAACTGTATAACCTTCTATTCCACGGAATATCTTGTGCAATAACTTGATATTCTTAGATATAATAGATATCCACCTTTTCACCTTCCTTTTAGAATTACTATTTAAGTCTATTTCTTTATTCAGTTCTTTCAGGTTATCTACCACTAATGTGAATCTTTCGTCCTTGGTTCTTAAATCTTCTAAATCAGAAACCAGTTTCTCTAATTTATCCATTTTAAAACCTCCTTAATGTGCATTTCAAAATTTAAATATGTTATAATAATAATGTAAGGTTTCAATTCAAGCCTGGGTGGTTTTCACCTCCTTTCTTTCTCCACCCAGGTTGTTTATTCTAATTATAACACTGAATCCGTTGACATTTGAAAAATCGATTATTTTTTTCGAAATATCTTCTATATCAGTCTACATCTTATTCACTTGCTATAAATTTCTTAATCACGTGTTAATACAGCCTTGCTATGATGTTATTACATAAGATATACCTATTTATACCTAACACCTTTCAAACTCTTTACCACGAGGTTAGAAATGGCAAAAGAATGATACTGTAGAGGCAGACATATCTTTTCATTATAATCAATCCAACAGATTCGGTATTATAATAAAATTAAAAGGAGGTGTAACTATGAAGTGGATTATTGCAGACAATCAGTGGATAAACGCAGAAAGAATTGACACCATCATTTTCCACCAGAACGAAATAAGCATAAAAACGACTACTACCACTGTAACTGTAATCACTGACAAAACAGACATAATAAAAGAAGAGCTTTGGGAATTCTTTAGTACGAGACATAGCGACTGGACAATCTTTAACATGGCTGATTATAAATAAAAAAAAGAGGGGGGAAATTCCCCCTCTTCCTATTTTCTCATTCTTCTTTCCATGCGCACAACTTCTGCGCACGTTTAAATACACGTCCCAGATATTCCTTATTTTTACCCTGTCTAACATCCTTTACCATTCCATAAGGAATATCTGTTATATCGGTTACCTCTTTCCCCCTCTCCTTTTCGAAATTCCTGACAGCTTGTAAATAGACAAGCGTCTGAAATTCGGTAAATGTAAGCGGTCTTCCCTTTACAAAAGAAGCTATCGTATACCAGTCCATAACGGGAACTTCTATTATCTCACCGTCTACGGTCTGAGCATACAAAGACAGCGGAAAAGATTGTGTCCAGAACTTTACCAACTGAAGATTTTTATAGACAAGAATCCCCCTAAGAAAACATACGTTCCCGTAAAAAATCCCCTTCTTACTTAATTCTAAATATTCCATTTCTGTTACCTCCTTTTTTAGCCAGATATAACTGGCTTATTTACAAATATATTATACTACTCATTTTGAGTTTGTAAATAGGTAAGTTAAAAGTCGAAAAAGTTTAATCTCTTCTCTAAATCCTTGTTCCCTTACCATTTAATACTTCCTTTAACTTTAGTTGTATTCCCGGTAAGCTTAATACCTTTGGGTATACCACATCTAAACTGGCTAGGTATACCTCTTTTAAACCTTTTACTAGTAAATAGCCAAGTAATCCCTTTGGTATTAAATAAGTCCCTTGGCTATCCCAGGCTACATAACAAGTTGAAGTTTCAACTACTTGAAACCCAAGCCACATTAAGTCCATGGCATAAACTGGATAAGCATAATATCCATAGCCTAGATTTAACTGTTCTCTGTCTACTTCAACCCTAATGCTGTCGAATTCTAATTCTTGTCTTAATTCTTCCCAATCCATCTTACACCTCCTGTAATATAGGGAAAAGCCCCCAGATTTCTCTGGAGGCTTCATTCCCTATTACTTTTCAGAAATAAACGGATGCAGACAGACGTAAGAGCCTGGCTCGAGTATTAATGGGTCTTCACCACTGGCTCTTATAACTATCTTCTCGTCTGATTCTAATTTAATAGCTGCCTCATATCCCCATCTACTTATTACAGCTAAAGGTCTAACTTTAAGTGTAAATCCTTCATTATCTGTTTCTACACCTTCATTGCCAGTCCAGTGATTGAAGAACAGGTGTCCCTTGTTCCACTGTGGTAGATTTAGATTTAAATTATATACGTCTAAATCGTCCTGCTTAGCAACAATTGCATTATCATCTACTTTTATATCATTCCCTTCTTCGTCTACTAGTATAGGCACCTTCTGATTCCAGTGCCACCCCGCCAATACTGGTCTGTCCACATATACTATTACTAAATCTGGTATACGTGGTAATTTTAAACCAAGTTTGATGGCTAAGTCTAATACTGGCTGTAACATTCCACTAGATATTATACCCCCAACAAATTCATATTTAATTGGAACGTCTATACTATCAAAATTATCCCAGTAATGCCAGTATCGAGGACTTGCTTTAGGTAAACAATCCTCTCCATTTATCACTAAACAGCATCTACTATTCTCTGCTATAATAGTATATTTATCTATACGACTTGAGCCATAATCATATTCTATAGATTGTCTAGTAATATATGGACTATTCAACCTATTACCCCTAGCTGTAATACCATTTACCGTAATACTCGGGTTACTGCAGTGGCTTATACTTTCCACTGCACCCTGTATCCTCTTTAAAACATCCATTTTAATTCCTTCCATTTTGTTACCTCCTTTTAGCTAGTTAGCTAGCTTTATTTTTGTTTCTATTTCTACTATATCACATTTGTCAATACCCCCGAAATTGTATTTTGAAAGATTACATTGTTTAAGTATTTTTTCTTTCTTTACCACTAATTAAATTTAATTTTTAATTTAATCTTTAATTTAATTTATTGTAATAGCGTTACATATATCTTGGAAGACGGGAAGCGGGGGGAGAGACAGAGAGAGGGGGAAAGCAGCATTTTTTTCGTTTGCTTTCGTTTCATTTCGTTTGCTTTCGTTTCATTTCGTTTTATTACGATATATAATTATTTTAAATCAAAATAGATAGGACCTTCACAATAGCATTTACCATTTACTTTAGAAACTTTCATATATATATCTGGTATGTCTTTAGGATTTTCTATTTCTACTACTTGACAGATATCATTTACGATACGATAGATTATAGGTATATAATTATCTTTAGATATCCAGTAGTATTCAATTACTTGTCCGATATCTTTCAGTAATGTTAACTTATCAAAGATATCGAAAGAATTCTTATTAGACTGATAATATTCGATTAGTGGACTAATATTTTTGATATTAGCAAGTTTATCTAAAACGTCTGATAGCAATAATCTAACGATATAACCATCTTCAGTTTCACCTATTACATTTAGTTTATCTAAATCGAATTCTTTACCTTCTAAACTGCAAGTAGATAGAAACTCTTTCCAAGTTATTTTTCCCATTTGTTACCTCCTTTTAGGAGAGGGTTTAGACCCTCTCCTTTATTTCCGTTTCCAACTTCTCAATTGCTAACGTCCTAATCTTCTCTACCAAATCTATATCTCTTGCCATTTCTTCAACAATATCTGAACTTGCTATATAGTAGAGATTCTGTTTACTGGAAACTTTCTTTGATTCCATAATATAAAACTTTTCTGCCTTCTTAAGATACTGTTCTGGAGTATCGAATAAGAAGTAGTCAAGGAAAACACAATCCTTGGCATAGTCAGGGTCGTCTGAATACCAACCATTTTTATTGATATGAATACGCCCAACTAGGTATCTCCTGACCAATTCCTCTCCAGACATAGTTTTGATTTTTTCTATCTCATTCCTAGTCTCTTCTTTTTTCTTTTTAGTAAACTCATTTATAGCGTTTACAAGTTCGTTGTAATTAAGGACCGTGACGTATTCTAATAATTTCATACCGTCACGTATTACTTTTTCTTTTTTCAAGTTCTTTTTTAGAATAGAAAAGAAATCGTCCCAGGTATAGTCAATGCCATATGTAAACTTTTTTTCTGAGAAAAGATACTTGATAAACTGGGTAATTATATCCTCGTCGTCCAGTATCCACTTGTCGAAAGCGACCGTCTGAAAATTAACTACACCAGTTTTTTGCTTAAACCTGACTTCTATAGGATGCTTTTTAATATTATCTATCCTCTCATTGTAAACTCGAAATAGATAATCTGTAATATCGTCGTGGGGGACTTCAAGAACAATCGGAATATCTTCTGTGAACTCTTTTTTCTGATTGTCTGGCAAGATAGATAGTAATAGATTTCTATCTTCCTCGCCCCATATCTTAAGATTGTCAATAAAAATTTTGGTAGGATTTACAATAACAAAGTCTATTTCACCTACAGCCCCACCTTCTAATTGAATAAACAATTCTCCGTAGTCAAGTCCTCCCCACTCTATCCTTACTGGATTACCATTTACCTGATACTTTTCACCAAACTTCATTTTTGTTACCTCCTTTTTAGCCAG
>Ga0116169_1003264_pt1 | contig 10994 bp, 18 predicted proteins | sample AD_UKC130_MetaG_FD_89796 | JGI IMG/M metagenome (GOLD analysis project Ga0116169, IMG submission 89796) | Active sludge microbial communities of municipal wastewater-treating anaerobic digesters from Canada - AD_UKC130_MetaG | ecosystem: Engineered > Bioreactor > Anaerobic > Digestate | place... | reverse complement strand
TTGCCACAAGATAATAGAATTGCGTGTTTTACGGATTTTTATCACAATGGTGTTAGTTATCAGATTATTGCAATAAATGGCGGTACAACACCAGAAACTACAATGACGTTCACGCTGGCTGATCCTACTGGATTCTTGCAGTTAAATAGAGAAACATTCAATAGTGCATATACCTTTATGAATGGTGTGCAAGTAGCTGCCTCATCTGACGCATTAGTAAGAAAATTATCCAGTAACCCAATATTACTTTTGGGTGAATATAGAGGATCACTGGGTCCCCAATATATGTCTGATTGCAGCATAGGTGCATTCTATTTAGGTGACAGTTTGCTAACAGAAGATCAGCATACTTTACAAGAAATATTAGAAACCTATTTTGATACAGCCAGCACTGGATAATTATTTTTCTGCTCTTTAATAAACACGAGGTAAAAACAAAATGAACGCAATCAATATCACAGTACCTTTTTTATTCAACGGCGTACATTATGCAGGTATGTCAATTCATAATGGCGTGGATTTTGAATTAGTGGACGCGCCCTGCGGCGCAGGTAGGCAACTGATAAAACTTATTGGCGCTGGAGAAAACTACCCGACTGGTTTGATCTGGGATGCAGTTTCGGCGGTGAATGCTGATGAGCCAGCGTACCCTCTGTATTTGCAGGTTATTCCAGCGTCGTCTGCAAGTTAATTCGCGGAAGCGGGGGAGAGATGAAAATGATCGACAAAGACCCGCTGGGGTATTCTGTTGTTACTTATGCTTGGGTTTTGTTGCTTTCCGTCTGGGGCGGCGTTGTAAACTTTATCCAGCGCTTAAAGCGAGGCGAAGCTAAAGCGCATAATATCGTAGAGCTGATTGGTGAAGTGGTTATTTCAGCGTTTGTTGGAATCGTTACTTTTTATCTGTGTGAATTGTCTGCGTTTCCTCAGATTTTAACCGCTGCGCTGGTAGCCGTTTCTGGTCATATGGGGACGCGCTCGCTTTTCTTTTTTGAGAGAGTGCTGGAAAAAATAATCAAAAACAAAACGGGCGCGTTATGAGCGAAAAAAATGGACAAACAATCAAGGACGATTTTCCACGCGCACTGGAAGTCGTGTTAAAGCTGGAAGGCGGGTACTCTGATGATCCTCGCGATAGCGGCGGGAAAACGCAATACGGAATCACGGAAAAAGTGGCTAGGGCGTTTGGCTATGCGGGCGAAATGCAAAAGCTGCCGCTTGAAGTCGCGGAAAACATTTACCGTTCGGGGTATTGGAATAACTGCAAGTGCGATCAGTTGCCATACCCTTTGAGCCTGTATGTTTTTGATTGCGCCGTAAATCAGGGAAGCGATGCAGCAAAGAAACTTTTGCAGGCTGCGCTTGGTGTGAAGCAAGACGGCTTGATCGGCGCTGTAACGCTTGCCGCTGCACGCAAGTCCGGTAGTGAGACTGCTGCATTATTTATGGCTGGCAGGGCGCTCAGGTATACAGGGACGCGTGGCTTTGATGTTTACGGAAAGGGCTGGCTTAAGCGATTGTTCATCGTGACGCGAGAAGGTGAGAAATGAAAAAGATTTTTGCTTGGATAAAAAAACTTGTGGCGATTGGCGCGAAAGTTTCAACCAATCCGAAAGTAAAAGCCGAGCTAGAGATTGCAGACAAGCTGCTAAATGAAAACCGCGATACTAAATAAACGCCCGATTCTAACTCCAGCTGAGTGCAATCTGTATCCTGACGAGCAGGGCTGCGATTTAGTTGAAGATTTTGTCGTGGTCGATACGCTGGGAAAAGCGCACACAATTCCAGCGGGTTTTTGGTTCAACGGCGGCTCAATTCCGGCTGCATTTTGGCAGGCAACATTCACGCCATTTGATATGCGTGTCATTGATTTTTTCCTGTTCCACGACTGGGCGTACACTTCACACTGTTGCGACAAGCGCACTGCTGACGATACCTTGCAAGCTGGTATCCGGTCGAAAGGCTTGGCGTTTCGTGGCGCATTGGTAACTACTGCCGTTAGACTTTTTGGCGAATCAAGCTGGAAACACACAAACATAGACGCGCTCTACCTGCGCCGACTCAAGCTGCAAATACAGCTCAGTGGGCGCGATCCTGCTATATACATGCTGACTTAATCTGCTCGGAGTTATACGACATTGGGTCTATTAGTAGTTATACGGCAGGCGGCTTCGGCAGACGTTGCCAGTATTGCCCGCTTTCAACTTTCGGGCATTCTTCAAGCTCATCACGCAGCCAGAATCTCTCTCTGTAATAATCGCTAATGTCGGCTTCGTCCATAGTGTAGATTTCCTGCTGCACAACTCCGTTGGCAAACAGAATTACTTTCTCGCCAATAGAAGGCAGGTGGTCATCAACACTAATCCAGCCGTATAACAATTCGCTCATGGTTCACTCTCTCCCGTTGGTCGTTCGTTGGACTCGCTATGCTCGCCCCCATAGCTCAGTCGTTAGGTGCTTTTTCGGTACAAAGGCATCACCCAGTCTTTGTACTTCTCACCGTTGAGAGCAATGTACTCTTCCCTATATTGCTCATTGCATTCGTATAGGCGCAGGTCGTATCCACCTTCCCCATCGAAGGTTGCCCATGCAAACGGTTAGCACCTAACAAGTCGCTCAAGGTCGCCAGCTTTGCTGGCTGGACTCCCTTCATTCACTTCGTTCACGCCGCACCCTCAGACGATCAATATTGCACTGAACGCAGTGCTTGCACGCCGTGTAGCGCGACCCGCCATGCCCCTGCTTGCAATCCCTGCCGACATAGACAGAATCGCCAGAAAACATCGCTTGCAGCCTGTTAGCAGCCGCCTGTACTTTGCTCACTTCGGGCATCCTGCGGCGATGTAATAATCAACGGCGCACTGGAACCATGCCGAGAGAGTGCGCTTTTCAAGCCGCGCCGCAAAGGACTTGTCTGGTGGTGGCAACTTATCCATCTGATCGTGTCTCAGAGTCACAGCTACAATCGGGCTTTTCTTTTTTTGTTCGCTCATTTTATGCCTTTAACCTTGGTTATATTTTCAATTGTAGACTATAACACTGGTCTAATCATTGTGCAAGGGGTAATAGCAGACACAAAAAAGCGCCCGTAGGCGCTGCAATCGCGCTAGAGCCGCTTCCGAGGTGCGTATCTAGTATGCGGTCGCCTTCTTTCGCAGCTTTTTATAGCGGGTTCAAAACAGTCCCTGCTGACTAACGGATGCAGCGTCTTTGATATTTTCAACTGCTAATTTCCAATATTGCGGCTTTAGCTCGCTGCCGATAAATTTTCTACCCATCCGAACAGCGCAATATCCTTCACTGCCTATTCCGGTGAAAGGCGAGAAAACCAAGTCGCCGGGGTTTGTCCACAAATGAATACAGCGCTCAATAACGTCAAGTTGCAGCGGGCACATATGCTTTTCGTCATTCTCATCACGCGCTGGCAATCGGTTAAGCGTGCGCCCTTGGTTAATATCATCCCATATCGGGCTTGCATATTTCTGCCACAGCATGACCGGCAATACCTTAGTCGGATGGTCGCTGACTTCGGCCTCGCTCATGTCACCATAATGCGTGACGCGATTCTCGCATTCGCCCGGCTTTCGCATGGTAACAACATAGTCAGGCAGACCCATGCGGCTCATGCTGGCGTTTTCTCTGATGGTTTTGTGCAAAAGCCCGAGTGCCTTCGTGCGCTGCATTGCTACCACAGGATCCTTCCATATGGCGACCTCGCTATGGTAGATAAATCCAGCGTCCTGAAATGCGCGGATAAGGTCGCCACGGAAATCACGCAAGCCAATATAACCTTGGCGCATCTTTGTTGTAGGAAGGTTCATGCAATGAAATGAAACATTCCGTCCCGGTTTGATAACACGGAAAAGCTCTGAAATCAGGAACCTAAACTGATTGATAAATTCATCATCATCCCGGCAGTTTCCCATGTCATGGTCACTGTTGCTGTAAACAAACAAATCAGCAAACGGCGGGGAAAACACCGAGTAGTCTATGCTGTTATCGGACAACTTACCGGCCAGATTCACACAGTCAGACAGATGCACCGTGAATCCGTCGCCTTCGTATACGTCCTCTCGGTATTCTTCTTTCACGTTATCGGTTCCTTTCAGTTCGTTATTCATAATGTCGCGCATGTAATCGACCATGCTGGCGCTCATTTCGTGGTGCTGCTGTTCCTTGCGCTTTAGGTTATTCAGCACCATGCCTTCATTTTCAGCCACAAACAAATGCACCTGAACGTGGCGCTTTTGTCCAAAACGGTAGCAACGGCGGACGGCCTGATAAAACTTCTCGAAAGAATCATCCAGACCGACAAACGCCATTCGCGCACAGTGCTGCCAGTTCATGCCGAATCCGCAAATCTTCGGTTTGCTAATCAGGACGCGCAATTCGCCATGTGAGAATCTAAGCATATTCGCTGCTTTCGTTTCCGGCTTGTCGCTGCCTTGCACGTTTACCGCGCCTGGTATCATGCTGGCCAGCATCTCAGCCTCGTCGTTAAGGTGGCACCAAATCAGCCACGGCTCGCCATGCTCGCTATTGACCAGCTCGGCAAGAGCAGCACATCGAGCATCGATGCTATCGCGCTGCGCCTTGCGCCGCTCAGTCATTGTTTGGGCTGGCTTCGCAAAAAGGTCGCCAGATACGTCAGTCTCGACAACATGCTCGAAATATTCAGGGGCAGGCAGCATGTACGCGCTGCCATCAAATCCAAGGTCGGACGGATTGCGCAGCACGACAGCCCATGTTCCCATCCATTCCCAGAACTTAGACGCTCCCCATCCCTTGAGTCTCCACGTTCCAGTGTCGCCGGTATCGTTCACGAAGTACGTTGCAAGCATCTCTGTGCGTGTCATGACGCCAAGGAACTCGCATTGATTGCCAAGCTCCTCAAAGTCATTGGGGGATGGCGTAGCGGTACAGCTCAGCCGGTACGGGATGCCCTGCGCATAGTCGATGATCTTCGTGCGCGTCTTGCCATCGTGGCTTTTCAGAATGCTGGACTCGTCCAGAACGATGCCATGCCATTCCGTTTCCATTGCGGCGTCCATGCGCTCGTAGTTTGTTATATATACGCCGGGCGCGTCCTGTCCAGTGAACTTGCTAACGTCAATCCCGAATGTCGCGCCCTGCTCGACTGTCTGCTCGCTGACAGCAAGAGGCGCGAGAATCAGAACCTTGCCGCCGGTATGCCGCTGCACTTCCTGCGCCCATGACAACTGCATCAGAGTCTTGCCGAGGCCGGTATCGGCAAAGATGGCGGCACGACCACGACGGCATGCCCATGTGACAATTGCGTGCTGGAAGTCAAAGAGATGTTCATTCAGTTCTGACGGGTTATGGCCTGTTGCAATAACCGCTTTGCGCTTTGACTCGATAAACTGCTGATAATTACTCACAACTCAATCCCCTTATCCGTTTTACGCACTGCCGTTTTTGTGATTCCATTGGCGCTCATACAAACAAGCACACATCTGCAAGAAAAGATGCTTTTGCTTCTGGGTAGGCTTTCATCGCCCAATCAAGGTTTTGTTCTACAGCAGAAACTGCTCTTGCTTCACTGTTGCCGCGCTTAATGAGTAGAGCGATTACTTTGTTTTTCATGGCCTGTCTCCCGTGTGTGTGCAGTCATTATATAACTACCAGCTGGCTTGGCAAGTGTTTTTTTACTGTTAATTCATACAGTGCCGGAATAATTGCGCAAGAGGTAATTAAGCGCAGCAAAATATAGGTTGCATCTGCCTTTATGGTCAGTATAATCCCAGCAAGCCGAAAGGCTATGTTCTGGCTGGGCTGTCGGATTGATCCCCGATAGTGACTACCCTTGGTCTGCCAGCCGGAGCATTATTATTCAAGGGGTACGAGGGTTTATACATGAGATTCTATCCATTCCACGTAGGCGACTACGCAGCACACACTCAGCATCTTGATGAAATCGAAGATCTGGCTTATCGCCGGATGCTGGATTATGTCTATCTCAATGAGATCAACCTGCCTGAATCCGTTGATGAAATCGGCAGACTTATCAGGATGCGAACGCATTGCGAAGGCATTGCGAACGTATTGCGTGAATTTTTTACTCTCGAAAATGGAGAGTGGACTAACAATCGTGCGAAAATCGAAATCGACAAATATAACGAGAAATCAGACAAAGCGAAGCAGTCTGCTAGTAAACGCTGGGAAAAAGACGATGCGAACGCATTGCGAACGCATTGCGAAGGCAATGCTAACCAAGAACCAAGAACCAAGAACCAAGAACCAATAAACAACAACACCTCCGCGCGTGAGGCATTCGTCATGTCACTGGACTGGCTTCCAAATATGCCTAATCACGATCTTGAATCACTCTGCCAGTTACGCGGTATAACCGCTGTAGACCCGCTTGATCCTGCACTACTCGATGAGTTCAGGCGGTATTGGTCTGCGCGTGGCGATCCTAAGACCGAAGCTCAGTGGTTAAACCAGTGGATTAAGAATCTATCCCGTCAGCAGACATTTTTGGCGATGGACGGGGCGAAGCTCAAAATAGCAATCGACAAACAAGGGGCAAGAAAAAACGTGGTTGGATTTGTAGAAACTCACACAGACAAAAGCTGGGCTGACGGCTTATGAGAAATTATAACTTTATTGGATCAATGACTCCGCACGAGATAAGGATTATTGAAGAAAACTGGCAAACAAAGCCCGACAGAGAGATAGGGCTGATGATAGGTCGCCCATCAATGTCTATAAAAAATTATCGCGTTAAGCACGGGCTTCTAAAACCAAAAGGCTTTAGAGCTTACGGGTTTACTATGGAAAAGAAACAAAGAGAAAAGGCTGATGCTCAATACCAGTCTAACGCTCTGATGCAGTCGTTCCTGTCTGGAAAGTCAATACGACAAATATCGTAGAAAATAAATAACAATAAAATACCGCAAGGCGATATAATTACTATGTACAAATGACCATCTGCGCCGAGTGCGAGGCTGCACGGATGCGATAAAGTTGAGCGGCTTCGTCAGTACCGCTAGCGCATGACTGACATAACATTGCGGTAAGCGGCTAGTCCGCTTGACCGCGTAGTTATACGGCAACACTTAGGAGACATTAAATGCAACACAACTTCACACATATATATTGCGAAAACTGCAAAGAGATAAAACCGTGCATAGCAGATGATAAATTCTACGATGATACAAGCGGAAATTATGCTGGCGGTGACCTTTGCTGCGCCGAGTGTTTCCTCGTAATTGCTACCGTGTACATACGGAATGACGTATAACGCCAAGTTCAGCGGCTTGTCAGCTGCAGCGACTTGTTATGCAACAGGAGAGCGTGATGGCCGATTTTATTGACCAAAGCTGGATAAAGACCAGCGACTACCAGCCGAACTTTTTGCCGGCCGGAGTGCGTAGCAAACCATCTAGGCGCGCACGATATGGCTAACCGCTGAATTAAGCGGTGAAACCGTCCGAGTTGAAGCGACAGTTATACGGCAAAAATTGGAGAGAGTTATGGATTACTGGAAAGAGTGTATTTTGTACGCGCTTGACGAAGCTGGAATTACAGCTACTGATGAGCAAGTTGAAACCATTGCCGGATGCGTAGAAGACGCACACGATAACTACGGTATGGCGCACGGCTACGATTCGATACCGTGCCCGGTTGAAAGCCAAGCAAAGCGCGAGCTTGAAGCCATGAAGAGAGAAAAAGAAAAGTATGAGCAGTGGGTTTTATCAACAAATCCCTGCAAGTATTGCATTACCTCAGGTTGGCGTAAGGATGGATGGGGAAGAGATATGACGTGCGACTGGTGCAATGGTAAGGGTAGATGTTGACGTATAACCCCGCCATAAGCGGCGAGTGAAACGAGTCCGATTCATGGCGTTGTTATACGCCTGAGGTTAAAAGTGGAAATAAAGCAATTTGATACGCGGTTAATGGACTTGGCTTACATGATTCGCCAATGCCGAGAAAAGACAAAAGAGGTTACGCGCCCATATCCTGACCATGTGCGAAGACAGGCAGATGCGCTCGAATCGCAGATGCTTAATGCAGACATGATTATTGGCGGATTGATTGGAATGCTGAATGAATCGCGAATTGCTCTTTCTCAATCTGTGGAAGCAGCTAACCGCAAAGAAGGCGTATAACTATATAATTAGCCATCAGAAATGAAATCTAACACAGAGGGAATGCCATGAAAACAAAAACACAAAATGCTGCAATAATTTCTTACATGAAAAAACACAAAGGCATCACAACGCTACAAGCAGTAGATATTGGTGTGTTGTCTTTGTCCCGTAGGATTTGCGAATTAACAGAAAAGGGATACGTTATCAGCAAGACGTGGATAACTCTGAAAGATACCAGATGGGGTATGACAAAGATTATCAAATATCGACTTGTTAAATAATATAAGGGGCTATTATGAAAGATCATGAAAAAAGACTGGCTGAATGGTGCGCTGCCACTGGGCTAAAAAAATCGAACGCTACGCTAAAAAAAGCGATTGGATGGCGGAATAAATTTACCACGCCATCAGGATTTGATCATACGATTGTTTTATATTTCCCGCCTAAAAAAATCTACGTTGTTATAACGGAACCGTATGCTAACTCCTCATTTGAGGCAGTTTCTGTGGTTAAGGACGACATAGAAAAAATGCAGGTATCTATTGTGGTTTGTGAGCGCGGTGCAGGAATTTGGAATCCTCCACATACTATTCCGGTAATTATCGGGGTGGAGGATCACAGAGATCTACTGGTTCAGTTTGCAAATTGCCTGCCGAAGATCAAAGACGCATAACGTGGAGCTAAGTGGTGAGAGAATGAACGAAGTGAATGAAGCTCAAGGGCGAGGGCGCAGGACGCGATAAGCGTGTGCGGAGCCGCCAGTCCCTAACGCTCAACTGGCACTAATTCGAGGTGGAAAATGCAAGAAATCGACATTGAAAAAACGCTAACATTCATACGCGACAATGCTAAGAAATACGCAGAAGCAAAAAGCGAGCGCGTATATTTTGAGCAATTTCGCAAGAGCAAAAAAGCGTTGCTAATGATCGAGGCTGAAAAGAATGGAATCAAGACAGGTCAAGAACGCGAGAGCTACGCATACGCGCACGATGACTACATTGCGTTGCTCACGGCATTGCAAGTGGCAGTAGAGAGAGAGGAATACTTGAAACTGATGATTGCTGGCTGCCATGCAAAAATAGAATTGTGGCGCACAGCACAAGCTAATATGCGGGCAGAGCGTCAGGCTTACGGCACTTAATATTTTTTGGGGAGTAGTAAAATGGCAGCAAAGAAAAGAAATGACAAAGAAAAAAACGGTTTTTATTGCGGTTCAATGTTCCATGAACACAAAGTTTTTTCGATTGGCGGCATGCTAATCACGGCTCCTGCGGCGATTAAATACACCAGATTGAATCAAGTGCAAATTCGGTCTGAGCGCGATTTGAGGCATGGTGAGCAACTGTACGCACTGCCTGCTGGTGGGCGTATAACTGAGAGCGGAGTAATACTATGAGTCTCGAACTAATACATTTTTATTTTAACCGCATCAGCTAGACAGTCTGATAAACAAAAGGAGAAACACAATGAAAATAGAAAAAATGACAATCACGCCTGCCATCGCTGCTGATTTTTTAAAACGCAATACAAAAAATAGACCGCTTGCTGAAAATAGATCGTGGTCGATTGCTAACGCAATCAAGAACGGCGAATGGCGAATGAATGGAGACGCGATCCGATTCAACGAATCCGGTGAATTGATTGACGGACAAACGCGACTCAGCGCAATTATATTAGCCGGAATTGCAGTTGATAGCCTTGTTATTTTCGATCTAAAAGATGATGTTTTTTCTACAATTGATATTAACGGCTCGGCGCGCACCGCCTCGGATGTGCTTTCTATTTCGGGGATGAAGTATTACAAGCTATGCGCAACAATCGCACTAGCCGCCTTGAGTTGGGAAAAAACAAAGTCTTCTTTTTTGGCTTCTAGCGCCAAAAGAAACAATCAAATAACAACAACAGAGATAGCAGATCGAGCTAGAAATGATGATCTAATCCAGATCATCGCAGAAGAATACAGCTTGTCTAAGCAATTCAGGAAACTGGTTAGTGGAAGAATCTTTGGCTATGTTAGATACGCGACAATGAGATTTGACAGAGAGAAATCAAACTCATTTTTTGAAAAGCTGGAAACCGGCGCAAACCTAGAGCCGGATTCTCCTGTGTTGCTGCTTCGCGATTATCTTGCACGCGAAAAATCAACACGAGGTGTTGAGCTTGCTTCGCTGCCCGTTGCTCATATGTTTTTATCTTTCGATCTGTACTGCTCGGGTCGGTCTGTTAAACAGCTGAAGATTTGGACTGATGGCAAAAGTAAAAATATACACAAATACCAAGGATTAGATTATATGGATAAAATTGATATAAATGTATAACCTAAAGCCAAAAAAATGCGCGGTGTGCAAGAACGCTGGACAATAGAGGAGCTGAAAGAGATATGCCAGAAGTACAAAAAACCCAAAGCATAAAACGTATTGTGTTGGACATTATGGAAGCCGTGTGCAGGATCGAGGAAAGCGGCATTGATTGCGCTTTTGATGTTGAGTGGCTAGACGTTGACACAGCGAGAGTCACTGTATCAGTGCAGTGTGATGATTTAATGATTTGCGATGCTAGTCTTACAGGATCGCCAGAGCGCCCTGAGTTGCTGCTGGATTTGTGCGCTTATCTTAACAGGCTGGCCTTGTCAACTACTGTATAGACATACATGCGACAAATATCGTAGAAAATAATTGTTGACTGATATAATCATTGTAGTAATATAACCACATCAGCCAAGCGGGCTGACACACACAAAGGAGAAACACAATGAAAGCACACTTTGAAAAAGAAACCGGCAAATGGGTAATCACTCACGGCTCGAAATGGGGACGTATCGAAACGGTCGGTCATACATTCGCAGACGCGCTGGCTACTTACTGCCGAATCATGGAT
>Ga0116169_1003259_pt1 | contig 11000 bp, 8 predicted proteins | sample AD_UKC130_MetaG_FD_89796 | JGI IMG/M metagenome (GOLD analysis project Ga0116169, IMG submission 89796) | Active sludge microbial communities of municipal wastewater-treating anaerobic digesters from Canada - AD_UKC130_MetaG | ecosystem: Engineered > Bioreactor > Anaerobic > Digestate | place... | reverse complement strand
TGTTTTTGTTGGCACAAACTTATCCCGCAGGAAGCAAAGAGTTTAATGAAGTATTCGATATTGCCGTTCGTCTTTTTCCCGATGATCCTATCGCCATCATCAATTATGCGGCAGCAGAGATAGAAAACGGCAATATGCAGGAAGCCCTCGAACGGCTGAAAAAAATTGAAGACGATCCGCGTGCATGGAATAACATGGGCGTAGCATATGCTCGAATGGGAGAAAACGAAAAAGCCATGGAATATTTTTCCAAAGCTGCCGACCAAGGTGATACTGATGCAAAAGCCAATAAGGATCAGTTGCAATGTTACTTTGATGAACAAAATTAATGATTTACGAATAAATTTATTTATGATTTTTAATACAAACGATTTTATTATTTTTTATTAATCCAGGACCTATGAAATTAAACAAATTATTTTTGAGTGGAGTTGTTGCCTTAGGAATAGGGCTGACGGCTTGTAATATTGATGAAGAAGTACCCGAAACGAATTCGGGTAAAGGAGATGTATGGGTGTCATTTGCGATTGCCTTGCCAAGAGCATCCGGCACTCGTGCTGAAACAGATAATGTGGGGGATGCAAATGCTGGCGACACCTATGTGGGAACGGCAGATGAACAGGAAGTCAAGTCGGTTCGTATAGTGTTATATGATAATGATCAGGTTGCTTATGCATTTGATCTTGCTATTACTTCTGATGATACAGGTAATTTTACGGGAAATGATATTGCAGAAGGAGCGACACCTACCTCAAGTTCATTTGTAACAAAAGCAGAAAAGGTAGTTGAGAAAGATTATAAAGTTCTTGTGTTGCTGAATCCTACAGATGAAACGATAAATGCAACACAAAAATCAAACAACATTTCCGAATTTATACAACCTGCAAATACAAATGTTACGGCATTGACTTCGCCTGCTTTTTTTATGTCTAACTCGCAAGGTTTGGTCGATGTGGCTGTTTCGAAATTGAAAACTACGCAGTCGGAAGCCGAATCAAATCCTATTGCCGTTAAAGTAGATCGGGCGGTTGCCAAAGTATTTGTAGGGGGAAAACCTACCGTGGAACAAGGTGCTACATTTACGGATATTCAGTGGACATTGGATGTTACCAACAAAAAGACTTTCTGGATGCGCAAACTTGCAAACAAGGTTACTGGATTAAACATTTTTGCCCCGGAAACCATAGGAGATGGTTCCAATCGTTATGATCGCTATGCAGAAGATCCGAACTTTACAGGAACGGCAATTTCTTCCGATGATTTTAATTATATTGAAGGTGTAGTAACTGAAGGATTAAAAGATGCCGGTTTTGATGATGACAAAGGTATTTATGTATTGGAGAACACAATGGATGCTGCTTCGCAGATGAACTCGGTTACTACCCGCGTGATTTTAAAGGGTGTTTATACTCCTGCCGATTTTCCCGAAGGCGACTGGTACAGCTACAAAGGGTTCAAAATGACGAAAACACAATTTAATACTTTTAAAAATCAAGTAACCAATGGCGACGGCGAATTGCCGGGGACCCCTGCGGGATTTAAAGCCGATATTTGGAAATTGAAAGAAGCTGATCAAGATTTCGAAACGGAATCGTTTAGTGAAAACAATCTTAAATTTTATAAAGGAGGCATTTGCTACTATCCTGATATTTATATTCGCCATTTCGATGATTCCCAATCCTCCAATGAAATGGGTTACGGTCGTTACGGTGTTGTTCGCAACAACATTTACAAACTCACCTTGAAAACTATTTCACAACCGGGAGAGCCGGTAGTAGTGCCACCGGATGAGGTGCCGGACGATAAAAAGGATGGCTGGGTTTCCTTTAACGTAGAGGTATTGCCGTGGTTGATTCGAACGCAAGATGTTAATTTATAATGCCGGATATTCAGTATCAATAAGTATAAATACGATACTTGCCCTGAGGTAATTGAGTTTACCTCAGGGAACAAAAAAGAAAACGAAAGATTCAACGGCAATGAACAGATTTACACTCAAACTGATTTTAGGGGTTAGTTGTATGTTGATGATGGTAACATCGTGCGACAAGTTAATTTATGAAGACCTTCTGCCTTGTGATCTTGGGATGTGGTTTAATTACAGTTACAATATGAGTTTTGTGAATCTGTTCGAAACGCAAACCAAACAACTCGATGTGTTTGTATTTGACGAGAAGGGTAAGTTTGTTGCCGTATTTAAAGAGGCGAAAGAAGAATTTACTCACGACTACACGATGAGTCTTCCGTTGGATCCCGGCCAATATACATGTGTTGCTTATGCCGGACTCGACAACAATTTTGCACCAGTTAACCTTACACCGGGAATATCTGTTATAGAGAATCTGCGAATAAGGGTGAACAGGACAGCTCAGCAGACGATAGAGACGGAATTTCAACCTTTGCTCTATGGCATATGCAAAGATATTGAAGTTACAGGTGCATATGGCCATACAGTAGAAATGCCCATGATGAAAATGACAAGAAAAATACGTATCGTATTTCAAGAACAAAATGAAAATAGATCGCAAATAGACGTGAATCATTTTAAATTTGAAATCACGGCAGCCAACGGTACTTATGATGGTCACAATACGATGCTGAACGACGACACGTTGTATTATCAGCCTTATTATGCCGAGAATCTTCCGGGAGGTGGTGCTGCTGTGGAATTGAACACTTTGCGATTGTTGGAAGACGGTAATTATCGGTTGAAAATTACCAATAGAGTATCGAACGAAACGTTGTTCGATGTCGATTTGATTAATTTGTTATTGGCTACCAAATTTTACGAAAACAATGCAATGAGCAATCAAGAATATCTAGATAGGCAGGATAAATATACGTTGGTTTTTATATTTAACGGACAGCCCGTTACCAAAGAGGTCTTGATGAGCATTGCCATCTGGATTAACGGATGGTTAATTCGCGAGCAGCAGGTGGATAACTAATTGAATAAGTTGGTAATGAAGAAAAAAAGGGAATATTTATTATCGGTTTTTTTTCTGATCGGAATATCGTTCTTTTTCTCTTGCGAGAATCAATTGGGTTTCATTAAAGTTGAACCAACGACGGATACTCTTTCTTATGTTGATATTTCTTTTAGAGGTGTGAATGAGGATATGTCTACCTATGAAGATCGAGTTACCGAAATTCGTCTGATGGCATTTGATTCAAATACGGGAGCTGCTGTTTATAATGCTAAATTGATGTTCCCGAACGGAGATTTCAATCAATTGAGTAATCCCGTTAAATTATTGCCCGGTACGTACGATTTCTATTTTATTGCTAACGAAACCATTGGCGGAATTGACTTTGTGAATGCATTAAATGGCGTGGACAATGTTTTCAAGTTTAAGACAGATATACGTTTTTGGAATCTGAATTATAATCCGGATTTTAAACCGACAGCCACTTCGGGATTTATCATGTCGGCGAGGTATAAAGGGATTGCTATTCCCGGCGGATATACAGCAACGAATCCATTGCATTTTTTGCCTAATGGAACCGGTGTGCAACTGGTGAGAGCATTTGCGAAAGTGGAGTTGATTGTCAGAAATGCGTTGAATGAAAATAATTCGGTACATCTTTCCAATAAAAGAATAACTTCCGTTCAGTTGATCAATTTACCGAAAAAGTTTTCTGTGCCACCAATCGACGTGCCTTACGTAACGAATTTTCCAAATGCAGAAGATTTGATAGATTTGACCGCCGTAAATCCTGTGACTTTTGATTATAACTCCGAGGTGGTGGGTACGCTTGTGTTTTATATTCCCGAATTTCTCAGAGGGAAAAACGAGAGCGATTCAGGCAATACTTCCATTGTTATATCCGGCAGCGGTTTTCCTACTGTTACGATTCCGCTGGATCATCAGAATTTTTTGGATTATAATCAGACGGAGTTGCGTGATTTGAATGTAGAAAGTTTTTCTCTGAAAAGTATTTTACGCAATACCGATTATCGTGTTAATGCTACGCTGAAGGAGCATTATCTGGAACTGGAAATAGAGGCTTTAGCATGGGAGCTTGAGCGATCTTCGATAGAATTTTCTTCTTCCATGCAAATGGCGTATGCTCCTTCATGGAATCCTGCCCCTCCCGTCATAAAAATACCATATGCTACTCAGGAGGGAGGCATTTATGATGTAGCTACATTTACTTTCAAAATGAGCAAACCGGCCGGAGGTATGTGGAAAGCAACGCTGACAAACGGCTTGGATTTTGCTTTTGATCCGTCTTCTCCGACGATGGGTGTTGCCGGTGTTGATTATTCCATTAAAATTGTTGCATTGAAATCTCCTGCGTCCACAACCCGTTCGACGGAATTTTATTTGATGATAGACGGAAAGGAGGTCGATCCGGATATATACAGTGATGGGGGCCAAATAATTGATGGACCAATTGGTGTTGGCAAAGGCAACCGTTACGTAATCATTCAGTCGGCACAATAAAATGATATTGAGGTTATGAAACATGAACATATAGGTACTTTTCTTTTTGGTTTTTTACTGTTTTGTATTTCTTGTATTAATGAGAATATTCCCGATCAGAATACGTGTGAAGAAAATATTTTGTCGCTTCAATTGATTTTTACGTCTCTCGAACAAGCAACAAGAAACGAAAATGTTATACAAGGAAATATAGAGCCGGGGAATGCCGATTATAACGAAAATAAAATCTACAAAGTCGATATTTTCTTTTATAATGGCGAAACACAGGTATGGTATCCTAAAAACGTGTCGTATGATGCCGAAAGTGGAAAAGTTGTTATTTCGGTGTCGTCTGCAGATGTAAATAAATTGAATGCAACTTATGATGTTTATGTTGTAGCAAACAGTCCGTTTTCCTATGACGATATGGCGGGGAAATCACTGACAGATTTGAAAGAATTGGAGTTGACTACCGCTTTTGGTTTAACCAACAGCGCTTCCCCTCAACCTTATCTGGTGATGGATGGTGTACAGGCAGCCAAATATGTTTCATTATCTGCTCCGGATTTGGGTTCGGTTAATATGCAACGTGTAGCGGCTAAAATCAGGGTGCGTATTTTGTCGGGCGAAAATATCAATCCTTATATAGACGAGGATACAGGGATAACTCCTTATGTGGCAGTAATGAATTATAATGAAAAAGGGGCTCTTTTGCGAGGAGGTTCCGTAAAATCTGGATTGAAAAGCGATACGGAATATAAAATTGCCGGTTCGCCATACTTGGGAGATGCTTTTTTTTATGGTCTTACAACGCCTTATCCCATCTATTCTTATCCAAATGATTGGAGTTCGGATCGTTCCAAAGAAACTTATTTAATGATACGGCTACCCTTGAAAGTTCCGGCAGGAGCGTCGACGTTTACAGATTTTTATTATCGTGTGCCGATAAGTTTACAAAATCCGGAAGGACCTCAAACAGAAGAAGAAAGGAAATTTTATCGGATTGACCGCAATTATGTATATGATATTGAGGTGTTTATCGATAAGCTTGGAGGTACGGAACAATCACCTGTAAGTATTACAGGAAATTATGTGGTAAAGAATTGGACTACACAGATGGTGGATATTGCCATTACTTCGCAGCATTATTTCGTTATCGATCCTTTGGTATCACAAATGAATAATAAAACGACTCTGACATTGTCGTATTCTTCTTCAAAATTGCCTATAAACGTTACAAATATTAAAGCGACTTATACATACACCGATGATAATGGGAATACACATACCGACGAATATCCTGCCGGTTCAGTGGCAACGGGCACACCTTCTGTTGCCACTAATGGGAGTGTAAGGGTTTATATCGATTATCCTTCTGCCGGAAAAATTACAATTACCAGTTTGGTTCCGGTAAATAATGTGCCGAAAGACATTTCATTTAAAGCCTCGAACGGTATTTCGGCACTTGACCATCAAATTACGATTCAACAACTACCTTCCAATTACATTACAAATCTGGAAGGAAAAAAATCCAGTCAATTCCCTAACGATTTGACTAATCATGCATTATATATCATCAATGCTTCTATACCCGATGGAACGGCAATTATTGGATTCCCTCCGATTGATCCAATAACAGGATATACAGTTAGCAGTTCTGAAGTAAACAAGATGATTTCCCCTTCCTTTATGCTGGCTTCGCAACTTGGTGCTACTTTTCCAATGGATTTTACTTCAGCACAGTCGCAATGTGCAAATTATTGGGAAGAAACTATTATTAATGGTAAAACAGTGCGTTATGAAGATTTTCGTTTGCCTACAGAGGCAGAAATTATATTGATAGACCAGCTGCAAAATGATCCGAATAGTGCGGTAAAATCGATCATGACCGGTAAGTGGTATTGGGATGCCAAAGGAGATGACGGTGCTCATAAAATGATAGGCGGAGCGGAGGGAGCACAATATAAGGCTTATACCCGTTGTGTACGTGATGTTAAAAAATAATCAATATTGAGAATGAAAAAAATATATACAGGTTTATATGGATTTATATTGATTATTTTGTCAGGATGCATTCTAGATAATGAACAGCTCTTGGATAAAGGTGAATCGGTTAGGGAAGTGAAAGTTTCTTTTTTGGTGAATGTACCATCTTTTGCGATACAAACGCGTCAATCATTGATAAATGAGAATACCTTAACCAATATGTATGTATTGGTTTTTGATGAAAACGGTAATTTTTTAGAAAGAGTTCAGGCAAGTGTCATTCCTTCAAGTACGGCCAATGGAACTTTTACAGCTACCTTACACGCTTCTACTGCTAAACGCATCATTCATTTTATCGCTAATTATAATTGGGCGGGATTTGACGATGCTGTTGCTTATCAAAGGGATGAAAGAGAAATTGTTGCAGCGCTGAAAGGTGGTGATTTGTATATGTGGGCAAGGGTTGTGCTGAATAGCGGAATTAGTTCGACATCCTTTACAGGACAGACCATAAACTTAGTGCGCAATATGGCTAAGGTTACGGTTCAGCAGACAGCTGCCAGTGAAACGGCAAATTTTACAGGTGGTACGTTTGCCGTAAGATATATGCCTTCAATAGGCACAGTAGCTCCGTTTGATCCTTCGACCTATACTTTTCCGGATCCCGCAGAAGGGTTGCATGTGATTACAGAGCCGGCGGGAATGGAATGTATTGGTAACGGAAGTTTTAAATCGTTTGGCACAGATATTTCCAATGCAGAGTATGTATTTGAACGAAAAAATTCGTTAGTTACAGAAAATAATTATACCTGTGTGATTTTGCATGGTACTTACAACGATAATGGTATTCAGAAAGAATCGTATTATAAAATTGATCTTATTGACTCTCAGAAAAAACGGTATGACATCGAACGAAATTATTGGTATAAACTAACTATCAATAAAATATTGCGTGCGGGATATGCCACAGAGCAGCAAGCGCTGGATAATGCAGCAGCCAATAATATTTCGATAGATATTACTATAGAAAAATATCCCGCCATTACCGACGGAATGGCTAAAATTGAAGTTGAAAAAACCTTGATCGTTTTTACTGAAAATCGTTCCGTACTGAATACATGGGCACATTATTATCCGAATATACAAACCAACCCGACCGTTATTGATAATAGCGGAGTAACAGTATCACTTATTGAAGAAGATCCGCAGAATCCTCTTGTAAAAGACGGATTCAACTGGGATCCGGCTACAGGGAAAATAATGGCAAATATTAATAATATACCTGGTGATAATTCCCAGCGTCATGCAAGAATAATGGTTACTAAGGATGAACTGTCTCGATCTATACGCCTTATACTTAGGCCTGCTTATTCATTTGCTCCCCTTTCTATCAATGAAACAGATCCGGGTATTGTAAGTGCTGTACAAGGCGAGTCCGCCGTATTGAGGTTTACTATTCCGGAAGATTTTCCCGATGATTATATGCCATTATCGGTAAAAATACACACGCAAGGATTATATCCGGGATTAACGCCAGGTGGGGAGTCACAGAATTTGCAGCTGGTGGTGGATGATAGTCAGATACAGTATATTTATACTGCATTGACGAAAGGTTCTCAAGTTATATATTTAAAAACCAATTTGAGTTCTAATAAAGAGGTAGTAAGACTGGAAGCTGATCTTTTTTCTGAAGGCAGAGTGGGGTACAATGTTAATTATATTAATGGCGATATTGTATATTTAGACGACGCTAATGGTAATGCAGCGATAGCAGTTCCTTATGTCGAAAGAGCTAACCTCAAAGCGCAGCAAGGTTATATCTATTTGTTGGATGATGGGAAATACCGATGGAGTTATCCGATTACTTTTTCCGCTACAACTACTGATCACATTTTTTTCTCGAAAAATGTAAATGGTTTATCAAAAAAAATTTATTCGGCCGATGTGAGCCGGAATAGTCTGGCAAATGCGACGCCACCCAATAAAATCACATTGCAGCATACCCATTCTGCGATTTCCGGTTCTATCACATATGGACTAACAACGCCATATACTTCTGTACCTAAAGGCGAAACGGTAACAGCAACCGTTGGTTCGATAACGGTTACAGCTGACGGAACGTATGAATATACCTATCCTATAACAGGGGTAAATGAATCTACTTCAGTAACATTGAGGTATGAAGCGCATCTCAGTGGGAACGTGCATGAGATATATACAGTCAATGTACCCTTTTCCACTTTGAAGTCTGGCGGAACCGTTAATCTCAATAGCCGTTCACAAATAATTATTTGGGGAAATATTTATCGTTCTTCGATACAAAATCTTGTTCCAAAAGGACAGGGTTCAACGAATTACGGAACATTTGAAGTTTATCAGGACGGTAAATATAAATTAATATTACAGGGAGATACGCCTGAAAGTCAAAGTATAAGATTTTCATACAGTAATAGAAATAAAACACTTACTTTAGCACAGTTGAGAATAGATTCTACGGTTGTTTTTTAGTGTGACATCTTTTTTATATTATTTTTCACACTGTAAAAAACCATAGACGGCTAAACTCACGTTCGGCCGTCTACCCATCGTTTAAATATAAAAAAGAAAAAAGTTATTTGCTGTTGCTGCTTCTTTTTTATTCTTGCTGTTTACTTATTTTCGATTTTTCTTCTTCGGAAAGATTTTCCTCTCCATTTATTTCTTTATTCAACGAGTCAGACAATTTGGAAATAGCATGAAAATCTATTTTTCCCGTAATATTAATAATGGTCAGTTTGTCGTCATTATCTAAGCCGATAAAAATAATATCCTGGTTTTTATTGTCTTTGCTCTTCATCAGAATGTTTATTTTTGTATTTCTGTCGTTTACCGAAACCACTTCCTGATAGTCTGAAAATTTATCGGCGATCAATTCGTTGGCTTTTTTAAAATAAAAATGAGCGTCTTTTTTGTTTTCGGTAGTGATGATGCGGATGCAGCTCAAATTTTGAAATATTTTCTTCAATTCTTCGTCGTTGGTATTCGATGCCATTTTTTCGAGCATGGGTCTTCCAATGTTTACATTGCTGACGGGTCTTTTTGCTTCAACACACGTATCCAGGAATTCTGCAACGAAATCTCTCACTGCCAATGGTCCTGTTGTAACTATGAATAAAAATATAAGTGCTAATTTTTTCATTCGTTTTTATACTTTCTTACTTAATGAGAAATTGAAATGAATCTTATAAATTTCGGTTTACGTGGGTCTCTCTATCCTTATCTACATCGGTGTCTCCCTCAACCTCCATCTCCATCTCCATCTCCTGCTCCATATCTCTACCCATTGAATCGATAGCCGCCCAGTCGATATTCAGGTTTTTCAATTTATCGAACGTTTCCTTTGAAGCTTGTTCTCCTTTCCGGAGTGCTTCGGAGAGTTTTTCCAAGGCATGCGTAGCATCCTTGAGGGCAGCCTTGGGATCGTTGTAAGTTTCGGCAAAATAGGGTTTCCTGTTTTCGTTGACAAAGAAATAAACGCCCACTCCCAATGTGATTAGGATGGCAATGGAGGCTGCAATTTTCAAAACAGGAGTAAATATCCGGATGGTAATGTATTGTTTTGCTTTTTCTTTTTGATGAATTGCCGCTTTTAGTTTTTTATCAAAATTGTTGTCCAATCGGATGGAATATTGACTCTCTTTATAATCGCGAAAAAGAGGAATGTAGGGTTGCAAATCTTCCGGAATATCTCCCTGTGAAAAAAAATCTTGCAACTTTTTTTCTTCTTCTACCGATGTTTCGCAATTCCAATACTTGTTCAACAAAAAGCGAATATGTTCATGTTCTTTTATCATTGTATTTCTCCAATAATTCCTTCATTTTTTTTCGTGCCCTGAAAAGGGTTACTTTTACTAAATCTTCGCTAATATCCAATACGCTGGATATGTTGCTGTAGCTGAGTCCTTCGATCTCCCTGAGTTGAAAAACCAATCGTTGATTTTGGGAGAGTTCATCGATACACCTATATATAATAGCGCGCTCTTCTTTCCGAATAAATTGCAGATGGGGCGTTTCGCTATCGATAAAAGAGTGCCCCTCTAATTGAGGATCGATGCTTTCTGTTTTTCGGATTGCCCGTGACGAAAGCCGGTCGAGCGCCAAATTTTTTGTCGAACGGTAACAATATGCCTCTGCATTATTGATGGTATCCCATTCATCTTTTTTGCTCCAAAGTTTCAAAAAGACGTCTTGCACAATATCTTCTGCTTCGGCCTTATCATGCACGATGCTTAGTGCAAGGCGATAAAGATTGTCCTTCAGAGACAAAATGATATGATGAAATTTTTCGTTATCCATTATATAATGACGATTGAGAAGCTAAAAAGTTACACCTTGCTACAAAAATATTTCATTTTTTTGATTTCTTGCCTTTTGGTTTTTTATTTTCTACTTCTTGGGTCTTTTAATTTCTCATTTCTCGGCTTTTTGGGGTCTCTTATTTTCGGCTTTCTGATTTTCCCGGTTTTTGGCCTGTTTATTATATCGGTATTTGGGAATCGAAAAGAAAAATATTTTTAAAAACAAGATGATTTACTTGTATATCATTCC
>Ga0116169_1003256_pt1 | contig 11003 bp, 6 predicted proteins | sample AD_UKC130_MetaG_FD_89796 | JGI IMG/M metagenome (GOLD analysis project Ga0116169, IMG submission 89796) | Active sludge microbial communities of municipal wastewater-treating anaerobic digesters from Canada - AD_UKC130_MetaG | ecosystem: Engineered > Bioreactor > Anaerobic > Digestate | place... | reverse complement strand
CAGAGAAGGCGATTCTCAATGAAACCAGGCCTCACCTGCCTCTGGCAGATATCAGGTCGAAACGAAATAAATCACAGCGACTGGATGAAACTTGATCTGGAATATATTGATAATTTTTCCTTCTGGCTGGACATAAGCATTATGTTAAAAACCATTCCGGCAGTTGTCCTGGGCAAAGGTGCTTATTGAAGACAGAATCAGTTAATGTTATAAAGAGACGGAGCAAAAAGTGAAAAACCCCGCTAGGCTGGCCTGGTTTATTTTATTTATTTCAATTTTTCTACTGACCGCCGGCCGGAGTTTTGCCCAAAGCGGCAACTGGATGGCCAATACCATTTTAAACCTTTTCCAGCAGGCTCCCTGGAAGCTGGGTACCGTCAGGGCTTACCGGCAATTTACCCTGGGCAACGCAGGCTATGATTCAGATATCTATTATGGTTATTATGATACTCATTATCCTGACGTCAGCTTTAATGCTACCCCTGCCTTCCAGTGGTTTGTACCTCTCAGCAAACTGGTTATTTTTGATTCCTATCAATCGCTGGAAGGAGTTTTTTATTTTAAAAATGAAAATGAACGGGCATTTAACTTTGTAACCAGGAACCAGGTTCATTTTCTGTCTAAAAAGTTTTATGGGAAGACTGGACTTAATTACTCCAATGTCAGGCAGCGTTTCAGCCCGGAGCTACTTCTTCACATCCGCCAGGAAGAAATTTCCTGGGATGGGCTCTTCCTCTGGCAGTTTTCAAGGGCCGGCGCCATTGCCTGGCAGGTCCGTGGAGCCAGGCTTAATTACCGCCAGCCAGCCTCTGACAGCCTGTCCATTGACCGTGAATTAAACCGGAACGAGTATTATGCCGATGCTTTTCTCTATTTCCAACCGGGAACCAGGCTCAGGCTCTATTTAAATGGCCAGTTAGGACTGTATGATTTTCGCTATAGAGAATCCAGGTTCAAGGATAGCCGCACTTACGCCGGGTTTGGAGGCATCGAATTTATTCCTGCCGCTGGTTCGGAAAGAACAGTCTTCGAAGGCAATTTTAATATTGGCTATATGTACCTTGATTTAAAGAATCGTTCACTTAAGGATGCCTCTAACGTGGTCGGAAGTGGCAATATATCCTTAAATGTCACCCGCTGGCTGAGCCTGCAAGCTGACTATAGCCGAGACTTTAATGTTTCTATTTATTCCAGCCTGTTGCATTATCTTCAGACCACTTATGGGGGAGGGCTTAGATTTACACTAAGCAGAAGGGTTACGCTCAGCAATCACCTTGGTCAGGGCTTAACCAAATATCCTTTCAGCCAGGAAGAAGGATTAAGCGGGCCTGAATATAAATTTACCACCTTCATGACCAATCTGGGCATAAGAATAAGCCGGGAATGGCAGCTTAATATTTTCGGAACTTTAAATCAGAGGAAAATACTTCCTGAGGATCGCCAGCTGAAACGTCAATTTATCGGCTTTAATCTGATTTTCGGCTCAATCCCGGGAGAAAATATTTTGCCTATTCCATCCCTGTTATGATATTTTAAATGCTAGAAATATTAGATTTAAGAGATACAAAGAAGGCTCTAAAAAGGCTATAGAAGAAGGCAGAATGAGGGAGAAAAGCGAGATGAAATTTATAAGCTTTAGTTTACGACCAGCAGCCGTAGCTATGGTGATGATGGTTATGGTGATTTTCAGCCAATCACTCTTAGCTCAGCAATCGGCAGAGCCCCAGACTGGCCAGGTCATCGAATACAAGATCGGCTCCAAGGACCTGTTAGAAATCAAAGTCTATGAACTACCTGAACTAAACCAGACAGTCAGAGTAGCTGAAGATGGAACGGTCAGCCTGGCCGTTATCGGCAAAGTTCAGGCTTCCGGCTTGACTGCTCAGGAACTCGAGAAGAAACTGGCTGCTATCCTGGATGAAAAATATACTAAAAATGCCCATGTGACGGTGATTATAAGAGAGCACCAGAAAATCGCTGTAATCGGAGCGGTTGGACGTCCCGGGCTGTATGAAATGGCCGGTCAGACCAGCTTGCTTCAAATTCTGTCTGAAGCCGGCGGGCTCACCCCTCAAGCCGGGAAAGAAATTCATATCATGAGGCAGACTGAATCGGGAGAAAAAGAAAGACTGATCATCAATGTTGACCGGTTAATGAAACAGAGCAACGATGCCAATATCATACTTCAACCCAAGGACGAAATTATTGTACCCTTTGACCAGCAGCTAACTGTTTACGTTTATGGAGAGGTTAAAAATCCAGGGGCAATTCAATTTATGGAATCAAAAAAAATAACTTTGCTTCAAGCTGTGGCTCAAGCCGGTGGATTAACAGAATGGGCTAATGGGGTGCAGGTGCTGGTCAAGAGAAAAGATTCCAAGACAGGAAAAGATCTTAATTACTGGTATAACCTGAAAAAAATTATCAACGGGAGCAAACCAGACGTTTATTTGCAGGATGGAGACGTGGTGGTGGTCCATTGAGAGGACCAAATCTAACAGGAACAGAGTAAGATTATGGTTGAAACCAAACCAAGCCAGCAAAATTTTTTAGAGCAAATCCTTTACTACTGGCACGCCATTCTCCGTTGGAAGTGGACCGGCCTGACCGTAGCTTTGATCATTCTGGTCATCACTGTTGGCGTAATTTTTATCTTCCCTCATGTCTATTCGGCGAGAGGAACGATCTGGATAGACGAGGGTTCTAATATCCTGCCGTTTGAAGATCTGAACCGCCTGTCGGGCGAAATAAATGCCCAGAGCCATTCTATGTTACTGACCAGCCGTTCTCTGGTGGCCGAAGTTATTGATAGGCTGAAGTTAGCTGACAATCCTGACTTTACCGGCGGGAAAAAAATTGCGTCTGAAAGATCGGCCAGTAAAGATACTACAAAATACCGGGAAAAGCTGATTGATAATTTCCTCAAGAATCTGTCAGTCACCCCTATTTCCGGAACAAAATTAATTGAAGTTACTTTTAATCACCAAAATCCCGAGCTGGCTGCCCAGATCTTAAACACCCTGTTTGATAGCTACATCGAAATGCTGGTTAAAAGGAAATATTATGCCTCCGAGCAGGCTACCGAATTTCTGACCAACCAGATGGCTGCTTTACAAAAAGATATTGAAGAAAATGAAAAGAAACTCTCGGAGCTCAGCACCGAACAGGGTATCCTGCCAACCAGTTCAGCCGAGGCTCCCCTTCTGACCAAAATTACCGAGGTAAATGCTGCTCTGACCGCGGCCACTCTCGACAGGGTTAACAAACTATCCTATTACAACCAGCTTAAATCGATGAGACCGGAGGATATTTCTGTGGCTGACAGCAATTCAGCTCTGGCCAAATTGAAGGAACAATATCTGCTTTTAAGCCGAGAATATGCTCGCCGGCTGGCCAATATCAAACCTGAATACCCGGAAATGCAAAAATTAAAATCAGAAATAGAAGCCACTTATGAAGCTCTGCAGGCAGAAAAAGAAAATATGATTAAATCAGCTTATGCCGATTATCTGGGAGCTCTGGCCAAAGAGCAGAACCTGCAAAGGCTGCTGGATGAACTCAAAGCTCAGGTCTACAAAACTAATAGTAATGTCATACTGTATAACAGCCTTAAGATAGAAACAGATAACAAGAAAGCTCTGCTCGAAGCCCTGTCTAAAAGGCAAAGCGAAACCGATCTGGCTTCCAGGCTCAAAGACCTCCAGGCTCTGAATGTCTGGGTGGTAGATAAAGCCTCAGTGCCGGTTGACCCGTCCTTCCCCAATAGAAAGAAAACTCTCCTGATTGGTCTGATTTTAGCCCTTCTGGGTGGGGCAGGCACCTCGCTTTTTATCAATTATCTCGTCTCTACTGTCAAGTCATCCAGAGATGTTTCTCAGGCTACCGGTCTGGTTACCATCGGCACCATCCCGGCTTTTGAAAAGGAATTCAAGCCAAAGGGACCTCTGGCTGAATATAGATCCTTACGCAATTTGCTGAGTGGACGGCCAGATTCAGGTGATAAGCGGAGCAAAAAAGAAGGCAGGACAAGGGAAAAATCAGGTTCGTCCCCTGCTGTTCCAGGAATAAAGGGGCAGGCTGCCACTCATCGGATAGAACTTATTCTCGCCCGTGAGCCGCAGTCTATTCAGGCTGAGAGTTTTCGCTCGATAAGAACCACTCTGATGCTATCTTTGATGGACTCTAATCGCAAAGCTTTCCTCTTTTCCAGCCCGCTCAGCCAGGACGGCAAATCTTCCGTCATTTCCAACCTGGGATTGGCTTTAGCTCAAGCTCACAAAAAAGTGGTCATTGTTGATTCTGATCTGCGTAAGCCCAGACAGGATAAGATCTTTGAACTAGATTATAGCTGGGGATTGAGTCACTTTTTAAGTTCCATTGTTGATGCGACTGAGGTTATTTTGCCGACTCCATACACCAATCTGTTTATTGTTCCAGCTGGTAACGCCCAGATTCCTCCCCTGGAAGCTCTCCTCTCGGACAAGATGAAGGCTTTTATCACTTTCCTCAAGCAGCAGTATGATTTTGTTCTGCTTGATTCGCCCCCGCTTCTGGCCATCTCTGATGCCCTTGTCTTAAGTAAGATAGTGGATAACCTCATCCTGGTGGTCAGAGCGGGACAAACCCCCATTTCAGCTCTCAAGCAGGTCAAAGCTAAATTAGATGCCCACCACCTCAATTGCCTGGGTGTAATAATCAATGGAGTCAGTTTGCTCGAACAGGAAGGATATTATTCGCGCCAGTATTACCATTATTCCAAACCCCTCTAGACTCAGGACCGGGAAATCTGACGATTATTGATGGATTTTTAAAATTGAGTGACTTTTTCAGGCCGGGAGAAGGAAGTCGTATATAAAAGTTTTGACATTTAAGCTTTTTGTGATGTATATAATAACCAGATTAAATGGGGTAATGAAGAATAATTAACGGGAAGATTTACATGAGTGAGAAGCTTATTTTAGAGACGTTAGACAGGCTGGAAGACCGCTATCTGAACCGCCTGCTGGACCAGATTACCGATGGTTGCCTGATTATCGACAAAGGGAAAAATTATATATTCTGGAATAAATCGGCTGAAGCTCTAAGTGGTTTCCCGGCAGAAGAAATTCTCGATAAATCCTGCCAGGCAGAACCGCCTTTGTTCATTAATTCCAGCGGAAAGCCATTATGTGAAGAAAATTGTCTGTGTGATCAGGCTTTAAAAGATGGCCAGCCCCGGCTACTGGATGTCTATCTTCAGCATAAAAATGGCTTCAGGTTGCCGGTCAGATTAAAAATCATCCCGTTGTTAAACGGCAATGGTCAGTCGGTAGGTCTGGCTGAAATTTTTACTGATATCAGTCCGGCAGTGGCCATCCCGCTGAAAATGGCCGAACTGGAGAAAATGCAGCTTCTTGACCTTGACACTGGACTTCCTAATCGGCTTTACATGGAGATGTACCTTAAGAACAAAATCGATGAGTATCAAAAATATGGGTTACCTTTTGGCCTCATTTATGCTGATGTTGATAATTTTAATAAGATTCAGGAAAGATTCGGTCGCTTCAACTCCGCCAAACTAATTCGGATGATTGCCAGAACCTTTCAAAAAAATGTCCGTTATTTTGACATCGTTTGCCGCTGGGAAAACGAGGAATTTCTGATATGCCTCTTAAATATAGATGAAAACCGGCTCGATATTGTTGCCAATAAGCTAAGGTTACTGGTGGCTGAATCCTATATAACCGTTGAGACCGGGTTGCTCAATGCCACCGTCTCGATGGGAGCCACCCTGGTCCAGAGATTTGATACCATTGAATCGATGATCAAGCGGGCCGAAGAACTGATGCTTCACAGCAAATGGCTGGGCCGAAATAAAGTCAGCCTGACTTTTACTCAAAAAGAAACCTGAGACCATTGAGGCCAGAATAAAATACCCCTTTTCCATCTGGAAAAGGGGCATAGAAAGGAGGGGTTAAAAGGGGGTAAAGGGGGTTCAATTAGAAAAAGAAGATTTGTATTTTTTGCCGAGACATTCGGCCACAAAGGCTACCTTATTATCTGAACCGGTCAGAATCAAATCAAGTTCGGTATCTCCGATGTCCCAGGAAGACCTGAACTCCAGCTGCCCGGCACCCAGAGCTTTTCCCCAGTATTCATTTTTGGCCTGGTAAGTCGAATCAAACCAGACGACCCGATCGTTAACTGGCTGACCCAGTCTGGTCTCTAAATAATTTTTCAGCTTTAAATAGTCAGAAATGTAGTAGTTATTGTCGGTATAATTATCAAGCAGATGGAAACGGGCCGAAATTAATTCGTGACGCCAGAAAATATACTCAATGAGGACCTGCTTGTTCATAATCTGACGACGATACTGATAAACCTCGGTCTCTCCTGATTTTTCCTGAGCCAGCGGCCTGCCTTCGATTTCAATCAGCTTGTCCTGAGAAGAACCCCAGATGATTACAGGTTGATATCCCTGATTGACATCAAGCTCCTTTGGCTGATAATCAGCTTCGCCACTCGAAATCAGGACAGAGTTGACTTCAGGAAAAAGCTTCCTGAGCATTGGTTCCTTCACATAACCGGCCAGTGTTTTCCCTTTTTCTGGAAACTGATAGTAGACAAAAATCCAGTCTCGCTTAAAGCGAACCGCACTGGCCTGGGCCAGAATTTCTCCAGCCGGGACAGAAATCACCACCGGACTATTTTCATTCGGCTCAAGGTGAAGGTTAACTTTGGGCACAATCACCTGGTACTTTCTGATCTGAGAATGAAGTGGCGGACTCAGGAGTGAACAAAAAACCAGAACTAAAAATATAACTCTTGGGGCAAAACCTATTTTTTTCATTTTAACCCTTCCCCGTTAAATATTTCCATTTCGTTCCTTTCTGCTTCCAGCATAAACCGGCCTCAGTTGAAAACAATGCCCGTCAAAGATGATTCGGGGGGGGAGATTATCTAACCCCGGCGGTGACGATTAAGACCGGCAGGCTGGTAGGCTTGCCCTATAACCTCGCCCAGGTCGCCACCTTCCTGGCTCATCATGGCCAGAATATTTCAGGCAGCACCATTACACCCGGCAGAAGGTCAGAAAAATAGAAAATAAACAGGACTGAAATTTGACATAAAAGCGGTCCACCAGGATGAAGAAAGCGGCCAGAATGCTGACCATAGCACTGTCCGGTCGGGGGAATAGTGGCCCGAGATTGAGACTAAAAGCCACTAATAAGTCATGTTGAAGAGAAAATAGATGTTATTTGGAGAAAGCCAGCGAGAGGAATCGAACCTCCGACCCGCTGATTACGAATCAGCTGCTCTGCCGTCTGAGCTACGCTGGCCTGATGATCGAATTAGCTTTACCAACCGGGTTTTTATTATAACATAAGGTTGGTCTGACCGACAATAAAACGGGAAAGGCAGGCCATCAGGTTTCCTTTCTTATCTGCGTGTCAAAAATTCTTTTAATTTTATGGTTGCTGCCCTTCAAAAAACAAGGCCATTTGATTAAAATACTCATCTGTAGCTGCAGGCGACGACTTTATTCTGCCTTCCGGGGCAATTAAATCAGCTAAGTTAAGACAGGAGGCGGCCAGCCAGGTTCGGGCCGAATTGGAAAGGTAAGAAAATTTAAATGTTTATAAAGAAATTAGAAGTTCAGGGTTTTAAGTCATTTGCCGATCGGACAAAGATTCTTTTTCATCCAGGCATTACAGCTATCATTGGCCCCAACGGTACCGGTAAAAGCAACATTGTCGATGCCATTCTCTGGGGGCTGGGGGGAATGCGTCTGAAATCAGTTCGCGGCGACCGAACTGAGGATATTATCTTTAATGGAAACACCAAAAGACCTCCGCTCAGTCTGGCCGATGTCGTCCTGACTCTCGGCAATGATGAAGAGCTGGTTATCTCCCATCGGGTTTTTCGCTCCGGGGAAAGTGAATACCGTTTAAACGGCAAGTCTGTCCGCCTGAAAGACATTCAGGATGAGCTCTGGAAAAATTCAATTGGAGAAAAAGAGTATTTTGTCATTGAACAGGGCTCAATCGGTTCCTTCGTCACTTCCAAGCCCCAGGAAAAGAGGGCCTTAATAGAAGAAGCTGCCGGAACAGCTTATTACAAAGACAAAAAAAAGCAGGCTCAGTCCAAGCTGGAGTCGAGTGAACAAAACCTGACCAGGCTTGAAGATATCATTATAGAGGTGGAAAAATCCAAGAATTCTCTCTATCGCCAGGCTTTAGCCGCCGCTCGCTACCGCCGGCTAAGAGAAAGGCAACGGGAACTGACAGCTCACCATTTCTACCGGCGAATGCTCAAACTCGACCGATGGCTGGAAGAGATCACCACAGAAATGGAAAGAGCCCTGGCCGCAGAGCAGGAGCTAACCGCCAGGGTAAAAGATGGCGAAAGAAACATTTCTGCCCTGAGAAAAAATCTCTGGGACGAGGAGAAAAGCCTCAAGGAAAAGCAAGAACGGGTCTTCAGTCTTCAGACGCAGCTCTCCCGGACAGAAAGCGAAACAGAGCGTGAAACTAAAAGGCTGGAATATCTGGAAACTGCCAGAAAAAGAGCCGAAGAAGACAAAACTGAGCTGGAGGAAGAAATAAAGACAATTGGAGTCGAAATAGAGCAGACTCTCGTCCGCCTGGCTGAGCTGGAAAAGAGCCTGGTCGAAGCCGTTCAGGCAGCAGAAAAAGGAAGGCTTTCCTGGGAAAAGGCCAGCCAGGCAGTCAAAAATGAAGAGAACAGCCTGAGCAGCCTCCGTCAGGCCCAGATGGCGAAATTTCAAGAAAAAACTGAAGTTCATAATAATTTATCCAGGCTGGAAAAAGAACTGGAACTTCTCAGCCGGCAGGGAGAAAAACTCCGGGAGGAAAAAGAAAAGCTGCAGGCTGAGAAAGGCCGGCTGGAAAAGAATCTGGCTGAACTGGATGAGCAACTGATTGAAAAGCTAAAAAGTAAGGAAGACAGTGAAAAACTATTAAAAGAAGCTAACGATAAGCTTCAGACCAGCCTGAATGAGATCGCCTGTCTTGAGCAAAAACTGGCTGAATTCAGACGGGCAGCAGAAGAACTCTCCTACCAGCTACAGGCTCTGGGGAAAATCGCCGAGACGGAAAGGGAAACTACCGGTCAAGCTGCCATGTCCGGAGCTCTTGGTTGGTTTCCTGAACTGGTTGAGATACCGGAGGGCGAAGCTACTCTTTTTGATCTTTTCTGGAAAGAAGAGGCCCGAGCTCAGGCTTTTTTAGTTGATGATTTTAAGAAAGCACTACCGGCTGAAATAAAAACTAATATCCTCTTGCTGGCAGAAGAAGGACAGAATGACTGGCCAGCCGGACTCTCAGAAGAACAAGCTGTTCTGGGAAAGTTGAAGAGTAGAATCAGGGTCAAAGAGCCGCTAGCCGGACGTCTTGGCCGTCTAAAAGAAGCAATTATCGTCGCTGATCTGAGCACAGCTATCAGGCTATGGGAAAAGTACCCGGATTTAAATTATATCAGCCTTAATGGTGACATTCTGGAGTCATCCGGACTGCTCCGGCCGGCTCAAAAAAGAGAAGGGCTGTTTACCTTAGAACAGGAAAAACGAAAGTTACAGAAAGAAATAGATACAATCCAGGCGGAACAGTTACCGCTTCTGGTCGAGCTCGACCGGCTAAAAGAAACGAGACAGTCAGTTGAAACTGAAATCGAAGGGTTAAAAAAGGCTGTCCAGGATAAAGAGAGAGAACTTCATGATTTAGAGCGCGATAAGAAATTTGCCGCGGCTGAACTGGCCAGGGTCATGACGGGACTAACCGTCACCGAACGTGAAGAATCAATCCAGGCAGGAGAAAAAGAGTCTATTGATGGAAAGAAACTTGAAGCCTCCTCCAGACTCAAACAGGTTGAACTCGAACTCAGACAAATTGAAGAAGCAATAAAATCAAAAGAGGATAGACTCAGAACACTGAAAGACCAGGAACAAATTGAAGAAAGAAATTATTACCAATTAAGAACTGACCGGGACCTTCTTGAAGAAAAAATAAACAGCAGCCGCAGTCATCTAAAATCTCTGGAGAAAAGGCAGGAGACGATAAAATCAAAAATCGGCCAGCTGGAAATAGAAGCTTTGACTAGCGAGGAAGAAAAAACCAGCCTGCTCAAACTTATTGCTGAGCTAAAGCAGAAAGCCTCAACCTGTCTGGAAGAAAAGCAAAAGGAACAGAACCTCCTTAAGGAACTGGAAGAGCGCGTCCAGACCCGGCAAAAAGAGCTGGAAGAGATGGAATCAGCCCTGAATGAAGTCCGGGCAAAAGAAGAAAAAGCCAGGGAAGAAAGAATGCAGCTCGAAATCAGGCGGGCAGAAATTGAGAGGGACCGGGTAAATCTGGAGGAAACCTGCTGGCAGGAACTGAAGAAAAACCTCATCGAACTCAGGCAGGAAATTGAATCAAAAGAAAAGCCGGGCGGAGGAAATGAAGAGGCTGGAGAAAGCGAAGATATTTCCAGGGGACTGGCTGAAGAAAATGAGGGTGAAGAAACAGAAGAACCGTCCGAGGAAATAATTGAAGAGAAGCCGAAAGAGCAGAAAGAAAAAAGAAAAGGGAAACCTTTAATTCCGGTTGGAGAATTGACTGATGAAGAACTGGAGAAGGAACTCGAAGCTATCAACGAGACACTTCTCCGCTATCGGGCAGTTAATCTCATGGCTGAAGAAGAATATCTGGAACAGAAGAAAAGATATGACTTTCTGGTCCAGCAGAGGCAGGATTTAAAGGATTCCATCCATTCAACCGAGGAAGCCATAAAAAAGATAGACGAGGAAAGCAAAACGCAGTTCTTAACCGCCCTGCAGGAAGTCAATAAAAATTTTCAGGAAATTTTTGCCTTATTGTTTAGAGGCGGAACAGCTGAAGTTAAGCTTCTTGAGCCTGACAATCCTTTAGAAAGTGGAGTTGAAATTGTCGCTCAACCTCCTGGCAAAAGAGTTCAGAATTTAACCCTTCTTTCTGGAGGAGAAAAATCACTGACCAGTCTGGCCT
>Ga0116169_1003254_pt1 | contig 11011 bp, 8 predicted proteins | sample AD_UKC130_MetaG_FD_89796 | JGI IMG/M metagenome (GOLD analysis project Ga0116169, IMG submission 89796) | Active sludge microbial communities of municipal wastewater-treating anaerobic digesters from Canada - AD_UKC130_MetaG | ecosystem: Engineered > Bioreactor > Anaerobic > Digestate | place... | reverse complement strand
TTTCATCAACGAGGCGGTCTGCGAGGGCTGCGGCGACTGCGGCGTGCAGTCGAACTGCGTGTCGATCGAGCCGGTCGAGACCGAGTTCGGCCGCAAGCGCGCGATCAATCAGTCGTCGTGCAACAAGGACTTCTCCTGTGTCACCGGCTTCTGCCCCAGCTTCGTCACAGTGGAGGGCGGCCGGGTGCGGCGTGGCAAGGGCGCCGAAGTGGCCCAGGACGCCGCCGCGATCGGTCTGCCGGATGTGACGCTGCCGCCGATCAACGATGCGTATTCGCTGCTCGTCACCGGCATCGGGGGGACCGGCGTGGTGACGATCGGCCAGATCCTCGGCATGGCCGCGCACCTTGAAGGCAAGGGCGCGACCGTGCTCGACATGGCAGGGCTCGCCCAGAAGAACGGCGCGGTGATGAGCTTCGTGCGATTCGCCCATTCGCAGGATCGGCTGTTCGCCCCGCGGATCGGCACCGCCGGCGCCGATGCGGTGCTGGGCTGCGACATCGTCGTCACCGCCAGCAAGGACGCGCTCGCCAGGATGGCGCCTGGCCGCACACGCGTGGTGGCCAACGTGGCCAGCACGCCGACCGCCGACTTCACCCGCAATGCCGACTGGAAGTTTCCGCTGGGCAGCATGGAGGGCGCGATCGCCGCCGCCAGCGGACTCGACGCCGCCTCCTTCATCGATGCCACCCGGCTGGCCAACGGCCTGATGGGCGACGCCATTGCGGCCAACATGTTCATGCTGGGCTATGCCTTCCAGAAGGGCCTGATTCCGGTGTCGGCGCGCTCGATCGATCGCGCCATCGAGCTCAACGAAGTCGCGGTCGAGTCAAACCGCCGTGCCTTCCTGTGGGGCCGTCGCGCGGCTGCCGATCTGGCCCAGGTCGAAGCGGTGGCAGCGCCACCGGTGTCGCGTCCGGTCAATCGCCAGCGCTCGGAATCGCTCGACGAGGTGATTGCCCGCCGGGTCGATTTCCTGACCGATTACCAGGACGAGGCCTGGGCGCGCCGATACCTGGCTCTGGTCGAAAAGGTCCGCCAGGCCGAGCGTCCCCTGGGCGCCGTCGCGCCGGCCGTGCCGGAACCCGGGGAAGCCCGGCGCGATGCGGGGGCCCCGCCGAGCGGCACGCTCGGTCAATGGCCTCTGACCGAAGCCGTGGCCACGTATTTTTTCAAGCTGATGACCTACAAGGACGAGTACGAGGTCGCGCGGCTGTACACCCGCCCCGAGTTCACCGCGCGCCTGAAGGAGCAGTTCGAGGGAGAGCCGCGGCTCCAGTTCCATCTTGCGCCGCCGCTGCTGGCCAAGCGAAATGCCAAGGGCGAACTGGTCAAGCAGACCTATGGGCCCTGGGTGATGTCGTTGTTTGGTGTCCTTGCCAGGTTCCGCCGGCTGCGCGGGACAGCGCTCGATGTGTTCGGACGCACCGAGGAGCGCCGCGACGAGCGGGCGCTGATCGACGAGTACGAGCGCACCCTGACGGCGGTGCTCGAGCGGCTCACGCCCGAGCGCCGGATGCTGGCGGCCGAACTGGCCAGCGTGCCCGAACAGATCCGCGGGTTCGGGCATGTGAAGGCGCGCCACCTGAGCGCAGCGCGCACGCGCCGTGCGGAGCTGCTGGCCCGCTACCAGACCGACGCACCGTCGGTCGGCCGGTCGGCTGAACTGGCCGGTGCGCTGGGCGACTGAGGAGAGGCGCCGGAGCGCAGCGGGCGGCCGCGGCGCTCAGCGGCGGACGATGACGCTGGCGGGCGCTGGATGACGTCAGGCGTCACCTGGCCGCTGGTATGCGCCGGCTGCACACTGTCCGCACGGCGCCGTTGCGTTGCGCCCGCCCCAAAATAAAACAGCCCGGTTCGTGAGAACCGGGCTGAATGCACCACGGTGAGGAGGAGGGGAAACCCGTGGTGCCTGGAGACGATCTTCCAGCCGGATCAGGCGGCCTTCTTGACCACCGGACGAGCCGACTTCGACGCTGCAGCCATGTTCGCCTCGGCCACTTCGACCGCTTGCTTGGTCGCTTTGTTGACCTGCTCGTACGCGCTGTTGGCTGCCGACACAGCCTGCTTCACCAGGGTAACCATGCCTTCGGTTCCTGCCGGAGCGTTTTTGGCCAGCGCATCGATCGAGGCGGTCAACTGCTTGTTGCCTTCGGCGAACTGCTTCTCGACAAGGCGAGCAATCTCCGTGCCAGTCTCGCTGGTGATGTCGTAGAAGTGCTTGGCATAGGCGCCGACCTTGTCAGCGGCGGGCTGGGCCGAGACGGCCGACCAGTCGGTGAACGACTTGACGTCCTTGGCGGACATCAGCGACTGCATCTGTTCGGCGCTTTCTTCGATCGAGGTCTTGGCGACCTGGATGTTCAGTTCCGCCAGCTTCTCGAAGCCTTCAAGCGACTTGAGCGCGAGTGCCTGGAAAAGATCGAACGTCAGTTTCTGGGCTTGGATGAACTGCTCGGGAGTATTGATCATGACTGCCTCTCTCTGCTGGCTGAATAAGATTCTGTGTGGGTGAAACGAACCGTTCCGGATGTCCGGCTGGCGGTGAATGTTGCACCGCACAACGAGATTGTAGTGGCGGACGGCCAGTTGTCAAGTGTTGCTGCATTGTGAAATGAGGAGATCGCAATGTAGTCGACGAACGGCGGAAGTCATTGATCAATATGGATTACGTGACCCGACGGTGCAGGCGGATGGACGCAGCCCCCCGTGGCGACGGTGCAAACCGCCTGTTGCGGAAGGCCGTTCGGGCGTGATTCGCGGGCTGCTCTGACGTCCCCGCCGCTGCGCTGCAGCGAATCGCGGGATGTGACCTTCAGACATACTTATCACCCAACGTCGACAACCCGACTGTGTACGCCTTCACCACCGACAGGTTCACGCTGCCGCTGCCGCCTGGTCATCGATTCCCGATGTCCAAGTACGCGCGTCTGCGGGAGCGGATCGAGGTCTGCCTGCCCGAGGTGCAACTGATCGAACCTCACGGGGCGACCGACGGCGTGCTGGCGCTGGCCCATCATCCGCACTACATCAGCCGACTGGCCAATGGTCATCTCAGCGCCGCCGAGCAGCGCTCCATCGGATTTCCGTGGTCCCCCGAACTCGTCGAAAGGTCGCGCCGCTCGACCGGCGCGACGATCGATGCCTGTCGTGCCGCGCTGCGCGACGGGGCGTCCGCCAATCTGGCCGGCGGCACCCACCACGCTTTCGCCGCGCGTGGCGAAGGGTTCTGCTGCTTCAACGACGTTGCGGTGGCCGCCCGCCTGATGCAGGCCGAACGGCGGGTGCGCCGCGTGGCCATCGTCGATCTCGACGTTCACCAGGGCGACGGCAGCGCATCGATCCTGGCGGGCGATCCGTCCGTGTTCACGCTGTCATTGCACGGGGAACGCAACTACCCGTTTCACAAGGAGTCGAGCGACCTCGACGTGCCGCTGCCCGACGGCACGGCAGACGAGGCCTACCTGGCTGCCCTGGCGCCCGCCCTTGCGGCGATGCACGCGCAATGCCGGCCCGAACTCGTCATCTACCTGGCCGGTGCCGACGTCTACCAGGGCGACCGGCTGGGGCGACTGAACCTGAGCGCTGACGGCATTGCCCGCCGGGACGCCATGGTCTTTGGCTACGCACGCGAGCATCGTTTGCCGGTGGCGGTGGTGATGGGCGGCGGCTATTGCGTGGCCATCGACGAGATCGTCGCCATCCATCTCGAGTCGGTGCGTCAGGCCGTTGGCCATGCCCGCTTCCTGACTGCCACCGGGCATGGGGCGGGAGATTCCCCGCATCCGGGCGGATGAAATGGGCCGGATTTGCCCCGCTCTTTGCCGCTTCCGCAGAGAACGCGTGAGCAGTCGTCCGTAACACTCTATTTTTGCTCGGCTTTTTGCTACACTTTCGCTCGAACGCCGTGATAGCGTCCAGTGCCTGTCCTGCCCGCTCGCCGACGCGCTGTCATCCGATGAGAGGATCCATCTTGTTCAAATCCATTCTTGCTGCCGCCCTGTTGATCGGCGCCAGCTTCGCTGTGCCCTCGTCCGAAGCCCTCGCGCGTTCAAGCGAAGCGGCAGGACGTGCGGCCAGCGCCAAGGCGACACCGCAGCGCGCGGCCAAGATGGCCGCCAAGGCTCCGGCGACGCAACCCGCGGTGCTCAAGTCCACGCGAGCGCCCGTCGCAAGCCAACGGCTTGCCCGAGGGGCAGCGGCGCCTGCTGCTGCGGTGCAGCCCGGCCGCGGTGGCGCTGCGCGTGCGGCACTGGCAGGTTCACGCACAGCGCGCGGTGCCCGGGCCGTCAGCCTGGCGCAGGCTCAGGTGCTGCCCCGATCCGCCAAGGCGCGGGCCTTGCAGCGCCGGCAGCTTCTGGCCTCGGCGCGCGAGGTAGAACCGGCGCGCCTGTCGGTCGGTCAGGCCACCGGCCTGCATGCAGTGGAAGATCCCCTGGATCTTCGCTCCTCTGTGGCGCTGGTCACCGATCAGCGCACCGGTGAGGTGCTGCTGTCCAAGAATCCCGATGCGGTGCTGCCCATCGCCTCGATCACCAAGGTCATGACGGCGCTGGTGGTGCTCGATGTGCAGCAGCCCCTGGCCGAGACCCTCGAGATCACCACCGAGGACATCGACACCGAAAAGAATTCCCGTTCCCGTCTGCGTCCCGGCACACGGCTGACCCGCGCCGAACTGCTGCAGCTTGCGCTGATGTCCTCCGAGAACCGGGCGGCGCATGCGCTGGGCCGTCATTTTCCGGGCGGAGTGGCGGCGTTCGTGGGGGCGATGAATGCCAAGGCGCGGCAGCTCGGCATGACAGCCAGCCGCTTCTCCGATCCCACCGGTCTGTCCGATCGCAACGTTTCAAATGCGCACGATCTCGCGCGCATGCTGCGGGCGGCCTACGACTATCCGCTGGTGCGGCAGTTCTCGACGGCGCCCGAACTGACCGTCGACGCGGGGTACCGGATGATCAGCTTCCGCAACACCAACCGGCTCATCGACCATTCCTCGTGGTCGATCGGCCTGCAGAAGACCGGATACATCACCGAAGCGGGGCGCTGCCTGGTGATGCAGGCGAACATCGAATCGCGGCCGGTCCTGATGGTGCTGCTCGACTCGGCAGGTCGCTATTCGCGTTTCGGCGATGCGCAGCGCATCCGTGACTGGCTCGAGGCCGATCACCGTGCGCCGACACTCACCCGGGTGCGCAACGGTGTGGCGGGACGCGGCGCGAGCCCGGCGGCGGTTTACGTCTCGACCGGCTCGTAGCCCAGCGCGCTGGAAATCTGGCCGGCGGTCCGGCACAGCTGGTCGATCCAGTCGTCCTGCACGAAATCCGCCGGCGCCGAGATCGACAGTCCGGCCACCAGCCGGCCTGAATCGTCGCGGATGCCCGCGGCGATGCATCGGACCCCAAGCTCCAGCTCTTCGTTGTCACGCGCATAGCCGCGGGCCCGCACCAGCGCCAGTTCACGCTCGAGCCGGACAATGTCGGTGATGCTGTTGCGGGTGTGGCCCGCCAGTCCGGTGCGGGTGGCGAAGGCGCGCACATTGCGCACCTCGTCGGCCGCCAGGAACAGCTTGCCGACCGACGTGAGATGCAGCGGGGCCCGGCCTCCGACCGCGCGCACCACCTGCATGCCCGAGCGTTCGGACACGGCGCGCTCGATGTAGACGATTTCGTCGCCCTGCCGGATCGACAAGTTCACCGGCTGCCCGGTGGCGCGGTGCAGTTCGCGCATCGGGCCCAGGGCCGCGTCGCGCACGTTCAGCCGCGCCTTGACCAGATTGCCGAGTTCCAGCAGCCGCATGCCGAGCTGATAGGCGCCCGGCTCCGAGCGGTCGACGAATCGAGAGGTCACCAGATCATTGAGGATCCGGTGCGCGGTCGAGGGGTGAAGTCCCGTGCGCAGCGACAGCTCCTTCAGGCTGACCGAGTCGGGCTGGGCGGCCAGCGCGTCCAGCAGCGAGACCAGGCGTTCAATGACCTGGATGGCGGTTTTGCCGTCTTCGTGAAGCGCGCTTCGGGGTCGGGGCATTGCATGCAGGGCAGACGGCTCGCCTACCCAAAGGAGTTGATCGCGGAGCCAGTGTATATCACGTTATGAAACGCAATTGCGTGGATTGTCACACACTGTGTGCCGTCGATGCACGAAGGGCGACCGTCTGTCGGTGCTGAAGGGCGCGTCTGCTGCCCCCGAGGCGACTCCGGCGCTAGACGATCAGCCGTTCGCCTTGCCCCGCGCCAGAAGCCGGGGTGCTGAAACGTTCGAGGCCCAGCGGGCCGACATCGACGAAGGGCGTCTCGCCGGACACCAGTTCGGCGACCACCCGGCCGACTGCGCCCGCCTGCTGGACGCCGTGGCCGGAGAAGCCGCAGGCATTGAACCAGCGCGGTTCATTCGGATCGGCGCCGACGATCGCATTGTGGTCCGGGGTGACCTCGTAGTAGCCCCACCAGGATGCGCGCCGGTCCAGCGCGATCTGTTCGAACCACGGGAAGCGCGCCAGCGCAGATTCGATGACCGTGTCCAGCCAGGGCCAGTCGATTCCCTCGGCAAAGCCGTTGTCCCGGGGATTGCTCTGGCCAAAGATCAGGCGAGTCCCCTCGGAACGGAAATAGAAGCCGGTCGTCAGATCGATCGTCAGCGGATAGGGTTGGACCTGCCGCAGCGCTGGCGGAAGCGGCGCACTGGCGAAGACGATCCGGCGGGCCGCGTCCACGGGGACCTCCAGCCCCGCCAGTCTCGCCACCTGGCCGGACCATGCGCCCGCCGCGTTGACCAGGCGGGCAGCCTGCAGCCGCGTGCCGCCTGCCCGGATTTCCCAGCCGTCACGGCAGCGCTCGATGGCGGTGACTTCGGCGCCGAGCACCACGCGTGTGTCCAGCGATCGTGCGCGGCTTGTGTAGTGCAGGGTGATGCCGTGAGGGTCGAGCACGCCATCCACCGCGCACCAGGTGGCGCCGGCCAGCCCCGCAGGCTCGACCGGCACGATCCGGGCAGCCTGGGCGACGCTCAAGGTCTGGACCGGCGCGCCATGGCGCCGCTGAAGCGGGGTGGCGGCGCAATGCGCGGCCCACTGATCCTCGGGCACGAAGAACAGGTAGCCGATCGGCCGGTAGCCGGCCTCTGGCATCTGGCGGTACTCGGCCAGGCTGTGGGCCGACAGCAGAACGTTGGTTTCATCCGAGAACTGCAGCCGTATGCCGGCCGCGCTGCGCCCGGTCGAGCCCATCGCCGGCGCTGCTTCACGCTCGATGACGACGACCCGAAACCCTTTCTCGGCCAGCCGGTATGCGCAGGCGCAACCGATGATGCCGGCCCCGATCACTGCCACATCGAAGATCGCCGAATCCTGCGTCATGCCTGCGACCGGGTCGGATCCTGCAGATCCCACGCGAGCCGGGCCGCGGCCAGGTCCCACAGCGCTTGCCCGACGCTCTTGAAGACCACCGGCGATGCGGGCCGCGGCCGCGGGCCATCGGCGGTGACGGTTTCCAGCGCCGTGACGAGGCCGAAATCCAGGCCCGCCTGCAGCAGATCGCCCGCCTCGTGCCCGGCGCCCGCCAGGTCGTCGACAAACACGGTCGCCCGGCGCACCAGCGAACCCGGCAGTTCGCACATGTCGGGCCGGTACGCACCGACCGCCGCGACGAAGGCATCGCCGCGGACCGCGTCGGGCATCACCGGGGCATGCGCCGTCGTGGCGGTGACGATCAGCGGCGACGCTGCCAGCGCGGCCGGCAGATCGAGCGCCAGATCGGCCTGCAGGCCCAGGGTGCGTGCATGCGCGACGAGCCGAGCGGCGTTGGCCGGATCGCGCGAGGTGATCCGCACCTTCGTCACGCCGAGCAGACTGGCGAAGGCCTCGACATGCGCCCGGGCCTGCACACCGGAGCCGATCACGAGCAGATCGGTGCGCGGCCGGCCTCCCAGCCGGCGGGCCGCCAGTGCGCTCAGCGCAGCCGTGCGGCGCGCGGTCACCGTCGGGCCGTCCAGCATCAGCAGCCGCTCGCCGGTGTCTGCGCGCATCAGCAGCACCTCGCCCAGCAGGCTGGGCAGTCCGCGCGCCGGATTGCCGGCGTGCACGGTGACCAGCTTGGTCACCGCGAATTCGCCGTCGCTGGCCGGCATCGCGAGCAGCACGCCGCCTGTCAGCGGCACCACCAGACGTTCGGGCGCGACCGTCTGGCCGGCATGCTTGCGGGCAAGCATCGAGGACAGGGCTTCGGCCAGCGCCGGATAGGGCAGGGCGCGCGCCGTTGCGGGCGCATCGAGGACGGTGAGGGTCATGGCGAGGTTCGGCCCGGTGGGTCTTGGAGGTGGCGGGTCTGGCGTTCCAGCGAGGCATTGCGCACGGCGACGGGCTGCGCAGAGGCGGCCCGTCGTCCGCCCGAAAGACCGTGATCAAGGAAGGCGGGCCGGCCGCGGGCGCCGCTGGCCTCGTAGTCCGCTCGAAGGGCAAGGTCGATGGCCGGGCGGCTCAGGGCCGGGCCCGGCTCGCTGCTCAGCCATTCATGGACGCATTCATACAGACGCTCTGCGGCCAGCCGATGGGTGGCGTCGGTGCGCGCATAAAGCCAGTCCGCGAACGCCATGAATCGGGCGAACGGCTGCGCTCCCAGCAGCAGTTTCAGGCTGCGCGGGAATCGCCCCGAGTTGCCGACCAGATCCCAGTAGCGAGCGAAGCGGCCCAGCCGCTGCAGCTGCGGGAACGACAGGTCACGGGTGCTCAGGATGTTGTAGGGCGGCGCAGGATTGAAGCGGAGCTGATGCGTGTCCGTGTGCCGTGCGATCGGCGCACCACGCAGGCGCTTCAGGATGCCGATCTGGATCTCGTGCGGACCGAGCGCGGCAAGCCGGTCGAATCCTGCGCCGAAGCTCGTCAGATCTTCGCCGGGCAGGCCGGCGATCAGATCGACATGCAGATGCGCATTGGTCGCGCTGCGCAGCCAGCGCAGATTGTCGGCGGCCCGGACGTTGTCCTGGCGCCGGCTGATCAGCGCCTGCACGGCCGGGTTCCAGGTCTGGATGCCGATCTCGAACTGCAGGCAGCCCTCCGGAAAGCGCACGATCAGATCGCGCAGCACATCGGGCAGGTGGTCGGGCACCAGCTCGAAGTGGGCAAACACCGGATCCTCGGGTGCTGCTTCGATCCGTGCCAGAAAGAATTCGAGGATGGCCGCACCGGTCGCGGCCTTCAGGTTGAACGTGCGGTCGACGAAGCGGAAGTGTCTGGCTCCGCGCGCGTACAGCGATTCGAGCGCCTGCAGCATCCGGGCCAGTTCGAAGGGCCAGGCTGTCTTGTCCAGCGCCGACAGGCAGAACTCGCATTTGAAGGGACAGCCGCGCGAGGCCTCGAGGTAGAGATGACGCTGGCTCAGGTCCTCGTCGGTGTATTCGTCGTAGGGCAGGGTGAGGGCCGCCAGGTCCGGCGCATCGCCGGGCACGACCTTCATCAGCGGCCGCGGTCCGTCGAGCAGCTGGCCGGCCAGCTTCGCGAACGCCTGCTCGCCGGCGCCGGTGACGATGTGGTCGGCCATCTGGCAGATCGGCTGCTGCAGCGTCTCGTGACTGACCTCGGGCCCGCCCAGAACAATCTTCACGGCCGGCGCCACCTGACGCAGCAGTTCGACCAGCCGCGTGGTCTGCTCGACGTTCCAGATGTAGACGCCCAGGCCGATCACCCGGGGATTTAGCGCCAGCAGCTTCTCGGCCATGTCCTCGGTGCGCGCACCGATCACGAACTCGACGATGCGCGAACGCGCGCGCAGCTCGCCCAGGTTGGCCCGCAGGCAGCGCAATCCCAGCGACGCGTGGGCGTGGCGGGCGTTCAGGGTGCAGAGCAGCAGTTCGGGCATGGGCGGGCGCAAGGGACACGCCAATCGCGCCCAGGTTGCGGCAGAATCATACCCATGGCAGACACCACACCCCATTCGCACCCCAACGCACTGTCGGACATGGATGTCCGGGTGCGCGCCCTCGAGACCCTGCTCGTGCAGAAGGGCTACGTCGATCCGGCAACGCTCGACGAGCTGATCGACACCTACGAGCACCGCGTTGGCCCGCACAACGGCGCGCGCGTCGTGGCGCGGGCATGGTCCGATCCCGCGTACAAGGCGTGGCTGCTGAGCGATGCCACCGCGGCCGTCGGCGAGCCCGGCGGCTTCGGCTTCGTGGGTCGTCAGGGCGAGCACCTTGTCGCGCTCGAGAACACGCCGCAAGTCCACAACCTGGTCGTCTGCACGCTGTGCTCCTGTTACCCCTGGCCGGTGCTCGGCCTGCCGCCGGTCTGGTACAAGTCGGCGCCCTATCGCTCGAAGGCGGTGATCGACCCGCGTGGTGTGCTGGCCGATTTCGGCGTGCATCTGCCGCAGGGGACGGAGGTCCGCGTCTGGGACTCCACCGCCGAAATCCGCTATCTGGTGCTGCCGATGCGCCCCGTGGGCACCGATGGCTTTTCCGAGGCGCAGCTGGCGTCGCTGGTCACGCGCGACTCGATGATCGGCACCGGTGTCGTCAGCGTGCCCATGGCCACCGGAGAGGCCGCATGAACGGCGCACAGGATCTCGGCGGCATGATGGGCTTCGGGCCGGTGCAGCCCGAACCTGACGAGCCGGTCTTCCATGCCGAATGGGAGCGTCGTGTTTTCGCGTTGACCGTCGGCACCGGCTTCTGCGGGCAGTGGAACATCGACATGGCGCGCTCGGCGCGCGAAAGCATGCCGCCGCCGTCGTATCTGAACAGCAGTTACTACGAGATCTGGTTCGAGGGGCTGCGCCGCCTGCTGGTCGCCCGTGACATGGTCAGCGAGGATGAGATCGATCTGGTGGCGCCAAAGCATGCGGCGCGGCCGGGCATCCAGGCAGTTCCCCGCGAGCGGGTGGCAGCGGTGCTCGCGCGCGGCGGTCCAAGCGAACGGCCGGCCACGTCGCCAGCGCGCTTCTCGCTCGGTCAGGCGGTGCGCACGATCAATCTGCACCCCGTCGGACACACCCGGCTGCCCCGCTATGCGCGCGACAAG
>Ga0116169_1003253_pt1 | contig 11012 bp, 9 predicted proteins | sample AD_UKC130_MetaG_FD_89796 | JGI IMG/M metagenome (GOLD analysis project Ga0116169, IMG submission 89796) | Active sludge microbial communities of municipal wastewater-treating anaerobic digesters from Canada - AD_UKC130_MetaG | ecosystem: Engineered > Bioreactor > Anaerobic > Digestate | place... | reverse complement strand
ATGTTCTTTTTCTAATCTTTTTATCAATCCTGGTATCAATATTTAAATCAATATAGTACTCTCAATCCCTTTAAAATCAATACCTTTAGCCTTATTCCTTACTCCTTAACCCTAACAACCTTAACCCTTACACCTTAGCCCCTTCCCCTGTAAAAAAAGCAAACCCCGCAGCAAATGAAGATTTCTCCTGCATCTGCTACGGGATTTTGGAACGAACTTTATTTTTATAGAGCGAACTTTATTTTAATGGAGTCAACTTTATTTGAATTATACACAAGTGAAGTTTATTTCCCCCGCCCCTACTCCACAGTCACACTCTTGGCAAGATTTCTGGGCTTATCAACGTCACAACCCTTCTGCAAAGCCATGTAATAGGCAAACAATTGCAGAGGTGTCACCGCCACTATCGGAGCAATAAACGAATCAACATCCGGTATGGTAACAACCACGTCGGCAACCTTGCACACTTGCTTGTTGCTCTCCTTTGCTATCGCAAGGACAACCGCCCCTCTGGCCTTTACTTCCCTGATATTGCTTATCATCTTTTCCACGAGGCTGTCCTGAGTCACAGGACAAACTACCAGCGTACCCTCCTCAATAAGAGCAATGGTACCGTGTTTCAACTCTCCCCCGGCATAGGCCTCAGAGTGAATATAGGAAATTTCCTTAAGCTTCAGCGAACCCTCCATGGACAGGGCATAATCAAGGCCTCTTCCGATAAAGAAAATACTCTTTGCATTATAGTGCTGTGATGCAAATTTCTGTATTATATCCCTGTTGGCCAAAACTTTTTCTATTTCCCGGGGAACAGCCTTTAATTCTTCTATCACTTTACTGTAATAATCCCTGTCTATTCTGCCCAGTTTATATGCAAAATCCAGGGCTATAAGGTACAATGCCGAGAGCTGGGTGTTGTATGCCTTTGTGGACGCCACGGCAATTTCCGGACCTGCCCAGGTATAAAGAACATCATCCGACTCTCTTGCAATCGAACTTCCCACAACATTTACAATGGACAGAACCCTTGCCCCTTTTTTCTTTGATTCCCTTAATGCAAACAATGTGTCAATGGTCTCGCCCGACTGACTTATTATAATTACCAAATCCTTGTCGCTTATAAGAGGATCTCTGTATCTGAATTCCGATGCAACATCCACCTCTACCGGAATTCTTGCCAGCTTTTCAATTATATATTTTCCGACAACCCCAGCATGATATGCGGTGCCGCATGCAACAATGAAAATTTTCCTTATATTTTTCAAATCTTCAGCAGTAATCCTGATGTTGTCCAGTACTATATTGCCGTCTTTTATTCTCGGATTTACAGTGTCTCTTACCACTTTAGGCTCCTCACACATTTCTTTCATCATGAAATGTTCGTAGCCTGCCTTTTCCGCCGAAGCAACATCCCAATTTACCTTGAACACTTTCTTCTGTACCGCCAAACCATGGTTGTTAAACACCTTGACTTCCTTGTCACTCAAAAGTACAATTTCTTTATCTTCCAAAATATATACATCCCTTGTGTATTCAAGTATTGCAGGAATATCAGAAGCAATAAAATTCTCGCCGTTTCCAAGGCCGACGATAAGCGGACTGTCTTTTCGGGCGGCAACAAATTTGTCAGGATAATCTCTGCAAAGGACCCCCAATGCATAAGACCCCTCAATTTCATTTATAGAGGTGATAACAGCCTGAACTATATCACCATGATAGTGGTAATCTATAAGATGCGCCACAACCTCTGTATCAGTGTCCGATACAAATTCATAACCCTCCGCCGCAAGGAACTCTTTCAATTCGAGATAATTTTCAATTATGCCGTTATGTACAACGGCAATTTTGCCTGAACTGCTTATATGAGGATGGGAATTCAGATCATTCGGCTCTCCGTGAGTTGCCCAACGGGTATGACCTATTCCGATATTTCCTACCGGTGCGTCGCAGTTCACCTTTTCCTCCAATTTTTCAAGTCTTCCTTTGCACTTTACCACTTTTATATTTCCATTGTCTAAAATTGCCACTCCGGCAGAGTCATAGCCCCTGTACTCAAGCTTTTTAAGCCCGTTCAGAAGTATAGGTGCTGCATCTCTGCTACCTATATAACCAACTATTCCACACACAGATATCTCTCCTTTACAGTTTTATGTTATTTTTCAGGTACAACCGAAAAAAGACAAAAAAAGTGGCTATCATCTTAGACAGGAAAATTCACTCAGATCCCTTTTGTACCGCAGTTGCCTGCGAGTCTTTGTAGGACCCTGACGGTCGTGACAACCGGAAGGTTTCCGCCGAAAACTCGATAACTCACCGATTGAAAAATTACCGGTGACCTCCTTCTCCTCGTCCACGTGGTTAAAACACGTGCTGGCGCTTTTTCTATAAATTCATTATGGCCTAAACCACTATCCCCCTTTCGTGGCACATAATGAACAAGATTTCCCTGTCCAAAACTTCTTTTATTTATACAACAACAGGCATATTATAATATATTACGCCGTTGTAGTATAATCAACTTAAATTATTTAATTTTTATCATTTTTTGCTCCTCTGTTTAAGTTTCATTTTATCATCTATTTATCATCTAACCAAGTCTCTCTTCAATAACTTTTACAAGCTCAAGAGCTCTTTTTTCTATATAATCCCTGTCCTTACCCTCTATCATAACCCTGACAAGAGGTTCCGTTCCTGAAGGCCTGATAAGCACCCTTCCTTCATCCCGGAACTCATTCTCAAGCTCTTTGCACATTTCGCATATTACTTCATCTTCAAGATATTTTTCCTTATTTTGATTGCTTACCCGGGCATTCATTAATACCTGAGGAAGCACCTGCATTATTGAGGCCAGTTCGGAAAGCTTTTTACCGGAAGATTTCACAACATTAAGAAGCTGTGCTCCCGTAAGAATGCCGTCTCCTGTAGTACTATGTTCAAGAAAAATAATATGTCCCGACTGCTCGCCTCCCAAAACATGCCCGTTTTCAAGCATGTTTTCCAGTACATATCTGTCTCCCACTTTTGTTTTAACTATGTTAATTCCTTCTCTTTTCGCCATTATATCAAGTCCAAGATTGCTCATAACAGTAGCTACAATGGTATTGTTTGTAAGCTTTCCCTGTTTTTTTAGCTCAAGGCCGATTATGGCCATGATTTGGTCACCGTCAACCATGTTGCCGTTCTCGTCAACCGCAAGAACCCTGTCAGCATCCCCGTCAAAAGCAAGCCCCACATCAGCTCCGCTTTCAATTACAAATTTCTGCAACTGCTCAATATGAGTGGAGCCGCAGTCTTTGTTAATATTTACACCGTCAGGCTCGTTGTTAATAACACAGACATCCGCACCAAGTTCAAAGAAAGTAACGGGTGCCACCTGGTATGATGCTCCGTTTGCACAGTCAATTGCAACTTTAAGCCCTTTTAAATCTCCCTTGATAGTGCTTTTAATAAAATTTACATAGTCGTCCAACGGTGACTCAATTTCAATTTTCCTTCCTATTTTCTCACCTGTGGGAAGTTGAATTTTCTCCGAATTGTCAAGAATTATGGATTCTATTCTTTCTTCCAGGGCATCGGAAAGTTTATATCCTTTGCTGTTGAAGAATTTTATTCCGTTAAACTCGTAAGGATTGTGGGAAGCAGAAATTACCACACCGGCATCTGCATTATAGTACCTGGTAAGATAAGCAACCGTCGGAGTAGGAGCTATTCCCAGACAAGCCACTTCCGCTCCCACCGAACATAATCCTGCAACAAGGGAAGCCTCCAGCATATCTCCCGATATTCTTGTATCCATGCCCACCAAAATTTTAGGTGTGTGCTTTGTCTCAGAAGTCAACACATACGCTCCTGCCTGCCCCAATTTATATGCAAGCTCGGCGGTTAATTCCAGATTTGCCACTCCTCTTACTCCATCAGTACCAAACAGACGTCCCAATACACTCATCCCCCTAAATTATTTCATCTTTTTAACTTATTAACTTAAAAACAAAATACTTCAATTAAATGTTTCCAGACAAATATATTTATAAATTATTCATAATAACTATATTATATTATTCAGTAAGGCAAATATCAAAAACCATTTTATGTTATCCGATTTGCAAAAAATTTCAGATAACGCATTAATATATTATTCATATGCAGTTACTCGTATGAATAGGTACTTATTATCTTTTCCGCTATTCTAATGCCGTCAACCGCTGCACTCACAATTCCGCCCGCATACCCGGCTCCTTCACCGGCAGGATACAAACCCTTTATGCCAATTGCTTCAAGTGTGTCCCCTCTTGGAATTCTTACGGGCGACGAGGTCCTGGTCTCCACTCCTGTAATAACGGCATCCTTCATGCCAAAACCTTTTATTTTGGAATCAAAATAGGGTATGGCTTTTTTTATGGAATCCGTCACAAATGTCGGAAGACAGGAATGAATATCGGCAAGATTCGTTCCTCCGGTATAACTGGGCTTGACTGTTCCCAAAAAAGTGGATTTTCTTCCTTCGATAAAATCCCCAAGCCTCTGCACCGGTGCCCGGTTGCAGGAACCGCCCGCAACAAAAGCCAGCCTTTCCCACTTTCTCTGAAAATCAACACCGGCCAGGGGATGGCTGCTTCCAAAATCCCCCGGTTCCACTGATACCACAAGGGCACTGTTGGCATTTTCCTTGTCCCTTGCAAATTCACTCATTCCGTTTGTCACAATCATGCCCGGTTCCGAAGCCGATGCCACAACAACGCCTCCCGGACACATGCAGAATGAATACACGGTTCTGTCGCCAAGTTTTTGAAACAGCTGGTAATCCGCCGCTCCAAGTCTGGGATGACCTGCCGCTTCACCGTACTGGGCCCTGTCAATCAGCTCCTGGGGATGTTCAATCCTGACTCCTATTGAAAAAGGCTTTTGTATGAATTCAACCCCTTTGTCAAAAAGCATTTTGAAGGTATCCCTTGCACTATGGCCTATTGCAAGGACTGCAACCTCACAGGGTATTTCTTCCTTGTCGTTTACCACAATTGAGGTTATACTTCCGTTTTTAACAATTATTGAAGTAACTTTTGAATTAAACCTTACTTCTCCCCCGTATTCAATTATCCTGTTGCGCATGTTTGATACTACTTTTTTTAACACATCAGAACCTATATGAGGCTTTGCCTTGTATAAAATCTCTTCATGCGCCCCGGATTTGTAAAATTCCTCTAAAACAATACTGCAGCGCCTGTCATTTATCCTGGTGGTAAGTTTTCCGTCAGAAAAAGTCCCGGCACCGCCTTCTCCAAACTGTACATTGGTTTCTGGATCAAGCTCGCCGGTCGTCCAATACCTGTTGACAATTTGCGTGCGTTTTTCAACACATTCTCCCCGTTCGAGAATCAACGGCCTATAGCCGTTTTGGGCCAGAACAAGCCCTGCAAACAGACCTGCAGGACCTGAGCCGATAACCACAGGCCTGTTTTTAAGCTTTATGCTGCCAGGAACCAAAACCTTTTCCGTCTCTTGCTCTAAAATGCTGATGTCCGTACTTTCCCTTACCTTTATTTTGCCTTCAATTTCAACCATCACAGAGTAGACAAGATTGATAAAAGGTTTTTTCCTCGCATCAATGGACTCTTTTACTATCCTGAAATTCTTAAAGTCCTTTTCACTAACTTTAATTTTTTTACAAACAAGTTTTTTTAACGCATCTATATCTTCATCCAAAGAAAGTTTTAAATTTCGAACTATTAGTTTCATCTGCACCTCGTTAAACTTAACTTCCGGTTTTTTTCACACTGATTTTAACATCATAGCTTCCGGAAAGATTCACAGTATCAGGGATAACCACGTTAAGGGGCCTCTTATACTCCCCTTCCGAAAGCCCGCCTACATCAACGCTAAGCTTGAGACTCTCAGGCGAAATCTTGTTCAACTCCTGTCTGGTACCGGTCAAAGTTATTTTTATCTCATCATCCAAAATTTCATACTTAAGTGAATTATTTTTTACTGCATTGTCAAACGCAATGCTTTCCTTGTTAAAGACAAATTCCCTTTCTGCCAGTTCCTCAATAACCACATCCACATAAACACTTCTTGGAGTGTCAACAAGGCGAACCCCATCCGGCAGAACGAGATTTACAATTTTGGTCATGCTCTGCGACATATTTTCAATATCAATAGGTTCGGTTTTCAAGTTGTCAATAAGGTCAATGACGTCAGAAGGTCCCGAAATCCACGCCTTTTCCGGCACAACCCTGTGTATGCCGTCGGTGTAATTTTTTGCCGGTCTCCCCCTTACGGCCGGTACTATAGGCACTTCTTTCGCGATTTCAATATTGATGTCAACACTTATTTTTTTATCCAGCTCAACTATTTTTTCTCCTTCTTTGTTGTAAACCACACATTCCTTGTTTATAATAATATCGTTACTGAGATTGTCAACATCAACATAAGCCCTGACTTCACCGATGGAATTTATTATTTCGTCCGGCGCTTCAATTGAAACCGTTGTCGGTATTGCATTTGCCTTTACCACTGTGTAGCCTTCCTTCGGTTTTCCTGTGATAACTACATTAACAGGAAAAGGATTTTCACCCAGTTTTTCCAGTTCTATTTCCACAACTCTCGGTGTTACTCCCTGAAAAGACACACCTTTTTTATTTGTATAAACATTGACATATAAAAACTGAGTATTAACATCCTCCACCTTTGAAAGGTCAACAATTGCCTCAATGTCATTTAAACCTATATTGTTAAAAGCGCTTTTTCTTCCCTTTAGACTGACGGAAACATTTCTCGGAAAGTTCTCATTCTTAAGCATTATTCCCTTTTCTTTAAGTGAACTTTCATTTTCAACTTTCAAAGGCACATTCAATTCAACCCAGGTTACCGGATTAGAGCTGTCCAAAACAATAAACCAGAGAAATATGGCGAAAAAGACAGAGATTATTTTTAAAGTTAAATCCTTCTTCAGTAACTCATTCATTTGGCCTTCACCTTCCATATCCCCAGTTTCTTGCTTGGATTCTCTTTATCTAAAAGATTTTTGCTTAAAGCCTTTCTCAAAGTATCCGAAGTCAAGTTCCTGGTAAGGCCGCCGTTTAGGGCAACCGAAATCCTTCCGGACTCTTCGGAAACCACCACAACAATTGCGTCTGAAACTTCACTTATGCCAAGTGCAGCCCGGTGCCTTGTCCCCAGTTCCTTGCTGAGATTCGGATTTTCCGTAAGGGGCAAAAAGCATGCCGCCGCTTTTATCTTGTTGTCCCTGATTACTACGGCACCGTCGTGTAAAGGCGTATTCGGCGTGAAAATATTTATCAAAAGCTCGGAGGTAACATTTGAATCCAGGTTAATTCCCGAGTTGATAATCTCCCCCAACTTCGTTTCTCTTTCAATTACAATAAGCGCTCCCGTAAAGGTCCTTGACATCTCCGTTACGGCCTTTATTATTTCCTCAATCAGCGACTTTACTTTAATGGTACTGTCTTCTTCTTCAAAGCTGAAAAGATTTCTAAACCTGCTCCTTCCCAGCTGCTCCAGTCCTCTTCTGAACTCAGGCTGAAACAGTACCACAAGTATTATAGCCATATACTCTATGGTAAGTCTCAGTATAAAAGACAGAGTTTTAAAACCAATCAGTTCACTTGCCCTGGCCGCAATCACAATAACAAGAATACCTTTTATAAGCTGCCACGCCCGTGTCTCCCTTATCAGTTTTATTAATTTGTATATTACAAATGACACTATACCTATATCTATAATTGTCTTTATCAAATCCCACGGGCTTTTTATATCTAAGTTTGTTGACAAATTTGCAATGATATCCCAAAAATTTGTTGTTCCTACCAGAAAAAACATTTGAAAACCTCACTCTGAGTGCCAACGTTAAAAATTTCTTATAAAAGAATTATAACTTATTTCTAAATAAATGTAAGCTTTTTTTAATAAAAATATAATTAATAATTGATTACAAAAATGTTATTCTACCACACATTGCCAAGATAAACATAATCCAGATATTTTTGTGCTTCTTCCCTCGCTCTAAACAGAGTGTCTTTGGGTGTCGGCGGAATATTCAACATTTTGTAATTTGGAAAATACCTTGAAAGATGCAGAGGTATCTTCCTTGATATGGATGAAAGCCACTTTGCAATTTCGGAAATTTCTTTTAACTCGTCATTCAATGTGGGAATAACAAGGGTGGTTACTTCCACATGGCATTTTTCGGCCGCCAGCTCCACAGTTTCTTTCACATTCTCCAAAACACCCCCGCATATATTTTTGTAAAAAGAGGCTGTGTAAGCTTTTACATCTATGTTCATGGCATCAATATAAGGAAGCAGCATTAAAAGCGCTTCCCTGCCGATAAATCCGTTGGTCACCAAAACATTTGAAAGGCCTTCCTCTTTTGCAAGTACCGCCGTATCATACACAAACTCATACCATATAGTGGGTTCGTTGTAGGTATATGCAATCCCTATATTACCTTCAGATACAAGCTCCTTTGCCTTGCTGACAACAGTTTCGGATGTCACTTCATAAAGCCTGGGATTATCATGGGCAATCTCCCAATTCTGGCAAAAAGAACATTTGAGATTGCATCCAAAAGTGCCTATTGACAATATCTTCGAACCACTTTTAAATCTGTACAGGGGCTTTTTTTCTATAGGGTCCAGCGCAATGGAAGAAATCTTCCCATAATTTAAAGAATACAAATCTCCGTCAATATTTTTCCGCGCCCTGCAAACTCCCAAATTTCCGGGACTTATAGTACAATTGTGGGGGCAGAGACGGCAATGTACTTTTAGATCCTCTCCTTTATCGTAAAACATCGCCGGCTTTGCTGCTTCCATATTACCACTCCTCATTTGTGCCTTATAACCTCAAACCTTTCCATTGTGTATTTTTCGTTTGGACTTATGCCTGCCTTTTGAAGCGCAATTGATACCTGCTGCTCTACAGTATTAACGTTTTCAAGGTTTGGAAGCAAAAGGCCCGTCCTTCTTCCGGCTCTTACAATCACCCCATATTTTACTACATCCAGTTCATCCATGGAATTAATCTCTTCGGGCTCCATTAAAACATCAACGGAATATTCAAGCTCATCCAGCTCATAGGGCTTCACAGGATAGAACCGGGGATCGGAAGTACCCGCGCTTATTGCATTATGAACTATCTCACTTGCTATATTTTCCCTTGTCGGCCCGATAGTACCGATACAGCCCCTAAGTTCACCCTTTTTCTTTATTGAAACAAAAGTTCCGGCTCTACTATTCAGCATCTCCTCCGGAAGACCGCTGTAATCATCCAAAACCCTGCCTTCCGTTACATAAGCCTCCAGGGCTCTTTTGGCAAGAGAAACATACGGATCGGTACTCTTTTTTCTTTTGTTTCTCCTGTTTTCAATTATCCTTCGGGAAGAATCCATAGCTCCGACTCCGATTCTTGCCACCATATATCCCACTCCAAAAGGACCTTCATAAGAGTAAACTTCAGGAACCACACTGTATCCGTCCAAAGCTCCCAGCATTATTACAAAGGATCTTAATCCGCACTCTGCGGCTTCATCCCGAAGCTTGTCATCTATATCAAGAATCCTGTCAATATCGTCCTTTTCGATGCTTTTAACCAGAAGCTCATCAAATTCCGGGGCATGCTTGTTGTAGCCATAGGGTCCGTCACTGGTAAGGCGGTGTGCCAAATCTCCACTTGCGACAAATACCACGTCTTCATCTGAATTTCTGACGGCTTCGCCTATGCACATACCAAACTTGTAATGTTCCTCCAAAGTAAGTGTGGACATTGCAACATGAACAAGTTTAAAATCCGAATACACCCGGCTTATATAATAAAGAGGCACCAGCGCTCCATGGTCCAGTTCCCCGGAAATCCCGTACCTTCTGCCTATACCTTCGCTGATTCCTCCGGCATCAAAGCCTTCTTTTTTCGCAAACTCAATAATTGACTCCACCATTTTTAAATTATTCTCAAAACCAAGCTCCACCTTACGGGCTCCAAATCTTGAAAAGTTGCCTTTCAGCGTTTTATGGTCATTAATGAAAATATAATCCTCAAACAAAGGCGCGTGGGAAGTCGTAAGAATAATGGTTGAAGGCTTCTCTTTTCTTATTTGTTCAGCCGCTTTTTCACATGCCTCTATAGTTTTAATTGCGCCCTTCTCATCTCCCTTGCCAATCTCAGGTACAATCAAAGGAGGATGAGGAAAAATATAAGAACTTATTATTCTTCCCATAATTTATACCACTACCTTCCTAAAAAAATAGACGCAGTCATAACACCCACCGAAGTTATAAAAAACGTCAAAACCATAATAAATGCAATCAGTCTGACGGTAGACTTCTTCATGTCCTTTCACATCCTATTCTATATAGTGTTTATAACAAAATAAACATTTATTCAATTTCCCCCGCTATATTTTATAATATTTTTGTGTATAGATAAATACCTTAATATCATAATAAATTATCCAATAAACCAAATACCTGCCGCATTATTTACAATTTAATAATATATTAAGTTAATTTTAAATTAATATTTTTTTGAATTTTAAGAAGGATTTTAATTTGTTTTGTAGAATAGAATTTTATATAAATCTCTATATGAATCATGTTATAAAACTCATCATTAATAAAACCGGTAAATATATAGAAGAAAAAACAAAACAACAAGTCACTTCTCATGAAAACACTAGTATGGAACGATTCTCCCCTGTTGCATAGTAGTGTTTTTCTTTTGTCTTCTTGCTTCAAACAAATTTGTTGTAAAATGTCGAAAAATGACGAAATTTAAAATTAACTCAACAAAGGCAGCAAACTTTATCTGTAAGTCGCCCATTTAAAATTGTACTTAATTTGATATTTCTGATACAATAGAATTTGTACATTATACTCCCCTTATAAATTGCAATATTAAATGCCGTGCAAAATTTGGTAAATCCATTGCTTATTGGAATAAATTCTATGTATATACCGCCATTTCTATGGCTGACCTATAACCAAACATTCTTCTTGGATATT
>Ga0116169_1003252_pt1 | contig 11015 bp, 9 predicted proteins | sample AD_UKC130_MetaG_FD_89796 | JGI IMG/M metagenome (GOLD analysis project Ga0116169, IMG submission 89796) | Active sludge microbial communities of municipal wastewater-treating anaerobic digesters from Canada - AD_UKC130_MetaG | ecosystem: Engineered > Bioreactor > Anaerobic > Digestate | place... | reverse complement strand
GCCGACTTCGTGGAGCGGCATTTCGCACCCGGCGTCCTGGCCGGGCTGATTCGCTGAGTCACGGCATTCCACCATTTTTCTTTGAAGAACTGCACCCTGCCCATGACACCCAGATCCGACGCCCGCCGTTCCGTTTTGCGCGAACAGGACATCATTCCACATGTGCCGGACCTGACCGATACGGCCCTGAGCGAGGCCTTGCAGCGCGAACTCGACAACAAGACCAAGCCCCTCGGTTCGCTGGGCCGCATGGAAACCCTGGCGCGTCACCTGGGCGAGATTCTGGGACAGACCCAGCCCCGGCTGGTGCAGCCCCAGTTGCTGGTGTTTGCGGCCGACCACGGACTGGCCCGTCAGGGCGTGTCGGCGTATCCCAGCGACGTGACCTGGCAGATGGTGGAGAATTTTCTGGCCGGTGGTGCGGCCGTGAGTGTGCTGGCGCGCCAGCACGGCATCGACCTGACGGTTGTCGACTGCGGGGTGGCGCATGACTTTGCGTCGCGCCCGCCACTGGCACCGGGCCGGCCTCAGCTGCTGGTCCGCAAGATTGCCCATGGCACCGCAGACAGCGCACAGCAGCGCGCGATGACGCAGGCGCAGTGCTGGCAGGCGATCGCCAACGGGCGGGAGATCGTGCGCGTATTGCCGGGCAACGTGGTGCTGCTCGGGGAGATGGGCATCGGCAATACCTCGGCGGCTGCCATGTTGCTGGCGCGCCTGACGGGCACCGATATCGGAGTCTGCACGGGAGCCGGTACCGGGCTGGACGCGGCGGCGGTTCTCCGCAAGACCGCTGTTCTCGAACAGGTAATGCAACGCCATGCCGATGCGCGCGCACCCCTGGCCGCGCTGGAAGCCTTCGGAGGCTTCGAGATTGCCAGCATGGTCGGCGCTGTGCTGCAGGCGGCACTGGAGCGCCGGGTGGTGCTGGTCGATGGGTTCATCGCCGGCGCAGCCGTCCTGGTGGCCCATGCGCTGGCACCGGCGGTACTGCAGCGATGTGTATTTGCGCACCGCTCCGGGGAACGCGGCCATGCCCTGATGCTGCAGCATCTGCAGGTGACGCCGCTGCTCGATCTCGGTCTGCGCCTGGGTGAGGGCTCGGGCGCGGCGCTGGCCTGGCCACTGCTGATATCGGCCAGCCTGTTGCTGCGCGACATGGCCAGCTTCGCGTCGGCCGGCGTGGCCGGCCCTTCGGACCCCTTGGCGTGACCGGCGCCGCATGCGGGACGGTGTCATGCTGAGCTTTGTGCGGCATTATCTGCTGGCCCTGCAATTCTTCACCCGGATCCCGGTCACTGGCCGGCTGGCGGACTGGGTGGGTTACAGCCCTGCCATGCTGCGTGCCAGTGCGGCGCATTTCCCGGGGGTTGGCTGGTTGGTCGGCGGACTTTGCGCGGCCCTGGTGGTCGCTTTGCAGCACGCCCTGCCGCCGCTGCCGATGGCGGGGCTGGTGGCCGCGGTGCTGGTGACCATGGCCAGCGTACTGCTGACCGGCGCGTTTCACGAGGATGGACTGGCCGACGTGGTCGACGGGCTCGGGGGCAGCCTGGACCGCACGCGCGCACTGGACATCATGAAGGACTCGCGCGTCGGTGCCTTTGGCGCACTGGCCTTGTTGCTGGTGGTCATGCTCAAGCTGGCCCTGCTGGCCTTGCTGTGGTCGCAGGCCCCTGCGCTGCTGGCATGGGGCCTGTTTGTCGCCCATGTGGTGTCGCGCCTTTTTCCGCTGCTGCTGGTACGCACGATGCACCACGTCGGCGACGAGGGCCGCTCCAAGTCCAAGCCCCTGGCCGACCAGATCGCACCCGGCAGCCTGCTCGCGGCCTTGCTCTGGGCCTTGGCGGCACTGCTGCTGGCGGGCGTCTGTGTGCCGGCGATGCCGCTGACCTGGCCACTGCTGGCCGCCGCGCTGGTGTGTCTGTGGCTATGGCGCTGGTTCCAGCGCCGTTTGCAGGGATTCACCGGCGACTGCCTGGGGGCCACGCAGCAATTGTGCGAAGTGGCGTTCTACCTGGGTCTGGTGTTGGCCTTGTGATGCATCCACCCGTCGGCACCGCGGACGGTGGCGCCTTGCCGGCCCTGTGGCTGGTACGCCATGGCCGGCCCTTGTTGCCGGTCGGCGTGTGTTACGGTGCCATCGACGTAGCGGCCGACCCGCAGCACACGGCGCAGATTGCCGACATGCTGGCGGAGCGCTTGCCGCAGGGTGCCGAGTTGCGCAGCTCGCCGCTGCAGCGCTGCGCGGCACTGGCCCGCGCGGTGGTGGACCTGCGATCCGATCTGACGCTGCACACCGAGCCCCGCATCGCCGAGATGAATTTCGGTCGCTGGGAGGGCTGGTGTTGGGACGATATTCCGAAGGTTGCCTTCGATGCATGGACCGGACAGTTTGCCGAGCACCGGTTCGGCGGCGTCGAGAGCGTGCAGGACCTGATGGACCGGGTCGGGCAGGTCTGGGACGAGGCGCGGGCGGGCGCCAGCGTGCAGGTGTGGATCACCCATGCCGGCGTCATGTCGGCTGCCAGATTGCTGGCGCGTGGTATCCGGTCGGTGCATCGCGCGGGCGACTGGCCTGCACCGTCTCCACGCCATGGCGAACTGCTCAGCCTGGCGGACCCGGCGGCAAGTTCGGTGGCACTCGGGCGGACTTGAGCGTCAGGCCGCCAGCAGTTTCGGCAGGCCTGTCGACCCGCGCGTCCGCGTGTCCAGCGTTACGGTGCGCTTGCGCTGGCCGGGATTGTTCCCACAGCAGGAGTCGAACGCACAGCCCACCGTTGGGCGGCGGTGCCGGCGTGATCGCCAGGCGTCCCTTGTGGATGCGCGCCACCAGGTCCGCGAGCTTGATGCCCAGTCCCGAATGTCCTTGATCGGTACTCGCGGTCGCGGTGCTCAGTATGCTGTCGATCCGCTCCTGTGCCAGACCAGGACCGTCGTCGCACAGCTCCACCACCATGGGGAAGTCGGCGGCCTGCACCACGATCCGGCACTGGGTCGCTCCTGCACGCCTGGCGTTGTCCAGCAGGTTGGCCAGTACGGCCGCAAACAGGTTGGCGTCGGCCGTCAGCGGATCCTGCTGCTCGACCGACACGGCCAGGCCGTCGATCGCCAGATGGTCGACGATATCCATGATCCATACCGGCTGCAGATCTGGCGCGGCATTGCTGCGGAACATGATCAACAGCGAGGTGGTGACACGGGTCAGCCGGGTGACCGCTTCCCGTACGCGGGCCAGGCGGGGCCAGGCGGATGGCGGCAACTCCTTCATCGCCGCGGCCAGTTGCGCATCCATGCCTGCCAGTGGCGTGCGCAATGCGTGCGCGGCGTGTGCCGCAAACGCCTGTTCCTGTTGGACCCGGCGCGCGAGGCGGCCGCCGAGTTGCAGGATCGCTTCGCGCAACTCGACGAAGTCCTGGTGCGAGGCGCTGGCCAGCGCGGTCCTGGGCTGCATGGGGTCATAGGCCTGGATCTGGCGGGACAGCCGGTGCACCGGCTGCAGGTCCTGCACCACGCGCTGGCGCATCCATAGTGCACACAACAGACTGACCAGCAGGCCACTGAGCCCGACCACGGCGATGGCTTCGTAGCGGGCCTCCAGACGTTCGCCTGCGCCACGACCGACAAGCAGCATCTGCCCGGGGCTCGGCATTGCCATCGCGTAGACCCGCCACTGCGGATTGGTCGCATGAAATCCGGGGCGTTGCGTATCGATCAGTGGGATGGTGGGCGCCTTGTGCGAATGCAGCAGAACTGTCGCGCCTGGCCCCACGATCTGCCAGACCAGACGCTCCTCGTGGGCCGGCGCTGGCAGGGTGTCGCCAGACCGGGCCGGCAGTTCCGGCATGTGCAGCACCAGCGAACCGTACAGCACTTCCGCCGCTTCCTGCAGGGCATCGTCCAGCAGGTCGTCGACCTCGTGGCGGATGCCGAAGGCCATGGTCAGAAACGTGGCCAGCATCCAGACCGCGCTCACCGCCACGAGGGTCCGCGTCAGTTCGCCGCGCAGCGATGGACGATGCTCCTGATGCGTGGGCGGCGCGAGGTCTGTGGCGCGGGAGTTCACGGTGCCATCCGATAGCCCCGCCCACGCACGGTTTCGATGACTGTGCGTCCCAGTTTGCGCCGCAGCTTGAAGACATGGACCTCGACCGCATTGCTGTTGATGTCGTTGTCCAGACCGGTCAACAGGGATTCGAGGTCGCGTTTGGAGACGATGCGGCCTGCGCGGGCCACCAGGGCCTCGAGCAGGGCCCATTCCCTGGCGGTCAGGTCAATCACCCGTCCGTCCCGATAGGCGGTGGCATGGGTCGTGTCGACCTCCACGGAGCCAAAGCGTTTGCAGGTCTGGCCCTGCGTCACCATGCGCCGGCGCAAGGCGCGCAGCCGTGCCGCCAGTTCGGCCGGATCGAACGGCTTCACGATGTAGTCGTCGGCGCCGCTGTCCAGACCCTCGATGCGCTCGCTCAGCAGATCGCGCGCCGTGATGACGATGGCAGGCGTGGCATTGCCATCGCGGCGTAGTTGCCGCAGCCACTGAACGCCCGATCCGTCCGGCAGACGCCAGTCGATGATCAGCGCGTCGTAGGGTTCGCGCAGCGCCGTCTGCGCATCCACCAGGCGCACGAACCAGTCCACGACATGTGCCTCGGACTGCAGGAAGGCCTTCAAGCCATCGCCCAGGATGTCGTCATCCTCGAGCAGCATCAAGCGCATCGAACCCCCTGTTTCTTCAGCGAAGACACGAAGTTAGCATCAATTGCGCAGCCGGCCGGTGTGGTGTGTGCGAATTGCAGCCCTTTCGCCACTTTGCTGACAAACCTCAAGATTCGGCGTCCCGGGTATGTCAGCTGAAGCTGTCGCCCATCAGTGCCTTGAACCAGGTGCCCATCTGTTCGAAGTTGTCGCCATTCCAGCCGCTGGAAGCTGCCGAACTCGCGGTTGCCGGCACCATCGACCGGGTCACTGCGTCATACTGGAAAACCGCGGTCAGCCAGGACGCCTCGCGCATCGTGATGGTCGAGTAGCAAGCCGAGTTGGTGACGGGTGCCGGGTCCGGCGCAAGGCCCGCGAACGCGCGGATGATCGCATCCGCACAGACCTTGGCTTCCTGGTTCGCGATATGACCGGCCTTGGGCTGGTTGGTGGCACTGGCATCCCCGATCACATGCACCAGCGGCGCCACCGTACTGGCATAGCTGAGGTTGTCGACCGCCGCGAAGCGACCCTCGGTGGCATTGGCCAGGCCGCTGAGGGCCACCAGCGCACCTGCACGCTGGCGCGGGATCAGGTTGACCACGTCGGCATTGCGGATCGTGCCAGCCCTGCTCGTGAGGCTCATGGTGGCAGGGTCCACCGAGAGCACCTCTGCGTTGTTGTGGTACTCGATCACATTGCCGTGCAGACCCAGGAATGCCTTGGTGAAGTTGTCCTTCTCGGTCACGATGTCCATGTTGGCGTCCAGCACCACCAGTTTGGCCCGCGGCTTGCGCTTTTTCATCCAGTCGGCGAGCAGGCAGGCCCGCTCATAGGGGCCCGGCGGGCAGCGGTAGGGTGTTCGGGGAATGGTCAGGACGGCCACACCGTTGTCCGGCATGGCGGCCAGTTGCTGCGCCAGCAAGGCGGTCTGAGGCCCTGCCTTCCATGCGTGGGGCATTCGGTCCGAATTGCCCAGGCCCGGAACCGGATCGAAATCGATGCCGGGAGCCAGCACGATGCGGTCCCCGCTGAGTTGCTCCCCCGAGGCCAGGCGCACCGTGCAGGTGATAGGGTCGATGGCCGTCACCGTGTCGGTCAGGACCTGTACGCCATAGGCATTGAACAGATTCTCGTAGCTGAAGGACAGGCTGGACATGCTGCGTTGACCGGTCAACACCAGCGAACTCATGATGTTCGAGGTATAGCTGGCGGCCGGCTCGATCAGGAAGACCTCGACCGTGTCGCCCCACAGCCGCAGGTACTTGGCAACCGTCGCACCGGCCATGCCGCCACCGACCACGATGACGCGGTGCCTGGCGGCGCCTGGCGGTATCGGTTGCGGGACCGGTTGCGGTGTGGTTTCGGTGCGCCTGCGCCGGCGGCGCTCCGAACGGTCATCGTCGGCGAGGGCGAGCAGGGGGGATGTGGCCAGCAGCAAGGCATTGCTGCGCTGCAAAAAGTCGCGTCTTTTCATGGTAATGCTCCTTGGTTCGCCATGGATCAGCGTTGGGTGGACAGCCATGCAGACAACGCGCGCATCTGCGAGTCGCTGTAGCCCATGGCATGGCGGGCCATGATTCCATTGCCCTCCTTGCCGGACTGGAATTCCCGGAGCTTCTTGTAGATCTCGTCGGGGGACTCACCCGCAATCTTGTCGAAACCCGGTCCCTTGCCGTTCGTGCCGTGGCACTGGAAGCAGTTGGATGCCAGCAGTCGCCCGGGGGGCGGCGTCTGGGCTGCGGTCGTGGCGCAAAGACCGATCAATCCCAGCGACAGCAGCGCATGGCGCAGGGGTACACGTAGACGTTTCATGAATCACCTCTCCCATTGAAAACAAAGGTGAAAGCATGAAAGCACGCGCAGATTTCCGTTTGCTGAAGACTGCGGATCGCAAGCGGAATATTGCCGGATTCGGCAACTTCAATGCCTGCATGGCGCAACTGTTTGATATGAATCAAACCGATGCCGCTGGCGGCGCGCCGGGCGCCAGGTGGGTGACGTGCGGAGCTGCGCGTCTGGCCCGTGGAGTGGTCAGTTCTGGATGACCTGGTCGCGACCTGCCTGTTTGGCCTGGTACATCGCACGGTCGGCCCGTGCCATGAGGTCGTCCACCGAATCGTCACTGGACTGGTTGGTGGTGACCCCGATGCTGACGGTGAACTTCTTGGGATCCGACATTTCGGACACCTTGCGGCGGATGCGCTCGGCAACCACCAGCGCGACATCGATCTGGGTTTCGGGCAAGACCACGACGAATTCTTCGCCGCCAAGGCGGCCGATCACATCGGCTCGGCGCAGCAGCGTGGTGACCGTCTGCACGAACTGAACCAGGGCCCGGTCGCCGGCCTGGTGACCAAAGTTGTCGTTGATGGACTTGAAGTGGTCGATGTCGATCAGCAGCACGGACATCATGCGCCCATGCCGATGGCAGCGTTCGAGTTCCTGCTGGCAGACGCTGGTCAGATTGCGCCGACTCAGCGCGTTGGTCAGCGAGTCGTGCGAGGCCAGGTGTTCGAATTCTGTCCGCACCCGGTCGGTGGCCATCAGGACCAGGCTGATGGCGGTGAGCAGCATCAGGAAAGGGTAGCTGATCACGTAGATCAGGTTCTGCGGTGTGTTGTCCAGGATGCCGGTGCCGACCGGGAACAGCCATGCGGTCGCGAATCGCAGCACCTGACTCAGAATCGAACACACCAGCACCACGAACGCCATGCGGTAGGCGAAGCTCTTGCCACCCCGCGTGAGGATCAGGTAGGCATGGGACGAGAACAGCCAGGTCATGACGGCGATCGAGATCATCAGTCGGATGCGGTATTGCGGATCGGCCACCAGGAACCAGGTGGACAGCAAGGCCATGGCGATGATGATGCCGTAGCGCGGCCAGAACCGGGGCGCAAGACCCAGGAACTGCTGACTGCCGAAGTACTGCAGGTAGACCCCGGAGAAAATCAGCAGGTTGGCGAAGGCGATCGCGAACAGGTCGGATGTCAGTCCCCGGGTCGCGGCCGTCAGACCGGCCAGAAAAAGCACCGACGTGCCTGCGGCCCAGTGCGCCAGGCCCCGGACCGTCGGTGGGTAATTGCGCTGCAGAAAATACAACACCACGGCCATGAGGCCACCCATGACCCCGGTCAGCAGAACGATGGTTCGAGGATCCACGAAGGGTACGGGTGAAGTCGGTCCCATGGCGGGATTATGACTGTCTCAAGGCGCGCCTACGCGTGGCACCCGGTCACGGCGCGCGCGAATCGGTAGCCCTGGGCCGCTGGCTTGTGGCCGACGCGTCCGGATAGTCGCAATAGGCACGGACGCCGCATTGGGCGCAACGCGGGCTGCGCGCCAGGCAGACATAGCGACCGTGCAGGATCAGCCAGTGGTGGGCATGCAACAGGTATTGCGGCGGAATGCGCCGCAGCAGGTGGCGCTCGACGTCCAGCGGGTTCTTGCCCGGTGCCAGACCCGTCCGGTTGGCCAGTCGGAACAGGTGGGTGTCGACCGCGATGGTCGGTTCGCCGAAGGCCACGTTCAGGATGACGTTGGCGGTCTTGCGCCCCACACCGGGCAAGGCCTGCAATTGTTCGCGCAGCCGCGGCACCTTGCCGCCATGCTGGTTCACCAGGATCTCGCAGGTCTGCATCAGGTGGCGTGCCTTGCTGCGGTACAGGCCGATGGTGCGGATCTGCTCCTGCAGGCCCTCGAGTCCCAGGTTCAGCATCTTCTGCGGCGTATTGGCGATCGGAAACAGGCGGCGTGTGGCTTTGTTGACACCTTTGTCGGTGGCCTGGGCGCTGAGCAGCACGGCCGCCAGCAATTCGAACACGCTGGTGTATTCGAGTTCGGTCACCGGCAGTGGGTTGGCGGCCTGCAGCACCGCGAAGAAGGCCTCGATGTCGACCTTGTTCATGCGCGTCTCCCGAGGTCCGACAGCGCCGCTGCGGTGTCTGCCTGCGTCGTCATGCGAGCTGGCGCAGTTCGCGCAGCGCCACCGATACCGGCGCCAGATCGGCGGTCTGGGTCCCGACCATGGTCAGCAACTGGTGCAGGCGGCGGATGGGTGCTGCATGGCGCTGGCGCCAACTGTCCATGTCTTCCTTGCGCGACAGCAGGCCCATGGTGATCTGGCTGGCAATGGAGTACACATCGTCACGCGCACTGCCACGGGCCTGGGTCTGCCACAAGGTATCGGTCGGCAGGCGGTTGACTTCGTGGCGCCAGCGGGTCAGCCCGAGTTCGGCCTCGACAGCGAAGTAGCAGCGCGCCGCAACTTCCAGCGTGGCCTCGGCGGACTGCGCCAGATTGACCAGATCGAGGGCCGGGAAAATGAATTCGAGCGCGCTGAGATCCTGTGCCAACGCCTTTTCGACCCCGGCCTCGCACAAGGCATCCGAGGCCGCCTGCCAGTTCGCGCGTGCGCCCTCGGGAAGCCATTCCGACAACTTCGAACGCAGCGCGTTGGCGGCGGGCTGGTAACGGCTGATCAGCTGGGGCAGGTCGGTGTTGTCGGAGCGGGCACGCAGCATCCAGCGCGACGCGCGCTGCGCGATGGCAGTGAGCTTGCTCAACAGGTCCAGTTGCAGCTTGGCATCCACCCGGTAGTCGAGCGCGTCGATCTGGTCCCACAGGCGCTCGAGGTCGAACACCTCACGCGCCAGCGTGAAGGCGCGCACGACGTCGGCTGCGGTGGCTGCGGCTTCAGCCGCAATGTAGTTGACAAAGGTCGCACCGGTACGGTTGAGCACCGTGTTGGTGATGTGGGTGGCGATGATCTCGCGCTTGAGGGCATGGTTGTCCACGGCACTGGCGAAGCGCTCGCTCAGGGTCTTGGGGAAATAGGCCTTCAGCGAGCGACTGAAATAAGGGTCATCGGGCAGGTTGCTTGCCAGCAGTTCATCGAACACCGACATCTTGGCGTAGGCCAGCAATACCGCGCCCTCGGGGGCGGTCAGGCCCTGCTTGCGCGCGCGCCGCTGGGCGATTTCCTGGTCGGTGGGCAGGAATTCGATGGCGCGGTTCAGCCGGCCCGCGCCTTCGAGCCATTGCATCAATCGCTGCTGGCCGTCGAGCAGGTACATGGGACGGTGGTTGGCAATCTCCAGCGCCTGGGTCTGGTAGTAGTTGTCACTCAGCACCAGCGCGCCGACCTCGTCGGTCATCGATGCCAGCAGTTCGTTGCGCTGCTTGAGCGTCAGGTCGCCCGCCTCGACGATCTGGCCCAGCAAGATCTTGATGTTGACCTCGTGGTCGGAGCAGTCCACCCCGGCCGAGTTGTCGATGGCGTCGGTGTAGACCAGGCCGCCTTTCTGGGCGAATTCGATGCGACCCCGCTGCGTTGCACCCAGGTTGCCGCCTTCGGCGAACACCTTGCAGCGCAGTTCGGCACCGTCGACCCGGAACGCGTCGCTGGCCTTGTCGCCGACCTGGGCGTGTGTCTCCTGGCTGGACTTGACATAGGTGCCGATCCCGCCGTTGTACAGCAGGTCCACCGGCGCCAGCAGGATGGCGTGCAGCAGTTCGCTGGGCGAGAGTTCAGTGGCGTCGGTGCCGATCACGGCGCGCGCCTGCGCACTGAGCTTGATCGACTTGGCGCTGCGCGGGAACACACCGCCACCCTCGGAGATCAGGCGCTTGTCGTAGTCGTCCCAGCTCGATCGCGGCAATTCGAACAGGCGCTTGCGCTCCTCCCAGGACCGCAGCGGATCGGGCTGCGGGTCGATGAAGATGTGGCGATGGTCGAATGCCAGTTGCAGCCGGATCTGCTGCGACAGCAGCATGCCGTTGCCGAACACGTCGCCGGACATGTCGCCGATGCCAGCGACCGTGAATGGCGTGGTCTGGGTGTTGAGCCCCAGGCTGCGGAAATGCCGCTTTACCGATTCCCACGCGCCGCGCGCCGTGATGCCCATCTTCTTGTGGTCATAGCCGACCGAGCCACCGGAGGCGAAGGCATCGCCGAGCCAGAAGCCGTACTCCGCTGACACGGCATTGGCGATGTCGGAGAACGTCGCCGTGCCCTTGTCGGCCGCCACCACCAGGTACGGGTCGTCCTCGTCATGGCGCACCACGTCCGCTGGTGGAACCACGGAACCCTTGACCACGTTGTCGGTGATGTCCAGCAGGCCCGACAGGAACAGCCGATAGCAGGCAATCCCCTCGGCCATCAAGGCCTCGCGGTCGCCCGCGGCCGGTGGTTTCTTGAGCACGAAGCCGCCCTTGGACCCCACGGGAACGATCACGGTGTTCTTGACCTGCTGGGCCTTGACCAGTCCGAGGATCTCGGTGCGGAAATCCTCGCGCCGGTCCGACCAGCGCAGGCCACCACG
>Ga0116169_1003249_pt1 | contig 11026 bp, 11 predicted proteins | sample AD_UKC130_MetaG_FD_89796 | JGI IMG/M metagenome (GOLD analysis project Ga0116169, IMG submission 89796) | Active sludge microbial communities of municipal wastewater-treating anaerobic digesters from Canada - AD_UKC130_MetaG | ecosystem: Engineered > Bioreactor > Anaerobic > Digestate | place... | reverse complement strand
CGTCCACCGGCGTCGGGTTGTCGGCCTTCGGCGCCATCGCCTTGTTCGGCACGGTGGTGATGGTGTGCATGGCGGCGATCCAGCTCTGGTACCGGCACAACCTGCGCCACCACACGGCCGAGATCAAGCAGCTGCTGCACGGCTGGGCCGACGCGATCTGGACGCAGGGCGAGCGCTTCGGCACGATCGGGGCCAAGAAGCGTGGCCCCCACGGCGACCGGATCTACGAGATCACCACCCATCGCGCCGAGGCGTACACCGACGACTCGCGCAAGCCCGAGGTCGAGTTCAGCGACCGCATCGAGACCGATCTGTCCCGTCGCGACTTCACGATCAACGCGATGGCGCTGGAGCTGACCACCGAGTCGCCGACGCTGGTGGACCCCTTCGGTGGCGCGGTGGACCTGCTCAGCCGCACGTTGCGCACCCCACTGGCGCCGGAGATCAGCTTCAGCGACGACCCGTTGCGCATGTTGCGGGCGGCGCGGTTCATCGCCCGCCTCAACGCCACACCCACTCCGGAGCTGGTGGCCGCTGTGCGCGAGATGAAGGGCCGGCTGGAGATCGTGTCGGCCGAGCGCATCCGCGACGAGCTGGACAAGCTGATGACGCTGCCGCACCCCACCGCCGGGCTGTGGTTCGCGATCGACACCGGCCTGGCCGACCAGTTCCTGCCGGAGCTGCCGATGATGCGGCTGGAGCAGGACCCGATCCACCGCCACAAGGACGTGCTCACGCACAGCCTCGCGGTGGTGGAGAACGTGCGCCCGCTCGCGGAGCAGCCGGAGGGTCGGCCGCCGTTCGACTTCCGTCGCACCCGCCTCGCGGCGCTGTTCCACGACGTCGGCAAGCCGCGCACTCGCGGTTACCAGCAGGGCAAGGGTGTGACGTTCCACCACCACGATGCCGTCGGCGCCCGCCTCACCCGCAAGCGGCTCGAGGCGTTGCGGTACAGCAACGACGATGTGCAGGCGATCACCGAACTGGTCGCGCTGCACCTTCGCTTCCACACCTACGCGTTGGGCTGGACGGACTCCGCCGTGCGCCGCTACGTGCGCGACGCCGGCCCGTTGCTGCAGGAGCTCAACGTGCTCACCCGCTGCGATTGCACGACACGCAACGAGAAGAAGGCACTGATCCTCGCCAAGCGGATGGACGATCTGGAGGCTCGCATCGCCGAGTTGGAGGCGAAGGAGGAGCTGGCGTCCATCCGGCCCGAGCTCAACGGCGCCGAGGTGATGGCGCAGCTGGGGGTCGGCCCCGGCCCGGTGGTCGGCCAGGCGCTGGCGTTCCTGCTCGAGATCCGTCTGGAGGAAGGCATGCTCGGCGACGCCGAGGTTCGTGAGCGCCTCGACAAGTGGTGGCTGGCGCAACACCCTCGGTGATAGGTTTCGGCCGCGTTCGTCGCGCCGCGTGATGCGCTGTCGTGTTCGGCGCCAGATCGACGATGTGGGCCGCGTGGGGCGCGAACAAGGAGCAAGGTGAACTCGGCACAACCTGTGGCTGGCGTCGCTGAACTGCAACCTCCTGCCCGCCGTGGCCTGCAACTCGCTGCCGTCACGGGGGTGACGGTGGCGTGCATCGCGCTCGTCGGGTTCGTCCGGGGGGCGCGTTCGACGGCCGACTGGGATCACCTGACCGATCTCTCGCTGCTCGCGCTGTCGCTGATCGGCACCGCCGCCGCCTGGTGGCGCTACCGCTTCGACGGTCAGCGGCGCTGGCTGTGGTTCGTGGGCGCCTGGGCCAGCAACTCGTTCGGGCAGCTGATGCTCGGGCTCAACGTCACCGCCTGGCTCGACGGGCGGTGGCCGTCCGCCGCGGATCTGGGTGCGCTCGGCTTCTACCTCGGTGTGCTCGGGTTCCTCATCGGGCACTTGCGTCGCACCGACCGCTTCTCGCGGTTGGTGCTCATCGCCGATGCGCTGTTGATGTCGTTGGGCGTCACCTTCATGGCGTGGGAGTGGCTGATCCTGCCCGGCGTCGGCGACGTCTCGCAGTACAGCGTCTGGACGCAGGTGCTGCTGGTGCTCTACCCGTTCATCGACGCCTTCCTGGCCAGCGTCCTGCTGCTGCTGCTGCTCGTCGACCGGTCGTGGGCGCGGATCCTGCTCGCGATGTCGATGGTGCTGTTCGTGTCGGCCGACGTGGCGGCCAGCTCGCAGCCGGCCGGTCAGTCGGCGTTCTCGCTCGCGATCTCGGCGCCGGGGTGGGTGTTCGGCGGCATCGCACTGATCGTCGCCCTGGGCGTGCCGGGTGGTGCCCGCATCGAGGCCCGCCGGCCGACGACCATGCGGATGGTGATCGTGCACGGCATCGTCACGGTGGGCCTGTGGACGGCCACGTGGAAGTTCATCATCCACCACCACCGCAGCACGACGACCACAGCCGCGATCGGCGGCATGCTCGGTCTTGCCTGGGCGCTGGACCAGGTCGCGCTCAACCGGCAGGCGGCCGATTTCGCCGACCGGCTGCGCGACAACATCGCTGAGCTGCGCGACGCGCAGGACGAGCTGCGCAGCTTCCTCGACGACCTGCCCGACGCGGTGGTGGTCCTCGCCCGCGACGGGTCGATCCGCGAGGTCAACGCCAACACCGTGACGCTGACCGGCCGCGGGCGCGAGCAGTTGCTCGGTCGTTACCTGACCGAGCTGTTCAGCCCGGAGGATCGCAAACGGCTGTTCGAGCTGTGGCAGCAGGTGCGCCAGGGTGCGGCCATGGTCGTCCCCACCCTCCCGTTCGACCGCCCCGACGGCACCCGCGTGCTGCTGGAGGCGGACGCCAACGTGCCGGTGCGCGACCCCGACCGTGTTGTGATCGCGCTGCGCGACGTCACCCACCGAGTCGCCGAGGCGCACCGTCTGGAGAAGGCCCGCGAGCGTTTCCGCCTGGCGTTCCACGGCGCGCCGACGGGCATGGCGTTGTCCACCGCGCCGGGTGGAGTGTTGATCGACGTCAACCAATCGCTGGTGTCCATGCTCGGGCGTTCGCGCGAGGACCTCATCGGTCGCACGGTGGAGGAGATCAGCCACCCCGACGACTGGGACCGCAACGATTCGTTGCTGCGCCGCGCCGCGGACCGCGACGTGGATGGCTACCGCATGGAGAAGCGCTACGTGCGCGGCGACGGTGGCGTCGTGTGGGCACGCACGTGGGTGTCGATCATGGACGACGGTGAGGGCGGCACGCTGGCCATCGCCCACATCGAGGACATCACCGAGCAGCGTCACAACGCCGAACGGCTGGAGTGGGCGGCCACCCACGACGGGCTGACCGGCCTGCCCAACCGCTTCCGCTTCCTGGAGCGCCTCGGTGCCTACCTGGAGACGTCGGAGCCCGGCTCGATCGCCGTGCTGTTCATCGACATCGACAACTTCAAGGTCATCAACGACGGCCTCGGCCACGACGCGGGCGACCAGTTGCTGCAGGCGATGAGTGAACGGTTGCGGTCGGTCGTCCGTGACCGCGACATGCTCGGCCGCTTCGGTGGCGACGAGTTCATCGTGATGCTGCGCGACGTCAGCGGTGCCTACGACCCGTTCGACGTCGCCGAGCAGTTGCGTGCCGAGATCGCGCAGCCGTTGGTGATCGACGGCGCCGAGCTGTTCGTGACCGCCAGCATCGGCATCACGATCTCGGATCGCGAGGGCGTGACCACCACGGAGATGCTGCGCGACGCCGACGCGGCGATGTACCGCGCCAAGGCGCGCGGCCGCGACTGCGTGGAGATCTTCGCGCCCGGCAGCCACGACGCGACGGTGCTGACCCTGCGCACCACCAACGAGCTGCGCCGTGGGCTGGAGCGTGGCGAGATCGTGCCGTACTACCAGCCGATCGTGCAGCTGGGCAATGGCCACCTCGTCGGCTTCGAGGTCCTCGCCCGCTGGCGTCATCCGGACCGCGGGCTGCTGGGCCCGGACCAGTTCCTCCCGATGGCGGAGGAGACCGGCCTGATCGGCGAGGTCGGCGCGGCCGTGCTGCGCGCCTCGCTGGCACAGCTGGGCCAGTGGCGCAACAGCACGCAACGGTTCACCGACCTGTCGGTGTCCGTCAACGTCAGTGTCCGCCAGTTGATGAGCAGCCAACTCGTCGACGTCGTCGCCGATGCGCTGGCCGAGGCCGGGGTGTCCGCGAGCGCGCTGTGGCTGGAGATCACCGAGACCGCCCTGATGGCCGACGTGAAGGCAGCGACCATCGCGTTGCGCGAGCTGCGCAGCCTGGGCCTGCATCTGGCGGTGGACGACTTCGGCACCGGCTACTCGTCGCTGACGTACCTGAAGCGCTTCCCGGTGGAGGCGATCAAGGTGGACCGCACGTTCGTCAACGGGCTGGGCATCGACCTGGAGGACTCGACGATCGTGGAGGCCGTGGTCAACCTGGGCCACTCGCTGGGTCTGTCCGTGGTTGCCGAGGGCGTGGAGACGCCGCTGCAGCTCACCCGTCTGCGCGAGATCGGCTGCGACCGCGGGCAGGGCTACCTGTTCGGTCGCCCTCGCCCCGCCGAACTGGTCGAGGCCGAGTACTCCCTGCTCTGACGGTGTTGTGGTGGCTCAGACGCCTTGCTTGCGGGCGCGGACCACGAGGACGCTGGGGCACAGCGGTTCGCGCACGCGCACGTCGTTGAGTTCGTGGATCACGTCGAGGCGGAAGTTGCTGCGCTCGAACGCCATGTACAGCTCGGTGAACGTGCTGCTGTTGGCGCCGTACGCGGCGGTGGCGGTGTGGTCGTGGGAGAACATGGCCGCGACGGGGTGCTGGATGGCGACCACGAAGGGGGCACCCGGCTTCAGCACACGGTGCACCTGGCGCAGCAGGCGTGGGAGGTCGTCGACGCCGGCCAGCGACTGCGCGGCGATCACCAGATCGACCGAGCCACTGGTGGCGAAGCCGAGGTCGGCGAGGTCGCCGAGGTGGCACTCCACGCGCACTTCGGCGTGTTCGGCGGCGGCCCGCACGGCGGCGATGGCGGACGGACCGGCGTCGACCGCGATTGCCTTCGCGCCGGCCACGGCCATGACCACGCTGTTGGGCAGCGGCGCCGAGTAGCTGCTGGCGACGCCCAGTTCGATGACGCGCTTGCCGGCGACATCGCCGCACAGACGCAGTTCGGCTTCGTCGGCGACGTTGGCGCCGTACCAGATGTTCATGCTCACAGTGTGGCCCGCGCAGGGGGTGCCGTGGCGGATGCGCGTCAGGTGCCGACGAGTGGTACCGATAGCCTCGCGCGCCATGGGTTCCGGTCCGTCCAGCTTCCACGCAGGTGCACTGCGCGGCGCGGGCGGCGTGGTCGATCACCGGTTGTCACGACGTCACCTGATCAACGAGTTCAAGCGTGGCCGGCTGCGTCAGGACCAGGTGTGCGACGCCCACCCGGAGCTCATCCGGGCTGCGAAGAACGTGGGCTCGCCGGCCACCATCGCCTGCCCGATCTGCGGTGCCCAGGAGCTGCGGCTGATCACGTACGTGTTCGGCCCCCGCCTGCCGGCGCACGGTCGTTGCGTCGCGACCGCGGAGGAGTTGGCGAAGTTGAACGCACGTCCCGCCGAGCTGACGGCCTATGTGGTCGAGGCGTGCGTCGCGTGCCGTTGGCATCACCTGCTGCGGGTGCTGCCTGTCGGCCATGGCACGGCGCGGGTGCGCAAGTCGTCGTGAGCGTCACCCACCTGTTCGTCTACGGCACGCTGCGTCCCGGCGAGGTTCGCTGGCATCACCTGGAGCCCTACGTCGTGGGCGCGGCGGTGGACACTGCGACCGCCGGCGAGCTGTACGACACGGAGCTGGACTACCCCGCGGCGATGTTCGGTGGCAGCGATCGCATCCTGGGGCGCGTGTACGCGCTGCGTGAGGACCGCCTGGCCGAGGGCCTCGCGCACCTCGACGAGGTGGAGAGCGCGGTACGTGGCGACTACCACCGCATCACCGTCACGACCGAGTCCGGCCACACCGCGTGGGCCTACCAGTGCGGCGAGGCCGCGTTGTTGCGGCGTCGCATCGAGTGCGGCGACTGGCTGCGGCGCTGACGAAAACCGACGGGGCCGAGCGGCTGCAGTGTCGTACGGTCCACGCTGTGCACATCGCCATCGTGACGTTCGACGGGTTCAACGAGCTGGACTCGCTCATCGCGCTCGGCATCCTGAACCGGGTGCGGGCGGGCGATGTACCGGCGTTGCGGGTCTCGATCGCGTCGCCCTCGCCGACGGTCACGTCGATGAACGGTGTCGTGCTGCACGCGCAGGCGTCGCTGGAGGATGCGGTGAAGGCCGACGCGGTGATCATCGGCAGTGGCATCCGCACCCGTGAGGTGGTGGCCGACGCAGCGCTGATGGGCCGGCTGCGATTCGATCCGTCGCGCCAGTTGCTCGGAGCCCAGTGCTCCGGTGCGTTGGTGCTGGCGAAGCTGGGCCTGCTGGGCGACACGCCGGCGTGCACCGACCTGACCACCAAGCCCTGGGTGGTGGAAGCCGGGGTGAACGTGCTGGACCAGCCGTTCGTCGCCTCCGGCAACGTGGCGACGGCCGGTGGCTGCCTCGCGTCGCAGTACCTGGCCGCCTGGCTGATCGCCCGGCTCGTCGGTGTCGAGGCCGCTGCGGCCGCCATCCACTACGTCGCCCCGGTCGGCGAGAAGGACGACTCCGTCGCGCGCGCCCTGCGCAACATCGAGCCGTACCTGCCGGATGCCCCGACGTCGGTCGGCGACGCGGTCAGAACGGGCTGAGGCCCATCCGGTTGCGGATGCTGATGGCCTCGCCGGTGTGCGCGTGGCCATGGCCGATGACCGGCCATTGCACGAGCCACCACAGCGCCTTGCCGGCCCACATCGAGTACAGCCACGGGTAGTCGGCTTCGTTCAGGCCGCCGCGATGCGCCAGCCGGTAGGCCGTGTTGGGTTCGATGTCGAGTGCCATCGAGCCCAGCGGGTGCAGCCAGGCCTCGGTGCCGTCGAACACGGCGGTGATGTAGTGCAGCAGGCCGGCCGGGTCGATCAGCGCGGTCGCCGCGCGATCCTCCGCCTCGGACAGCCCGACGCCCATGCCGTGGCCCGCCAGGCCGAGCTCGTCCTGGTGGGCGAGGAACAGCGGGTCGTGATTGCGGATCGCGACGTTGACGGCCAGGTCCTGGTGGCGGGCGATGTGCAGCAGCACACCGGCGAGCGTGGCGCCGCCGCCGTCGGCCTGTTCGTGCCAACGGTCCGGGCGCACGAGCTGGATGACGGAGTCGAACAGCTTCGAACGCATCGAGGCCAGGTCGGTGATCATCCACTGGTGCAGGTCCACGACGTCGACCGTACTGCACCGGCAACTCTGTGAGACCCCTCTGCCATCATCACCACATGTCCTCGTCGCCGCCCCCGCAGGTCCCTGGCCGGGTCCGCCGCGATCCCCGCTACACTCGCAAGGTCATATTGGCCCTGCCCCATGGAGGGGCCCCGGGAAACCCCCGGGTCCGAAGGGAGGAATCACACGCATGATGCGTGCTTACGAACTCATGGTCATCCTCGAAGGTGATCTCGACGAAACTGCTGCACAGGGCTGGGTGAAGACCGTCACTGACGGCATCACCAAGGCCGGCGGCTCGGTCCACGGCAAGGTGGACTGGTGGGGTCGACGTCAGTTTGCTTACGAGATCAACAAGAAGGAGTACGGCTACTACGCCGTCATGAACGTCGTGGCCCCTGGTGGTGCCCTCGACGAGCTGGAGCGCTCGTTCCGTATCGCGGACGATGTTGTCCGTCACAAGCTGTTGCGTCTCCCGGATGCCGAGGCGGCTCGCCGCGGCATGACGGTCGGCGCATAACCCTTCCGGCGTTCCACGCCTTTCCGTAAGGAGCAACCACCATGGCCGATAGCACTGTCACCATCGTCGGGAACCTCACCCGCGACCCCGAGCTTCGTTTCACTGCCGGCGGAAAGGGCATCGCCAGCTTTGGCCTTGCCGTCAACCGTCGTTGGCAGCAGAACGGCGAGTGGCAGGAGAAGGTTTCCTTCTTCAACGTCACCGCTTGGGACACGCTCGGTGAGAACATCTCCGCGTCGCTCACCAAGGGCACTCGGGTGATCGTCACCGGGCGCCTCGAGCAGCGCGAGTACGAGACCAAAGAGGGCGAGAAGCGCAACGTGGTCGAGATCGTCGCCGACGAGATCGGTCCGTCCCTTCGCTGGGCCCGTGCCGAAGTCGAGCGCATCGGTCGCGACAGCGGCGGCTCCGCCGGTGGCGGCGGCAACAGTGGTGGCGGTGCCAGCAGTGGTGGCCGCGCTCCCGATCCTGTGTACGGCGACGAAGAGCCGTTCTGACTCGTCGTGTCGTTCGAATTCATTCGTGTTTCGTGATTCCTGAAAGATCTGAGCAATGAGCAAAGACAACAACAGCAACAAGAAGTCCAAGCCGAGGGCGCCCAAAGATGGGGCCAACCCGAAGAAGTTCAAGAAGAAGACCAGCGTTCTCGTCACCGACAAGGTCGAGTACATCGACTACAAGGACGTCAACCTGCTCACCCGCTTCGTGAGCGACCGGTCCAAGATCCGCAACCGTCGCGTCACCGGCAACACGGTGCAGCAGCAGCGCGAGATCGCCAACGCGATCAAGAACTCGCGTGAGATGGCGCTGATCCCGTACACCAAGCGCGTCGCACAGACCCGCACCTCGCGCCCGCCGCGCGATGGCGACAACCGTCGTGGCCGCGACGAGGATCAGACTCGCGAGAGCCAGGTCGAGGCCGCTGTGGTCGAGACCGACGAGACCGAAGCCGCTGCCGGCGAAGCCGTGGAGGCCTGATCATGAAGCTGATTCTCCGTTCCGACCGCAAGGGTCTGGGCAAGCGCGGCGACATCGTCGAAGTCACCGACGGCCACGCTCGCAACTTCCTGCTGCCCAAGGGCCACGCCATCGTCGCCACCGACGGCGCTGCGGCGCAGGCCATCTCCATGCGGCGTGCCCGCGACCTGCGCGATGCGCAGGATCGCGAAAGTGCCCAGACCGTGGCCTCGGCCCTGGTTGCCAAGACCATCTCGATTCCGGTGAAGGCCGGCGCCGAGGGTCGTCTGTTCGGCTCGGTCACCGCTGCCGATGTTGCTGCCGCCGTCGAGGCGCAGACCAACATCTCGCTCGACCGCCGCAAGCTGCACGTCGACCACATCAAGACGACCGGCACCTATCAGGTGTCCGCCAAGCTGCACCACGACGTGGAGTTCCCGATCACCATCGAGGTCGTCGCCAAGTAAGACGCTGTGTGCTGCGAGGTCACTCGCAGTGGCAGTTTGTGCACAGAGTTGTCCACAGCCCCGGTGAGCGCCGTAACGGTTGCGTACCGGGGCTGTGCTGACTCTGCGCGCAGGAAGTTATCCACAGTTCAATCCCCAGGATCACCCTCTAGCGATCCCCAGGCCGAGTCAGGCAAGGTAGGTGCACCATGAGTGACTTCCCGCGTGAACCCGGAGGCTTCCGCGACGGAGGTCGCGATCGCCAGGCGCCTCGGCGCAACGACGGCCGGGTGCCGCCGCACAACCTCAGTGCCGAGGAGAGCCTGCTCGGTGCGTTGCTGCTGTCGCGCGACGTCGTCGGCCAGGTGGCCGAGATGGGCGTGCTGGTCGACCACTTCTACAAGCCCTCGCACCAGCACATCTACTCCGCCATTCGTGGCCTGATGGCCGGTGGTCATGCGGTCGATGTGGTCACCGTCGCCGACGAACTGCGCCGCAACGGCCTGCTGGAGGAGATCGGCGGGGCGCAGGCGCTGATCGAACTGCAGAACGCCACCCCGGCCATCTCCAGCGCGTCGCGCTACGCCAAGATCGTGCAGGACACGGCGCTGTTGCGGCGGCTGATCAGCGTCGCCGGCGAGATCACCGAGATCGCCTACATGGAGCCCGACGACGTCACCAAGGCGCTCGACGAGGCCGAGACCAAGGTGTTCGAAGTGGCCGAGGACCGCGTGGTGGACTCCACCCGCGCCCTGGGCGACCTGCTGCCGCTGGCGATGGACAAGCTGCAGGAGACCTACGAGCGCGGCGACAGCATCACCGGCGCGGCCACCGGTTTCACCGACCTCGACGAGATCCTGTCGGGTCTGCAGCCGAGCACGCTCAACATCATCGGTGCCAGGCCCGCGATGGGAAAAACTGCGATTGGCCTGGGCATTGCCACCAACGTGGCGAAGAACACGCAGAAGCCGGTCCTCGTGTTCTCGCTCGAAATGGGCCACGCCGAGCTGACGCAGCGTGTCCTGTCCAGCGAGGCCGAGGTGGAGTCGCAGAAGCTACGCAGTGGCCGGCTGGTGGAGGCCGACTGGACCAAGATCGGCAAGGCGATCAACCGCATCGACAGCCTGCCGTTGTACCTGGACGACAACCCGCGCGTGACGGTGATGGAGATCCGTGCGAAGGCTCGTCGCATCAAGGCCCGCCACGGTGGGCTGGCGATGATCATGATCGACTACCTGCAGCTGATGAGCGGTGGTGCCAGTTCGGAGAACCGCCAGCTCGAGGTCAGCGAGATCAGCCGTGGTCTCAAGATCCTGGCCCGTGAACTGGACGTGCCGATCATCGCGCTCAGCCAGCTGAGCCGAAACCTGGAGAGCCGGGCGGACAAGCGCCCGATGCTGGCCGACTTGCGAGAGTCCGGCTCACTCGAGCAAGACGCCGACGTCGTGATGTTCCTGTACCGCGACGAGGTCTACAACCGCGACTCGCCCGACAAGGCCAGCGCCGAGCTCATCGTCGCCAAGCACCGTTCTGGCCCCACCGGCGTCGCCCGTCTCGTCTGGCGCGGCCAGTACACCAAGTTCGGCAACGCCGCCCGCGGCGTGTGACCAGCGGGCACCGTTGGGCACGTCTGGGCGGCGTGGGTTTCGGAACCCGAGACCAGGGACGCCCGAAAGCGTTTCGGACCACGGGCGCGACGGGCGCAAGTACGATCGGCCAATGGACACTGTCGATGCGTTGGTGGCAAATCCTGGGCTGTACGTGGGTACCGACACCGTGCGCCGAGGCAACCTCGTCGGCGGCGCGCGCATCGTGGTGACGGTGCTGCCGGG
>Ga0116169_1003247_pt1 | contig 11030 bp, 8 predicted proteins | sample AD_UKC130_MetaG_FD_89796 | JGI IMG/M metagenome (GOLD analysis project Ga0116169, IMG submission 89796) | Active sludge microbial communities of municipal wastewater-treating anaerobic digesters from Canada - AD_UKC130_MetaG | ecosystem: Engineered > Bioreactor > Anaerobic > Digestate | place... | reverse complement strand
GTTGACAGATCAAATCAGCCGCTGGCGCAGGATTGGCAAGCGCGAGCAGCTCTCAAACTTGCAGCAAAACGCCTGACGTTTCGGTGCGCTCGCCGTCGCGCGCACCGCGTCAAGGGCGTGGCTTGATCTGAACAGCAGGCTGCACCACATCCATCCGCCGCCTGATCCGCGCCGCTTCGGCCGCATCGCCGCGCTCATCCGCCAGCCGCGCCTGCACGCCCAGCCACGCCAGCAGTGGGCGGCGCCAGCCCTGGTGCGATGCGGTTTCAACCGCTTGCGCGGCGGTGTCGGGCGTGGCGCGGCTTTGGCGCAGCAGCACGCCGGCGGCGACCAGGCGGGCGGCGGGATCTTCGATGCCGGCCACGCTGGCGCCGCCCGCAGCAATCGCGCGGTGCTGCGGCGGCAGCAGCGCGGCGTCTTGCGCGCTGACCTGGCCGGCCAGGTAGTGGGCGTAGGCACGCTCGGCGTCGCTGGCGTCGGCGCGCAGTGGCTCGAAGCCTTCGCAGGGACCAAACTCCAGGCTGGCCACGCGCGCGGCGCAGCGGGTCAACTCGATGCGCGCCACCAGATCGGCGCGGCCGGTGCGGGCGACTTCCGCGCGCGCCAGCGCGAATTCGCGCGCCTCAATGCGCGTGTTGCCGCTGAAATAGGCTTCGGTAAAGCGCTCGGCATGGCCGACGGCGTTGATGCTCCAGTCGGGCACCTTGGGGCCGCTTTCGCAGCCAGCGATCAAGCCGCACGCTACCAATAAAAGAGCTGCTTGCGCTTTCCAGACAAGCGCTGGGCGGCTATTTGACTTGGATTGACGAGGATGCGCCAACCCCTCACCCCTGCCCTCTCCCCAAAGGGGCGAGGGAGAAAAACCGGCCAATTTGACTGGACGTGTAGTCACGGCAGCTTGACCTCTTTTTCCTTCGGCGCGAAGGGCCATTTGCGATTCAGCTCGGTGATCAGCGCGTCGATCTTGAGCAGGCTGCTTTCGACGTCGGCACGCAGGTCGCCCAGGTTGGTCGTGGCCTGGTTGGCGTTGCTGGCCACGCCCTGCACTTCCTTCAGCACGCCGTCGATCTTGACCACCGTCTGCCGCACGTCCTGCAGCAGCGTGTTCAGCTGGCGCACGGCGGCCTGGGCGTCGGTGACAAGGCCGTCCTTGCCCAGCACCTGCGTGTCGGCCTTCTTGACCACGCCGTCCACGCGCACGGCCACGGTGTCGAGGTTTTTTACCAGCTGATTGGTGCGGTCTAGCAGCTCGGCCACGCGTTTCGAATCGGCCTCGTTGCCGGTGACGGCCGCCATCAGCCCGCCCTTGGCGCTGTTGAGCCGGCCGGTGAAGGTACGGATTTCGGTCAGCGTGCCGGCCAGGGCCGATTCGGCTTCGGTCAGGCGGTTCAGGTTTTGCAGCACGTCGCGCGCGTCGGCCACCATCTTGGGGATTTCGGCCGACACATCGCCGCGCAGCACGATGCGTTCGCTCTCGGGCGGCAGCGGCGGGTCGTCCAGCACGCCGGTGAAGGCGCGCAGGCGCGAGGCGCCGACGAGGCCTTTTTCGAGCGTGAACACGCTGGACGTACGCAGCCAGTGCGCCGACCTCACCGGCACATCGACGTGGATGCGCACCGTGCCAGCCTCGACCAGCTCAATACGGCTGACACGACCGATGGGAAAGCCGGAAAAGGTCATGTCCATGCCGACCACGACGCCTTCGGAATCGTCCGCCGCGAGGTAGAGCTTTTGCGTCGCCTCGAAGGCGCCGCGCACCCACATCAGGTACAGCACCGAGGCGCCGATGAGCAGCGCCATCAGGATCAGCAACAGCGCGGCGCGAAATTCCAGCGCGCGCTGTGATCGGCGGCTGGCGGGCGGCAGCTCGCCCCGCGCGTCAGCCGGTTCGCCGTCGCCCGGCAAGGGTGGCGCTTGCGGTTCGGGCAGCGCGGGCGGCGTAGGGTCTTGCGGCGTCGTCATCGGGGCTTCAATAGTAATTGCCGATCAGCGACGCAATCTCGATCACCAGCATCAGCACGAACATCTGCACCAGGCCCTGCAGCTCGACGCTGGTGCGTGAGGCGCGGCGCGGAATGTCGCGCAGCGCGTTGGCCACCGGCAGCAGCGCCACGGCAATGGCGAACAGCAGCGTCTTCATGCTGAAGATCAGCGACACCACCGGGTTGAAGATGTTGCCCACCGCGTGGTTGTACGAGGGCACGCCGGCCAGCGTGAAGCCGTGCACCGCGATGTAGGCCAGCACCAGCGACAAAAAGCAGCTGAGCGCCGCCAGCAGCAGCACGGCAAACAGGCCGGCCAGCACGCGCGGCAGCACTTCGTGGCTGAGCGGCTCGACGCCGCGCTCGCGCAGGGCTTGCAGCGCGCCGCTGCGGCGCAGCTTGTACAGCTCGGAACCGCCGGGAATGGTGTATTCAACCGCCACGTACAGCGCCGCGATGAGCGGAATCAGCTCCAGCACCAGCACGCGCACCACGGCGTCCAGCGCGTATTGGGTCAGGCCATAGGCAAAGGCGGTCACCACCAGGATGCGGATCAGCACCACGTTGAACAAGGCCATCAGCGTGGTGAAACCCGGCAGGCCCGGCCCGGCGGCGCGGTAGATCTGGCGCAGCACGGCGCCGCGCGCCTCGGCACCGTAGCTGGACGGCGAAAGCGCCAGCACCGCCAGTTGCGCGCCGATGAACACCACCGTCCACCAGCCGAACAACCAGCGCAGCACGCCCTGCCCCAGCCCGATCAGCCAGCCGTAGAGCGAAAACCCGGTGGTCATGGCGCGGCATGATACCCGTGGGGCCAGGCGATACCGCGGCCCTCGCGGACAGTCGCCAAGGTGTCACGGACGTGCTTTAGAGGATTAGTCCCACTGCTTTTTGACGGACGCTGCGTTATATTGCACTGCAACACTTCGTCACCGAACCTCTTATGCTCTATCAAATCTACGAAGCGCAACGCTCCCTGCTGGAGCCGTTCGCGGACATGGCGGATGCTGCTTCCAAGCTTTACGGCAATCGGCACACGCTGCTGGGCCAGATGCCGATGGCGCAGCGCGTGTCGGCCGCCTACGCGCTGTTTCACCGGCTGGGCAAGGATTACGAGAAGCCCGAGTTCGGCATCCGCAAGGTCGATGTCGACGGCGTCGAAGTCGCCATTGACGAGCGCGTCGAGCTGGACATGCCGTTTTGCCAGCTGCTGCGCTTCAAGCGCTTCTCCGACGATCCGGCCACGCTGGAAAAGCTCAAGGGCCAGCCGCCGGTGCTGATCGTGGCGCCGCTGTCGGGCCACTACGCCACGTTGCTGCGCGACACCGTGCGCACCATGCTCGAAGGCCACAAGGTCTACATCACCGACTGGAAGAACGCCCGCATGGTGCCGCTGTCAGAGGGTGAATTCCACCTGGACGACTACGTCAACTACGTGCAGGAGTTCATTCGCCACCTGCAGGGCAAGTACGGCAACTGCCACATCATCAGCGTGTGCCAGCCGACGGTGCCGGTGCTGGCCGCCGTGTCGCTGATGGCCAGCCGGGGCGAGCAGACGCCGATCACCATGACCATGATGGGCGGCCCCATCGACGCGCGCAAGTCGCCGACTGCCGTCAACAACCTGGCCACGCAGCGCAGCTACGAATGGTTCGAGAACAACGTGATCTTCCGCGTGCCGCAGAACTACCCGGGCGCCGGTCGCCGCGTGTACCCCGGTTTTCTGCAGCACACCGGCTTCATCGCCATGAACCCGGACCGGCACGCCAGCAGCCATTACGACTACTTCAAGGACCTGATCAAGGGCGATCAGTCCAGCGCCGAGACGCACCGCAAGTTCTACGACGAATACAACGCCGTGCTGGACATGGACGCGGACTACTACCTGGAAACGATCAAGACCGTGTTCCAGGACTTCAAGCTGGTCAACGGCACTTGGGACGTGCGCTCGCCCGAGGGCAAACTTGAGCGCGTGCGCCCGCAAGACATCACCGCCACCGCTCAGATGACCGTCGAGGGCGAGCTGGACGACATCTCCGGCTCTGGCCAGACCAAAGCCGCCCACGCGTTGTGCAAGGGCGTGCCACGCCGCGAAGGCGATCACCTGGAGGTCAAGGGTGCCGGGCATTACGGCATCTTCAGCGGGCGCCGCTGGCGCACCGTGGTGTACCCGCAGGTCAAGGCCTTCATCGCCGACTACCACGCCAAGGCGGTGGCCAAGGCCAGCGAGCCGGCCAGCGCCGCCGCCAGTCCATCGCAAGTCGCCAGGGCGCAGCAGCGCGCGGCGGATGCGCTGGGCCAGCTGCGGCTGGACGATCTGGGCGATGTGGCGCCTGATTTGGCCAAGGCGCCCGCGCCCCAGCGCACGCCGGTCAAGCGCGCTGCAGCCAAGAAAGTGGCTGCACCGCGCCGCAAGGCCGCTGCGGCTCCGGCCAGGCTTGCAGCCAAGGCGCCCGTCAGCGCCGCCGCCAAGCGTGCCACACCCGGCGCACGCGCCACCACCCCCCGTGGCAATGGCCGCGCACGCCAAAGCTGAAGGCCGGGCGATGATCAGCCACCGCGCCCGCCTTGGCGGGCGTTGTTTTTTCAGGCGTTGACAAGGCATGGGCGCGACGACCGATCAACTGCTGGCCGCGTTGCCGCAGACGCAGTGCACGCGCTGCGGCTACCCCGATTGCGCGGCCTACGCAAACGCCTTGGCGGGCGGCGACGCGGCCATCAACCAATGCCCGCCCGGTGGCGCCGAGGGCGTGGCGCGCCTGGCGGCCATCACGGGGAAGGCCGTCATTCCGCTCAACCCGGTCAACGGCAGCGAAGGGCCGCGCCATGTGGCCTGGATCGACGAGGACTGGTGCATCGGCTGCACCTTGTGCATCAAGGCCTGCCCGGTCGATTGCATCGTGGGTGGCAACAAGCGGATGCACACAGTCATCGAAGCGCAATGCACGGGCTGTGAACTGTGCATTCCGGTCTGCCCGGTCGATTGCATCGCGCTGGAAAACGTCACCGGCGAGCGCACCGGCTGGCAGGCCTGGTCACCGCAAGACGCCGACAGTGCCCGCGCGCGCTATGAATTCACGAGCTGGCGGCGCAAGCGGGACGAGCGCCGACACGCCGAAACACTTGAAAAAAAGGCGCAGGACAAACTCGCCCGCCTGCCCGAATTGACCAAGAGCGCCAGCGGCCCCGAACTCGACCGCAAGCGCGCCATCATCGAAGCGGCATTGGCGCGGGCGCGCGCCCAGCGCGGCGACTGAAGTCGCGCGCCGCGTCAGCGCAGGCTGGCGTTGATCTTGTCCAGCGCCCCCGTGCCTGGGCACAGGTCGGCCGCGCCCAGGCTGTTCAGCGGCCGCGCGCTGGTGTTCAGCGCCGTGTGCAGGTCGCCTGCCTCGCCTTCCACGTACAGCAGACCCGTCAGCAACTCGCCTTCGGCCGCACGGGCGTGCATGTACGACATCGCCACCACGCGGTCGGTCGGGTCGTAGTCGGTGTGCAGCTTGCGCAGGCGCAGCGTGGTGCCGTCGTGCTGCTCGACATCGACCACTTCGCCGGGCTGAATGGTGGCGGTGATTTCCTCGCGCCCGGTGATGAAGTCGATGCGGCTCACCGCTTCGTTGTGCTCGCGCACCCAGTCGTAGCTGCGCGTGCTGCCGGCGTGGTTGTTGAAGGTGACGCAGGGGCTGATGATGTCGATGAAGGCCGCGCCGCCGTGGCCCATGGCCGCCTTGATGAGCGGCACCATCTGCGCCTTGTCGCCCGAGAAGCTGCGCGCGACGAAGCTGGCGCCCAGCTGCATCGCCAGCCCCACCAGATCAACCGGGCTGTCGGCGTTGACCACGCCTTTCTTGCTCTGGCTGCCCTTGTCGGCGGTGGCCGAGAACTGGCCCTTGGTCAGGCCGTACACACCGTTGTTCTCGACGATGTAGACCATGTTGACGTTGCGCCGCATGGCGTGCGCGAACTGGCCCAGGCCAATGGAAGCCGAATCGCCGTCGCCCGACACACCCAGGTACAGCAGGTCGCGGTTGGCCAGGTTGGCGCCCGTCAGCACGCTGGGCATGCGCCCGTGCACGGTGTTGAAGCCGTGGCTGGCGCCCAAAAAGTAGTCGGGCGTCTTGGACGAGCAGCCAATACCGGAGAGCTTGGCCACGCGGTGCGGCTCGATGTCCATCTCCCAGCAGGCCTGGATGATGGCGGCCGAGATCGAGTCGTGCCCGCAGCCGGCGCACAGCGTGGACACCTTGCCTTCGTAGTCGCGCCGCGTGTAGCCGACCTTGTTCTTGCCCAGCGACGGGTGGTGCAGGCGGGGTTTGGCGATGTAGGTCATGACGGCCTCAGAACTTGCTGTCGACCGGCGCCACGACGGCTTCGTGCACGTGGTCGGTGATGAATTGCGTGATGAAGCGCGCGGTGATCGGCGTGCCATCGTAGTGCAGCACCTTGCACAGCTTGGCGGGGTTGATTTCCAACTCGTTCACCAGCAGGCTGCGCAATTGCGCGTCGCGATTCTGCTCGACCACGAACACGGTTTCGTGCGCGTCGATGAACTCCTTGACGCTGTCCGGGAACGGAAACGCGCACAGGCGCAATGCATCGACATGAATGCCGTGGCCCGACAGTACATCCAGCGCCTCGTGCATGGCTGGGCTGGTGGAGCCATAAAAAATCACGCCCAACCGCGTGCGCTTGGCCGCCGGGCGCGGCACCGGCTGCGGCACCAGCGCGGCGGCGGTGGCGAACTTGGCCAACAGGCGCTGCACGTTGTAGATGTAATCCGGCCCGCGCTCGGAATAGCGGGCATAGGCATCGCGCGTGGTGCCGCGCGTGAAGTAGCTGCCGCGCGTGGGGTGCGTGCCGGGCAGCGTGCGCCAGGGAATGCCGTCGCCGTCCACGTCCTTGTAGCGGCCGAAGTCCTTGTGCTCCAGGTCTTCGGCGGTCATGACCTTGCCGCGGTCGTAGTCGCGCGCGTCGTCCCACGTGAAAGGCTCGCACAGGCGCTGGTTCATGCCGATGTCGAGGTCGGTCATGACGAACACGGGCGTCTGCAGGCGGTCGGCCAGATCCAGCGCGGTGGCCGTGTGCTCGAAGCATTCCTTCGGGTCTTCGGGGAACAGCAGCACGTGCTTGGTGTCGCCATGCGATGCGTAAGCGCAGGCCAGCACATCGGCCTGCTGCGTGCGCGTGGGCATGCCGGTGGAGGGGCCGCCGCGCTGCACGTTGACGAGCGTGATCGGGATTTCGGCGAAATACGCCAGCCCGATGAATTCCGTCATCAGCGAAATGCCCGGCCCCGAGGTGGCGGTGAAGGCGCGCGCACCGTTCCAGCCCGCGCCCACCACCACGCCGATGGAGGCCAGCTCGTCCTCGGCCTGCACGATGGCGTAGTCGTGGCGGCCGTCGGCATCGACGCGGAACTTGGCGCAGTACTTCATGAACGCCTCGGCCACCGAGGTGGAGGGCGTGATGGGATACCACGCGCACACCGTGGCGCCACCGTAGACGGCCCCCAGGCCGGCCGCAGTGTTGCCATCGACAAAGATGCGCTGGCCCACGCGGTGCGCTTGCTCTACCTTGATAGACAACGGGTGCTTGAGATGCTCCGTGGCAAAGTCGCGCCCCAGGTTGAGCGCCTGCACGTTGGAGGCGATCAGCTTTTCCTTGCCCTTGTACTGCTCGCCCAGCAAGGCTTCGATCACGGGCTGGTCCACGTCGAGCAGCACCGACAGCGCGCCCACGTACATGATGTTCTTGAACAACTGGCGCTGGCGCGGGTCGCTGTAGACGGCGTTGCAGATCTCGGTCAGCGGCATGCCAATGACGGTGATGTCGTCGCGCAGTTCCGACGCCGCGCGCGGGCGTGTCGAGTCGTAGAACAGATAGCCACCCGGCTCGATCTCTTCCACATCCGCTGCCCAGGTCTGCGGGTTCATCGCCACCATCATGTCGATGCCGCCGCGCCGGCCCAGATAGCCTTTTTCGCTCACCCGCACTTCGTACCAGGTCGGCAGGCCCTGGATGTTGCTCGGGAAGATGTTGCGCGGGCTGACCGGCACACCCATGCGCAAAATCGCCTTGGCGAACAACTCGTTGGCGCTGGCCGAGCCCGAGCCGTTGACGTTGGCGAACTTGATGACAAAGTCGTTGGTGGCGGTGATCTGCGTCATGTCGCGGTCCTTTCAGCGCTGGCAGCTACGGGATTCATAGCGCCGCCGGCTTTTGCGGTGAGCAGCAGAAACTTCTGCATGTCCCACGCGCCCGTGGGGCAGCGCTCGGCGCACAGGCCGCAGTGCAGGCACACGTCCTCGTCCTTCACCAGCACGCGACCGGTCTTGAGTTCGGGCGAGACGAACAGGTCCTGCTCGGTATCGGCGGCCGGCGCGTTCAGGCGCTGGCGCAGATCGGCCTCGTCGCCGTTCACTGTGAAGGTGATGCAGTCCATCGGGCAGATGTCCACGCAGGCATCGCACTCGATGCACAGTTTGGGCGTGAACACAGTCTGCACGTCGCAGTTCAGGCAGCGGCCGGCTTCCTTGAAGGCGGTGCGCGCATCAAAGCCCAGTTCCACCTCGACCTTGATGCTGGCCAGCGCCTTCTCGGCGTTGGCCCACGGCACCTTGTAGCGCAAGTCGTTGCTGGGGTCGTTGTCGTAGGCCCATTCGTGGATGCCCATCTTCTCGGACATCAGGTTGGTGCGCGGCGCCGGGCGCGCGGCCACATCCTGCCCATCCAGCAGCAGGTCGATCGACACCGCCGCCTCATGCCCCTGCGCCACGGCGGTGATGATGTTCTTGGGGCCGTAGGCCGCGTCACCACCGAAGAAGACCTCGGGCAGCGTGGACTGGAACGTGCCCTCGCGCAGCAGCGGCAGACCCCACTGGTCGAAGTCGATGCCGACATCGCGCTCGATCCACGGGAAGGCGTTTTCCTGCCCCACGGCGATCAGCACCTCGTCGCAGGCGAAGAAGGCATCCGGCTCGCCGGTCGGCACCAGCTTGCGGCGGCCCTTGTCGTCGTGCTCGGCACGCACGATCTCGAAGGTCATGCCCGTCAGCTTGCCGCCCTCATGCACAAAGGCTTTCGGCACGTGCATGTTGATGATCGGGATGCCTTCGTGCTGCGCGTCTTCCTTTTCCCAGGGTGACGCTTTCATTTCGTCGAAGCCGCTGCGCACGATGACCTTCACGTCTTCGCCACCGAGCCGCCGCGCCGAGCGGCAGCAGTCCATCGCCGTGTTGCCACCGCCCAGCACGATGACGCGCTTGCCGACCTTGGTCACGTGCCCGAACGAGACCGAGGCCAGCCAGTCGATGCCGATGTGGATGTGCTCGGCCGCCTCTTTACGGCCGGGAATATCCAGATCGCGCCCGCGCGGCGCGCCGCAGCCGACAAACACGGCGTCGTAGCCTTCGGCCAGCAGCGCCTTCATCGACTCGATGCGCCGGCCGCTCTTGAACTCGACGCCGAGCGCGAAAATGTAGCCCGTCTCTTCGTCGATCACGCTCTCGGGCAATCGAAAGCGCGGAATCTGCTGGTGCATGAAACCGCCCGCCTTCTGCTCGCCTTCGAACACCGTCACCTGATAGCCCAGCGGCGCCAGGTCGCGCGCCACCGTCAGCGACGCCGGCCCCGCGCCCACGCAGGCAATGCGCCTGCCGTTGGACGGCAGCGGGCGCGGCATGCGCGCCACCACGTCTTCCTTCAAATCGGCCGCCACGCGCTTCAGGCGGCAAATGGCGACGGGCTCGGGCTTTTCGGCGTTGGCCTCTTCCACCCGGCCGCGCCGGCAGGCGGGTTCGCACGGCCGGTCGCAGGTGCGGCCCAGAATGCCCGGAAACACGTTCGACACCCAGTTGACCATGTAGGCGTCGCCATAGCGGCCCTGGGCGATCAGACGGATGTATTCGGGAACGGGGGTGTGGGCGGGGCACGCCCATTGGCAATCGACGACCTTGTGAAAGTAGGCCGGATTGGCGGTATTCGTGGGTTGCAAACCTTGTCTCCTTGCCCGATCGATTTGCCACGTGTGCGCGGTCTAGGGTGCCGGGTCAGGCCACAGTCTACGGCAGCCCGCCGCGCCAGGCGGTAGGCACGATCGGCCCGCGCGTGCAATGTTCACCCTGGCGCCGCGTTGCGCCACCGTCCTACGCCTGGGCCGCAGGCCGCGCCCTAGACTGCTCGCAACCGCCTCAGCCCAGCCGCGCCCCATCCACCCCGGCCCATGACCCCGAGAAAAAAGAAGATGTTGTGGACCATCGCCGTCACCGTCCTCGTGACCGTGCTGGCCGTGGTGCTGGCGATGAATTTCGCCACGCCCGAAAAAAAGCTCGACCGCAAGATCGAGCACCACTACGCCATCAGCGACCCGCAATACCGGCGCGAGATGAGCGTGATGCTCGGCCCCGCCATCGTCGGCGGCAACCGCGTCGAGGATTTGCAGAACGGCGATGAAATCTTCCCGGCCATGCTTAAAAGCATTCGCGCGGCCAAGAAAACCATCACCTTCGAAACCTACATCTACTGGTCGGGCGACATCGGCAAGGAACTGGCGGAAGCGCTGGCCGAGCGCGCCAAGGCGGGCGTGAAGGTGGCCGTGCTGCTCGACTGGGTGGGCAGCATCAAGATGGACGAGGACCTGATCCAGACCATGAAGGACGCTGGCGCGCAGGTGCAGCGCTACCGCCCGCTGCACTGGTACCACCTGGCGCGCATGAACAACCGCACCCACCGCAAGCTGCTGGTGGTGGACGGGCACACGGCGTTCACCGGCGGCGTGGGCGTGGCCGAGCAATGGACCGGCCACGCACAAGACCCCGACCATTGGCGCGACATGCATTTCAAGGTCGAAGGCCCGGTGGTGGCGCAGTTTCAGGCCGCCTTCAACGACAACTGGATCAAGGCCACCGGCGATGTGCTGAACGGCACCGACTACTTTCCGCCCTCGCAAAACGCCGGCGACATGGACGCCCACCTGTTCATCTCATCGCCCGCCGGCGGCAGTGAGAGCATGCACCTGATGTACCTGATGGGCATTGCCGCGGCGGAGCATTC
>Ga0116169_1003241_pt1 | contig 11045 bp, 9 predicted proteins | sample AD_UKC130_MetaG_FD_89796 | JGI IMG/M metagenome (GOLD analysis project Ga0116169, IMG submission 89796) | Active sludge microbial communities of municipal wastewater-treating anaerobic digesters from Canada - AD_UKC130_MetaG | ecosystem: Engineered > Bioreactor > Anaerobic > Digestate | place... | reverse complement strand
GTCGCCGCCGCATCGCTGCCGGGCGCGACCGGGCGCACGAGCACGTCGATCGACCCCCCGCAGGTGAGCCCGACGGCCAGGCCGTCGCCGTCGCTGTATCCGAAGCTCTCGACCGACACCGTGCCGGTCGCGATCGCATCGAGACACCGCTCGTAGACGGCGCCCTCGACGCAGCCGCCCGACACGGAGCCCACCACCAGGCCATCTTCGCGCAGCGCCAGCAGGGCGCCCGGGGGACGGGGGGCGGAACCCCAGGTCTCGACCACCGTGACGAGCCAGACCCGGTGGCCGGACTGCTGCCAGTCGCGGGCCTGCTGCAGGACTTGAAGATCGAGGCTATCCATGGGAGTTCTCCGGAAAGAATGGCGGGCGCCTCACGGGCGCGTGATTCCCATTATCTGATGAACAGCCAGGTGATGACGGCGCCGACCACAGCGCCGACCGCAACCCAGCCCCACGGGATGCCGGCCGGGGCGGGAGCGCGGGTCGGCAGCGGCACGACGACCGCGGGCCGGGGAGGCGGCGCAGGGGCCGCCGAGGCGGCGCCAGACACCGCTTCGGCAGCTGCCCCAGTCCCGGCGAGTCCTTCGGCTGGCGCCACGGCGGCGGCCGCCTCAGCGGGCATCGCCGCAGGAGCAGCGGCCGCAGCCTCGGTGGCCGCGCGCAGATCAAGCAGATACTTTTCGAACGCCGTGAAGAATTCGCCCGACACCTTCTCGGCTGCCGAGTCGACCAGCCGCGAGCCGATCTGGGCGATCTTGCCTCCGACCTGTGCCTTGGCGGTGTAGCGCAGCACGGTTTCGCTGCCGTCCGCGGTCAGGGCGACATCGGCGGCGCCTTTGCCGAAGCCTGCCACGCCGCCCTGGCCGTCGAACTCGATCGTATAGGCATTGGGCGGCTGGACATTGAGCAGGCGCAGCCGGCCCTTGAACTTGGCATTGACCGGTCCGATGCGCACCGCCATGACGGCGGTGTACTCGTTGTCGCCGGTCAGCTCGAGCGATTCGCAGCCCGTGATGCAGGCCTTCAGCACGGCCGGGTCATTCAGTGCGGCCCAGGCCTGGTCGATAGCTGCCGGCAGGCGCCGTTCTCCCTCGAGGTTCATGTTGCGAGATTCCTTGTTGTGTTGCGTTTGTTCGGGGGGCCGGACCGTGCCTCAGCGGGCACGACGCGTTTTCCGTATTGTCGCCGAACGCTGACGCTCCACGGCCTGGGCGATGTCGGCCAGGCTGCGCAGATCGTGCACCGGGATCATGGCTTTGGCGTGCGGCAGCAGCGCGCGGATGCCAGCGGCCTTGGGCTCGAACCCGTCATAGCGCAGCAGCGGGTTGAGCCAGATGATCTCGCGCGCCCAGCGTGCCAGCTCGGCCGCCGCCAGACCGAGCTCGCCGGCGTCGTCGCGGTCCAGGCCGTCGGTCACCAGCAGCAGCGAGGCATTGCCGGTCAGCACCCGGCGCGCCCAGTGCCGGTTGAAGTCGTCCAGGCTGCTGGCGATCCGCGTGCCGCCGCGCCAGTCCTGCGCGGCCCGTCCGGCCAGAGCCAGTGCCTGATCGGGGTCGCGATGGCGCAGGCAGCGCGAGATGTCAGTGAGACGGGTGCCGAACACGAAGGTGTGCGTGCCGCGGTGCCGGCGCGACAGGCCGTGGGCGAAGTGCAGGAAGGCGCGCGAATACCGCTCCATCGACCCCGAAATGTCGATCAGGATCACCAGCGGCGGGCGCAGGCGCTTGCGGTGGTCGTAGGCCGGACGGGGCGCATCGGGGTTGCGCGCCATGGTCCGCAGGGACGCCCTGAGGTCGATCTGGCCGCGGCTGGCCGAGACGCGACGCCGGCTGGTGATCGGGCGCAGCGGCAGCTCGATCGATTCGGCCAGGCGGCGCGCGCGCGCGAACTCATCGGCGCTCATCGATTCGAAGTCGGTGACCTGCAGCCGCTCGCGTTCGGAGTGGGTCATGATGGCGTCGAAGGTCTGTTCCTCGTCGTCATCATTCGGTGCAGGCGGTTTGGGCGGCACCGCGGCGCGCTGCGGGGACAGCGCCTCGTCGACGCGCCGCGGACGCTGGGCTTCGTCCTCGCGCGTGCCGCGCCCGCTGACCTTGGGCAGCATCAGGTACATCAGCCGTTCCAGCAGCTTGGGATCGCGCCAGAACGCCGCAAAGGCGGCATCGAACACCAACTGCTGCTCGTGCGAGTCGAGCATCACGGCCGACAACGCTGCATGCAGGTCGTCGCGCCGGGCCACGCCCAGCGCCTCGACGGCCTGCACGGCGCACAGGGCACGGTCGGTGCCTACCGGCAGGCCGGCCGCGCGGAGCACGCGCGCGAAGTGCAGGATGTTGTCGGCCAGGCGTTGCGGCATGAGGACTGCGCGGCGGGCGCGTCAGGCGGGCAGGGCGCCCTGCACCCGGAGTTCGTCGAGCAGGCGGATGATCTCCCCACCCTGAAAGCGCGCGATGTCGTCCTGGTACTTGAGCAGCACGCCCAGCGTGGACTCGACCGACTGCGGATCCAGCGCCATCGCGTCCAGCGCCAGCAGCGCGTTCGTCCAGTCGATCGCTTCGGCCACTCCGGGCGCCTTGAACAGATCCATCGTGCGCATCTTCTGGACGAAGGCCACGACCTGGTTCGACAGGCGCTCGGAGGCGCCCGGGGCCTTCAGGCGCAGGATGTCGAGCTCGCGCGCCGCATCGGGGTAATCGACCCAGGCATAAAGGCAGCGGCGGCGCAGCGCATCATGGATTTCGCGCGTCCGGTTGGAGGTGAGCAGCACGATCGGCGGATGCTCGGCGCGGATGGTGCCCAGTTCGGGAATCGTGATCTGGCGCTCGGCCAGGGTTTCGAGCAGGAATGCCTCGAACGGCTCGTCGGCTCGGTCGAGCTCGTCGATCAGCAGCACCGGCGATCGCGGCTGGGTGAGGGCCGCAAGCAGCGGGCGCTCGATCAGCATCTCGCGCCGGTACAGCGATTCGGCCATGCGCCCGCGGTCGGTCTCGTGCACCGCCTCGGCAAGCCGGATCTCGAGCATCTGGCGCTGGACGTTCCACTCGTAGGCCGCCTGGGCGACATCGAGCCCCTCGTAGCACTGCAGGCGGATCAGCGGGGTGGCAAGCGCCGCCGCCAGCGCCTTGGCCAGCTCGGTCTTGCCCACGCCCGCTTCACCCTCGAGCAGCAGTGGCCGGTTCAGCTTCAGGGCGAGGAAGACGGCGGTCGCCAGACGGCGGTCGGCCACGTAATGCTGAGTGGCCAGCAGTTCGATCACACGATCGACATCGGGAAGAACGTGCATGGGGGCGCTTCGACAGAGAGGGGTGGGAAGGGCGCGCCGGTCGGACGCTCGTCAGCGGTGGACGAGGAGCGGACGGCGCGCCGGTCCCGCTCACCCGCCTCTGGTGAAGCGGACGTGAGCGGGAGTCTGCCGTCAGCGGGCCAGTGCCGCCTCGACAGCGCGCTTGGCCATGACCACGACCATCGCGGCCCGGTACTCGGCCGTGCCATGGAGGTCGGTGTTCATGCCCGCGGGCGACAGCTTGACCGACGCCGCGGCGCCGGCGCTGAAGCTGGCGCTGAGCGCCTTCTCGAGCTCGGGCACCCGGAAGGCGCAAGCCCGTGCCCCGGTGACCGCCACTCGAACGCCCTGCGCCGACTGGCTGACCATCACACCGACCAGCGCAAAGCGCGAAGCCGGCTGCTTGTACTTGACGTAGGCGGCGCGCTGGGGAATCGGGAAGCTGACCGCGGTGATCAGCTCGCCCGGCTGCAGCGCCGTCTCGTACAGGCCCTTGAAGAAGTCGTCACCGGCAATCTCGCGCTTGTTCGTGCGGATCGTGGCGCCCAGGCCCAGCACGGCGGCCGGATAGCAGGCGGCGGGGTCGGCGTTGGCCAGTGAGCCGCCCATGGTCCCGAGATTGCGGACCATCTGGTCGCCGATGCCGCCGGCCAGCTCGGCCAGTGCCGGGATGGCGCGCCGGACGTCCGCCGAGGCGGCGACTTCGGCATGGCGGGCCATGGCGCCGACGGTGACATGGGTGGCCGAGACGGAGATCGCGCGAAGCGCCGCAATGGCGCCCAGGTCGATCAGGCGCTCGGCGCTGGACAGCCGCAGCTTCATGGCCTGGACCAGGCTCTGACCGCCCGCGAGATAGCGGGCGTCAGTGCCTTCGGTGGCTTTCACCGCGGCATCGACGGATGCGGGCCTTTGATAATCGAATGCGTACATGGATATTGTCCTTTCGCGTCGGTCAGGCGCGGCTCTGGGCGAGGCGCCAGACGCGTTCGGGGGTTGCGGGCATCGGCACGTCTTTCACGCCGAGGGCATCGGTCAGGGCATTGATGAAGGCGGGCGGCGAACCGATCGCGCCGGCTTCGCCGCAGCCCTTCACGCCCAGCGGGTTGTGCGTGCAGGGGGTGCCATGCGTGCTGACGGTGAAGTTGGGCAGGTCATCGGCGCGCGGCATCGAGTAGTCCATGTACGACCCGGTGAGCAACTGGCCCGATTCGTTGTCGTATACGGCTCCTTCGAGCAGCGCCTGGCCGAGACCCTGGGCGATCCCGCCGTGCACCTGGCCTTCAACGATCATCGGATTGACGATGTTGCCGAAATCGTCGACGGCCACGAACTGGATCACCGTAGTGCGGCCGGTTTCGGGATCGACCTCGACTTCGCACACATACGAGCCAGCCGGATACGTGAAATTGGTCGGATCGTAGAAGGCGTTTTCGTTCAGGCCCGGTTCGAGCTTGTCCAGCGGGTAGTTGTGAGGGACGTAGGCGGTGAGCGAAACCTGCGCGAACGGCACCTTGCGGTCGGTGCCGGCCACCTTGAACTCGCCGTTCTCGAACTCGATGTCGGTGTCGGACGCCTCGAGCAGATGGGCAGCGATCTTCTTGCCCTTGGCGATCACCTTGTCGACGGCCTTCACGATGGCCGTGCCGCCCACTGACAGCGAGCGGCTGCCGTACGTGCCCATGCCGAACGGAACTCGTCCAGTGTCGCCGTGAACGATCTCGACGTTTTCAACCGGAATGCCCAGCTTGCCGGCGACCACTTGCGCGAAGGTGGTCTCGTGCCCCTGACCATGGCTGTGCGAGCCCGTGAACACCGTGACGGTGCCGGTCGGATGCACGCGGACTTCGCCGGCTTCGAACAGACCCGCCCGCGCGCCAAGCGCACCGGCAATGTTCGAGGGCGCCAGTCCGCAGGCTTCGATGTAGCAGGAGTAGCCCAGTCCGCGCAGCTTGCCGCGTCGGGCGGCTTCGGCCTTGCGCGCCGGAAAGCCCGCGACATCGGCGACCTCGATGGCCCGACGCAGGGTGGCGTCGTAATCGCCGATGTCGTAGGTCAGGCCGACGGGCGTGGCGTACGGAAACTCCTTGATGAAGTTGCGCCGGCGCAGATCGACCGGATCGATCTTCATCTCGCGTGCCGCCTGCTCGACCAGCCGTTCGACCACAAACGTGGCCTCCGGGCGACCGGCACCCCGGTAGGCATCGACCGGCGAGGTGTTGGTGAACACCGATTTCACTTCGCAGTAGATGGCCGGCGTGCGGTATTGACCCGACAGCAGGGTGGCGTACAGGATGGTCGGCACCGACGACGCGAAGGTCGACAGGTAGGCACCCATGTTGGCGATGGTCTTGACCCGCATCGCCAGAAACTGTCCGTCCTTGTCCAGCGCGAGCTCGGCCACCGTGACGTGATCGCGCCCGTGGGCATCGGTCAGGAACGATTCGCTGCGTTCGGCCGTCCACTTGATCGGCCGGCCGACCCGCTTGCTGGCCCAGACCAGCGCGGTTTCTTCGGCGTACAGGAAGATTTTGGAGCCGAAGCCGCCGCCGACATCGGGGGCGATCACACGCACCTTCGACTCGGGCAGTCCCAGCACGAAGGCGCTCATCAGCAGGCGCTCGACGTGGGGGTTCTGATTGGCGACGTAGAGCGTGTAGGAGTCGTCATGCCGCGTGTAGACGGCATTGGCAGCACGCGGCTCCATGGCGTTCGGAATGAGCCGGTTGTTGACGATGTCCATGCGCGTGACATGCGCCGCCTTGGCGAACGCTGCGTCGACGACCGCCTTGTCGGTGCCGTGACCCCAGTCGTAGCAGACGTTGCCGGGCACGTCGTCGTGCACCAGCGACGCCTGCTGGTCGGCGGTCGCCAGATCCACGACAGCCGGCAGCACGTCATAGTCGACCGACACCAGCTCGGCCGCGTCACGCGCCTGCAGGTAGGTTTCGGCCACGACCAGCGCCACGGCGTCGCCGACGAAGCGGGCCTTGCCCTGCGCCAGCACCGGGTGCGGCGGCTCCTTCATCGGCGAACCGTCCTTGCTGTGGATCAGCCAGCCGCAGGGCAGGCCGCCCACCTTCGCCTCGGCGAGATCGGCGCCGTCGAACACCGAAAGCACGCCGGGGGCAGCCAGCGCGGCTGCCTTGTCGATGCTGCGGATGCGCGCATGCGCGTGCGGCGAACGGACGAATACCCCATACGTCTGACCGTTCATGGTCACATCGTCGGTGTACTGGCCCACTCCCGTCAGGAATCGGTGATCCTCGCGTCGGCGCAGCGACTTGCCGATCGGTGAGTTGGACATATCGGTCATGCTGACTCTCCTGAGCCGATGATCAATTGCTGGCGGCGACCGATTCGATCGCGCGGACGATGTTGTGGTAACCCGTGCAGCGGCAGATGTTGCCCTCGAGTCCTTCGCGGATCTCTTTTTCGGTGGGCTTGGGATTGTCCTTCAGCAGCTGGACGGCTGACATCACCATGCCGGGCGTGCAGAAGCCGCACTGCAGCGCATGGCACTCGCGGAAGGCCTCCTGCATCGGGTGCAGGGTGTCGCCATTGGACAGACCTTCGATCGTCGTGATCTCGCCGCCTTCGGCCTGGACGGCCAGCAGCGAACACGCCTTCACGGCACGGCCATTGAGGTGAACGGTGCAGGCGCCGCACTGCGCGGTGTCGCATCCCACATGGGTGCCCGTCAATTTGAGCTGTTCGCGGATGAGCTGCACGAGCAGGGTGCGAGCGTCGACAGTCATTGACACGCGCTTGCCATTGACCGTCAGGTTGACGGTTTGATCCATGAGTCGTCTCCTTTGAGGATGTGCCAACGAGAATGTTCGGATGCGCTCGAAATATGCGTCGCGGCAGAGCTTTTGTGAAGAGGTCGCCAGCGCTTCGTCCGACGATTCTGGCCGGATTATGCTTGCGTCTGGATGTTGCAGTGCGGCAGATCTTGACCTAGGCCGGTCATCCGGCTTTCCTCGGGCCGCCCGGGCTTCTACAATCCGCCACCTCACCCCCCTGAAGCAAGCCACACCATGACCATCAAGTCAGACAAATGGATCCGCCGCATGGCCGCCGGCGGCATGATCGAGCCGTTCGAGCCGGGCCAGGTGCGTGAGCAGAATGGTCGTCGGATCGTGTCGTACGGCACCTCCAGCTACGGATACGACATCCGCTGCGCGGACGAATTCAAGATCTTCACGAACATCAACAGCACGATCGTCGACCCCAAGGATTTCGATGAGGGCTCGTTCGTGGACTTCAAGGGCGAGGTCTGCATCATTCCGCCCAACTCGTTCGCGCTGGCTCGGACGGTCGAGTACTTCCGCATTCCACGCAGCGTGCTGACGATCTGCCTGGGCAAGTCCACCTACGCGCGCTGCGGCATCATCGTCAACGTGACGCCGCTGGAGCCCGAGTGGGAGGGGCACGTCACCCTGGAGTTCAGCAACACCACCCCGCTGCCGGCCAAGATCTACGCCCGTGAAGGCTGCGCCCAGGTGCTGTTCCTCGAGTCGGACGAGGTGTGCGAGACCTCGTACAAGGACCGTGGAGGCAAGTACCAGGGACAGCGTGGCGTCACGCTGCCGCGTACCTGAGCCGCCGAATTGCGCCAGGCCGGCTTTCCGCATATAATTCAAAGGCTTTGCACACGCTGGTCAGCTTCGAGATGAACACGCTGGCCCGTTAAACGAGCAAAGCACCACAGAGCAGCACACAGCTATCCGATCCGCTATCTGCGGAATTTCTTTGCCACAGCACGGCCCGCTTCCCCTGCGGCGCCGCAAGTTCTCAAAGGGAAAACATGACTGTCGCCAATCTCGACAAATCGAAGATCGTCGCCGATTTTCAGCGCGCCAAGAACGATACCGGGTCCCCGGAAGTTCAGGTCGCACTGCTCACGGCCCGCATCAATGATCTGACCGGGCACTTCAAGACCCACACCAAAGACCACCATTCGCGTCGCGGCCTGCTCAAGATGGTCAGCCGCCGCCGCAAGCTGCTCGACTATCTGAAGTCGACCAACACGGGCAGCTACAAAGCCCTGATCGAGAAGCTCGGATTGCGGGGTTGATACCCCAGTACCGCGCTGGTATCCCGGGACCATGACAGCGCGGCATCATGCAGCGCTACCCCCATGCCAGCGCCTGGAAAGCCCGCAAGTGAACTGCTTGCGGGCTTTCTGCATTTGACCGATCGAAGGCGAACCGCGCCGCCGGCCGACCGCGCGGGAAATGTCTGAAAAAAGGAAAACAGCAGTGTTCGATATCGCACGCAAGACCTTCAAATGGGGCCAAAACACCGTCACGCTCGAGACCGGCGAAGTTTCTCGCCAGGCATCGGGCGCGGTGATGGTCACCATGGACGACACCGTCCTCCTGTGCACCGTGGTCGCAGCCAAAAGCGCCAAGCCAGGCCAGGATTTCTTCCCCCTCACCGTCGACTACGTCGAAAAATTCTATGCCGCCGGCCGCATCCCCGGCGGTTTCTTCAAGCGCGAGGGCCGTCCGACCGAGCGTGAGATTCTCATCTGCCGCCTGATCGATCGGCCGCTGCGTCCGCTGTTTCCTGACGGCTTCTACAACGAGGTGCAGGTCATCATCCAGGTGATGTCCAGCAACCCCGAAGTGGACAGCGACATCCCCGCGATGATCGGTGCGTCGGCGGCTCTGGCCATCTCGGGCATCCCGTTCAGCGGCCCGATCGGCGCTGCGCGCGTCGGCTACATCAACGGCGAATACGTGCTCAATCCGTCGACGACCCAGATGTCGTCCAGCAAGCTCGACCTGGTGGTTGCCGGGACCGACGCTGCCGTGCTGATGGTCGAGTCCGAGGCGCACCAGCTCTCCGAAGAGGTGATGCTTGGCGCCGTCGTGTTCGGTCACGAGCAGATGCAGACTGCCATCGCCGCCATCGACGAGCTGGTCGCGCTGGGCGGCAAGCCCGAGTGGGACTGGAAGCCGGCGCCCAAGAACGAGGCGCTGATCGCACGCATCAATGCGCTGGCCGAAGCCGATATGCGGGCCGCCTACGCCACCCGCAACAAGCAGGAACGCACCACGCTGATCCGCAACGCCGAGAAGAACGCGGCTGCGATCGTCGTCGCCGAGGCGAAGGCCGCCGGCCAGCCGGTGCCCGACAACAACGACATCAACAACGTGCTGTTCGACATCCAGTCGCGCATCGTGCGTCACCAGATCCTGTCCGGTGAGGCGCGTATCGACGGCCGTGACACGCGCACGGTGCGCCCGATCGCGATCCGCTCGAGCGTGCTGCCGCGCGCTCGCGGTTCGGCCCTGTTCACCCGCGGTGAGACGCAGGCGCTGGTTGCCGCCACCCTGGGCACGGCGCGCGACGAACAGATCATCGATGCGATCAACGGCGAGTACCGTGAGCGCTTCATGTTCAACTACAACATGCCCCCGTTCGCCACCGGCGAAACCGGGCGCTTCGGCTCGCCCAAGCGGCGCGAGGTGGGCCATGGCGCGCTGGCCAAGCGCGCTCTGCGTCCGCTGCTGCCGACCATCGGCGAGTTCGCCTATTCGCTGCGTGTCGTGTCCGAAATCACCGAGTCCAACGGTTCGTCATCGATGGCCTCGGTGTGCGGCGGCTGCCTTGCGCTGATGGACGCCGGCGTGCCGATGAAGGCGCACGTTGCCGGCGTGGCGATGGGCCTGATCAAGGACGGCAACCGCTTTGCGGTGCTGACCGACATCCTGGGCGACGAGGATCACCTGGGCGACATGGACTTCAAGGTCGCCGGAACCGAGCAGGGCATCACTGCGCTGCAGATGGACATCAAGATCCAGGGCATCACCAAGGAGATCATGCAGGTCGCGATGGCGCAGGCCCGTGAGGGCCGTCTGCACATCCTCGACCACATGAAGAAGGCGGTCGGTGGCGCCCGCGAGGAGCTGTCCGATTTCGCCCCGCGCATGTACACGATGAAGATCAACCCCGAGCGCATCCGCGACGTGATCGGCAAGGGCGGTGCAACGATCCGCCAGATCACCGAACAGACCGGCACGACGATCGACATCAAGGACGACGGTTCGATCACCATCGCCGCCGTCGACTCGGGTGCAGCCAAGAAGGCCCAGGCCATCATCGAGGGGCTGACTGCCGAGGTCGAGATCGGCCGCACCTACGAGGGTACGGTCCTGAAGATCCTCGACTTCGGTGCCATCGTGCAGATTTTGCCTGGCCGCGACGGTCTGCTGCATGTCTCGCAGATCGCCAACGAACGCGTCAATCAGGTGTCCGATTACCTGAAAGAGGGCCAGCTGGTCCGCGTGAAGGCGATCGAGGCCGACGACAAGGGTCGCCTGCGCCTGTCAATGAAGGCCGCTGCTGCGGACGAAGCCGCCAAAGCGGAGTAATTCGCCAACGCGCACTGATCGGGCGGCCTGGCCGCCCGACATAAAAAGGGCCCGACGCTGTGATGGCGGCGGGCCCTTTGTGCATGAACGCGTGGCGGCGGCGGGCAGGGCGCCGGCGATCGGTTCACCGATGTCGACGGGTGCGGCTCGCCCCGACGCCAGCAGCGAACCGGACGTCTTTCAGGCCACGGCGGCCCAGCGGCCTTCGACGGACCCGGTGATCATGCCGTCCTGGGCCAGCTTGTCCAGATGCGCATACAGCGAACGCTTGGCAACCGGATGCATGATCTTGTCGACGTCGTCGTAGACCACCTTCACCAGCTCGTCCATGGTGCCGCCGCCGGTGCTTCGCACGGCCGCCATGACCTTGGCTTCGC
>Ga0116169_1003238_pt1 | contig 11051 bp, 8 predicted proteins | sample AD_UKC130_MetaG_FD_89796 | JGI IMG/M metagenome (GOLD analysis project Ga0116169, IMG submission 89796) | Active sludge microbial communities of municipal wastewater-treating anaerobic digesters from Canada - AD_UKC130_MetaG | ecosystem: Engineered > Bioreactor > Anaerobic > Digestate | place... | reverse complement strand
ATGTATTTGATAATCTCCAGGATAATACCTTTCTACTTGCCCAATCCATTATGGCTACAAGATAGCAGAATCCTCTTGCCATAGGAATGTAAGTTATATCTGAACACCAAACGGAATTGGCTTCTGTTATGTCAAGATTCTTAAGGAGGTAAGGATATATTTTATGGCCGGGATGGGGTTTAGAAAGACGGGGTTTCTTATATATTGCTTCTATGCCCATCTTTCTCATAAGGGTACGGACATGGAATCTGCCTGCGATGTAACCTCTTATTCTCAATGCCCCCTTTATGCCTCTTGAACCAAGGTAGGGCTCTTCAAGATGAATTTCATCTATTAGACGCATAAGCTCTCTATCTTTATCTTTTACTGGGGCAGGCTTATAGTAGATACTTGACCGGGAAACCTCCAATATCTTGCACTGCTTTGTTATAGGCAATTTATGCTCCTTATCGATCATTTCTTTGCGCTCGGTTCGCCTATGCGCCCGAGCGCGACTGATAAAAAATCGTTTTCCATGGCAAGCTGCCCTATCTTGGCATGGAGTTTATTGATGTCGGCTTCCTTATGAGAAGATTTGCCTTTGTCGAAGATTTCCGGTGCTCTTTCTAAAAGTACCTTCTTCCACTCGGTAATTTGGTTTACATGAACCTGAAACCTTTCTGATAACTCCACTAATGTCTGATCTCCTTTAATTGCTTCTAATGCTACTTTTGCCTTAAATGCTGCTCCATGGTTTCTTCTTGGTCTTTTTGTCATTTGTCTGCTCCTTTCATTTGTTTATTATAGAGCAGCAAAACCACTTATGTCACTGTCTAAATTTATTGTACCATTTCTAGGTGCCTCCATTTGTTTTCATTTACCATCCTCAATCCCGTTGCATAATCAAAATAATCCTGATTAAGCCATATCGAACCATCATCATTTATATGGACAAGTTCTTTCTTAATAATATCTATATATTTTTCAACCCTATCCGATTGGGGGTCTCCATACGGGGCAAGCCCCATAAGCTTGTATTCGCCTGAATTAACCTTAAAACCAAGATAATAGGTGAATGCCGTGTATAAAAGACCAACAGAATGGGGGAACTTCAGTTCTTTAATAATCTTTATTTTATTACCTTCTCCATGGCATATTGATGCTGTTGCCCATTCTCCAACACCATCAATCGTTAAAATTGCGGATTCATAAAATGGGGATGGGAAAAATGCGCTTCCGGCATGAGAAAGGTGATGCTCGGGAAAAAGCAGTTTAATCTTGTTCTTGTCAAAGCTGCCTATCGAAGACAGCTCATCCAAGATGAGCTTCTTTAGCATTAGTTTTTCTTTTATCCATACAGGAATGGCAGAGCTGAATGAATTAAAACCCTTTGGCGCAAAGGCATAATAAGTTTCAAGCAGGCGCTCGAATTTAAGAAGTGGCTTGTCATAAAACACCACTGCATCTAATTCATCAACGGCAATACCCTCATTGGAAAGGCAAAAACGCACTGCATTTGATGGAAAAGATGGGTCGTGCTTCTTCCTCGTAAAGCGCTCTTCCTGCACAGCAGAAAGGATCTCGTCATCCTTAATTATCGCCGCTGCTGAATCATAATAATAAGCTGAAATACCTAAAATATACATAACATACCTATTTGCATAGATTTGTAATAACACAATGAAAGTTAATTATCAACATTTAAGCATTTAAAATATTTTAAAACATCTGATATGTTATTTTGGGTTATAAACAACAAGTCTGTCCCTTTCAACCTCCTGGTAATACGTGATATCCGGTAAAAGCTCGAGATTGGTTCCAAAATATTTGTTTAAAAGAATCCTGAATGTATTAACGGAAGTCATACCATCATAGAAAATGTTTTCTTTCATATCAGGCAAATATACAGCATTTAATATACTCGTTCGTATTTTCATACGTCTCTCTTTGTCTTTAATAATAATATCTGGCCCATGGTCGCCCTGGATAATAATAATTGGTTTCTTTTCTTTATAATGCGATAAAATGTTGTCTATAATTTTCTCTGCATGCATATTTGTATATAGAAGTTGCTCAATAAAAAGTCTTTCCACATTTGATGAAAAAAAATCAGGTATATTTCCATATCTATCAAACATATACGGGACATGGGGTATAATGATGTGTTTAAAGTAAAATATAGGTTTTTTAATATCCTCATAATTAATCCACGATTTTAGATTCAAAATAGCATATTCGCGCATTAAAAAAGTAGAGACATAATTTGATAAATATGGCGAAACTAATATGGTCATATATAATAATTTGATATTAAATTCGATAAAAAGAAATTTTTTATCTATAACAGGCGTATCTAAATACTTGTTGTATCCCATTGATTCCAGATAAGATACCAAACGACTGTTTTCTATCCTTTTTTTTAGCCTATTATAGAAATTCTCATTTTTTTTAAACATATAAATACCATTTTCTATTTTTTTCATAGAAAGATAATTTAGATTCAATGTAGCAGGGATTGAAAATAGAGTAAAGTTATAGTTACTGCGACTACTTTTAGTAATAAAAAACCCCTTACTTTTAAGGCGGTTTGTAAAATCTTCATTATTAAAATTAAGAATATCAGCCATGCACTCCTGATTTGGATATGAATCAAGGACAATGTAATAAATATCCGGTAAATGGATATTGCTTGAAGACTGATTATGGTTTTTGAATCCATAAAATATGTCTTGTTCTTTTTCAGGAACATCGTGTTTGATGTTATATAAAACACTTAAAGTGCTTATAGATAAATTTATAATGATAACTGATAAGACCGCCAACCCTGCTAAATTAAGAAAACGAGAAACTTTTCTTGAATTAATATGCTTATTGAACAAAAAAAATAACAATACAACTAAAAAAATAAAAGTATATATGATAATAAAATATCTAAACCGGAAGAATTTTAAATCAATTTTTTCAACAAAGCTAAAAAATGGACCGAACAAAAAAATTAAAAAAATTGTAATTGAAAAAATAACTGCTGATTTATATTTATCATGAAACATCATGTTCAAGGTAATCAAAGATATGACAGTTACACATAAAAGAACGATAACAGGTTTTACAAGCACAACAGGCGGATATTCATTGAAATTTATACTGTATAGGTGAATTACAGGTAAAAGGGCAAAAATAAAAGGATGGATTACAAACTTTTTTTTGAGATTGTTTAATACTGTTTTAATTGCCTCTCTCCATAAGATACAGTGTTCTTTCAGATTCTATAATATTAACAATTTCTCTGATTATAAAGCGCTTTGAAAAGGCCTTTTCAAAATTATCTTTATTATAGTCATGAAAAATATCATCCCTCGCTGACAATAACTTGATAACCTGGCTATCTGTTTTGGGAACAAATTCTGTTATAAGAAACCTACAGATTTTACTAAAAAATTCTGCAATGTTTTCAAAAGGCACATTGTTAGTAATTGCCAAGTGATGAATAAGGGCAAGCGCCATAACTGTATCAGCTTCACAACGTTCAAAAAACGGCATCCTTTCTTTATTCTGCCAGCCAATGCCGGGACTGGGGTTTGTCAAATCAATTAAGAGTAGTATAATATTTTTTTCATTGTTTTTGACACATTCCAAATAATTCTTTTCAACACAAGCCGGGTCAGCATCAATAGAAATAACCTTTTTTGCCTTTTTAGCTATTAGCCTGCTAAAAAGACCCTCATTTGCACCAAGGTCCAAAACAACTCCTGGCTCAAATTTTGAAATTATCCATTTTATTGCATCTTTTTTATGCTCCAAAGCCCTTTCAGTATAGTTACTGAAATCACAATAATTAACCCACTCTGTGCCACTTGGTCTCCAAAACAATTTTTTAACAGAAGATTCCAAATTCTCGATAATATTCATTAACGAAGATTTGCTCAATCTATACTTATCCCTGTTGATTATTCGGTTTTCAAACCTTTTTTGACTGCGGGCATGTAAATGTATATGTAATAAGAGACCAAGTATAAAGCGGCTTTTCTGCGGAAGCAACAAACGAACCAGATCAAGCGGTATACCATCAATATATACACGTAATAATTGACTCAATCTAATATCTTTCAAACTCATTAAAGATAGAGGCCCTAAAAAATGCTGGCAGAACTGTCTGTATACAACCCAAGGCCTGCCTTCTTTATATTTTTCAAATGACAATGTATCAATAAAAATAGGCTTTCCATTTTTGAATTGAACATTATAGGCACTGCAATCCTTTAAAGTCATCCCATAATTAAGCGCGGTTTTCTGAATATCCAACGTTAAAAGGGCAGCATGCTTCAATTGGCTGAAACACCACTCGTATGGATAAGAAATAAAATCTATTTTTTCAGGCCTTATTATTTTATATGTATCTGCAAATGGCAATTCATCAAATGTAACCTCTTCATGTTCAACCAATTGTCCTTTGCTGCAAAGGTCTTTATAAAGACCTGATTCTATCAAATGGTCATAATTATCCCTGTAGCTATAACTTATTCTTCTATATAATTTACCATCATATAAAAACAGATTACCGCCAGGATCTTTAAAAGATGAAGAAATGTTTACAATAACACCCATTGATATGATTGGTTATTTTTTCTTCGTAAAGAGATTGCAGATCTTTTTCCAATAACGTTTTAAAGCGTATATCCCTGCCAAAATAAATCCTATTAATATCTGAATGATATAGCTACCTGAGCCAGGGTCAATGTAAGCAAATGCAGAAAAAACAAATATAAATTGGTATAGAAAAAGAAAAACAATTAAATGTGCCACATCACTCCATGTTAAAAAAGATTAAAATATCAAAAAATGCTAAAAACCAAAATTAAATTTAAAACAGTTTTTTATGGTGATTTTTAAATCAATTCATAGATAAGATATTCGTCATTTTCGAAAATTTTCCTGAAGAAATGCGACTTATCAATATCATATCTAAATTTTATACGATAATCATGTTCCATATCGTTTTTATAAACCACAACGTATTTAAATCTATGGTTTACTATGTCATCAATATTGTAATTTACAACCGTCTTTCTGTTTGTATAAAGCCTTAATGCCCTTGGCTTAAAAAAGACAAGTTTATCGTCGGGTTTTGTAAAATTTATTATAAAATTTATCATTTCAGTTGCATTTTTAGAATAAGGCCCTTCATGGGTATACCTATTCTCTTTGTAAACCTTTCTTATATAATTAACATCTCTTAACAAAAAACTGAATATCAACGTTGCCATTATAAAATACATCGCACCTATGCAAACTTTTTTGTATCCCCTATTTAACTCAAGCATATTAAATTCAACAAAACCTTTCAAAAAATAGTAACAATAAAAAGGCAAAATAAATAAAATGTAACGAATACCCTGTGTGGTAAAAGGAAAAACAAGTAAAATTAATGCATTAAATATCATAAACATAGCAAAGGGATAATCCTTTTTAATATTTGCTATAAACCCATAAAAAGCAAATGGCATTGAAAAAAAGTAGATGAACTTAAATATGGCTTTAGAACTAAAAAATTCAGAAGGAAGTATTAAATAGTATACAATATTTTTTTTGAGGGTGGTTATAATATCCTGATTTAATAAAACATAAAAAAAATATTCAAAATTCTCATAAAAAATTATCCCTTTAACTGACATACACAGTGCTATTATGACATAAGGAATCAAATGGAAGCATTTTTCTTTTAACAATATGTCTCTTTTATTTAATAATTCTCTGTATTCAACAACATGGCACAAAAAAAGAATTAAAAATAGTATAATTCCTTGAATCTTAATAAAATAAGCAAAAAAGATTACAAATCCAAGTATTACAAAACTTATGTACCTGTTTATGAAAAATCTTTTTTCAATTATATAAAGCTTAATCAACCACATCCCTAAAAGCGTGAAAAACAAAAATGGCACATCAGCCAATACATTTTCTTTAAAGTAGAAAAAAACTGGGTTTAACGCAAACATAGTTACTATTAATAATCTTAATCTTTCATTTAATATGCCCTCAAAAAGAAAAAATAATATAAACAATGACGCAATGAAAAATAAAAAAATGTAAATCTTCATAGCTAATATATTAAAACCAAAAATCTTATATACTGAAGCCAATAATATTGGAAAGCCCCATGGATAAAGGAGAGGGCCATGCAATTCCGATGAATATTGTTCTAAAAACCTTTGCTCCTCAATTAAATTATCAACAGAATTTTCTATAAAACTTTTTGTTTGGGCAATATACAGTGCAAAATCATCACCCCAGGTATGGCCCCTTTTAAATGAAATAAGATTCAAAAAAATGGAAAGGGATATAATAAATATCAATAAAATCTTTGTGGTTATCTTAAATTTTTCCATAAAATAAAGTCTTGGCTTTTATATAAAAAATAAAGAATAACGATATAATTTTTAAAGGAAGCTTTTGGATTCCACTGGCATTGTTTATTTTTTTATATATCTCCATTTTATTATCGCATCAGCTGCAAGTGTGGTTGCAAAATCATTCCAGTGTGAATTTTCCAGATTTACCCATAGTTTAGAAGGTCTATAAGGACTAAATACTGGAAATAAATCAAAAAACTCAATCCCAGATTCATTGAAAAACTTTTTAAGTGCTTCATGCATTTCTTTATAGGGATATTTTTCATTAAGAACTGTTAATGTGGGAATAATAACATAAGAAAAAGTAATATTATTATCTTTACAGAAATCCCTCATCTTCAGTGCATAAATTTTAAAGTTCTTCCAGCCAGGTTTTGAATCATCGAGGTTAAAATAATCAGGGGGTAACATAAACTTAGGGACACCAATAATTTCAACAATTCTATCTTTATAAAGATAATATAAAAATGCAATAAAATGGGATCTTGACCTCAAAAATTCTTTAATATTCTGCCTCCAGCTTACGGCAACCCTTTTTTCAGTGCCTTTTTCTAATGGCCTATCCTCGATGATATCGTTTGTAAAAAAAAACACAATAACTTCAGAGGGTTTATAAATTGGGGCTAATTTGATTAAAAAATTATATTCGCTCTCTGCGTTTCCACCGCCACCACCACCATTTACAACCTCTACATTATAGCCGATTTCATTTAACTTTTTCTCCAATTTTGTTGTTACAAGGCTTTCAACGGGCAAGCCATCGCCCCAGATAAATGAATCTCCTAAAACGAGTATAGTTTTTTCTGCCTTTGGTCTTTTATTTAGCTCTCGTTCCCTTAATCCAATGGAATTTGTTACATATTCTACCCCTTCATGCACAACCCTTCTGTTTCCATCTTTAATAATAATACCTACATGTTCACCTTGTGGTTTATAATCCCATAATAGCATGGTTATCCCTTCAGCAATAAAAAAGAAAACGGCAATGGAGATTATCATTAACAAAAAATTTTGTATTAAAGCCTTCAACTTCATTTTAAATTAAGTTTCCAAATTTATCTTACAAGGTTGTTTTGACAATATCTCTTTGTATTTATTATACTCTAAAAATTATATGTATAGCAAAAATTATATACCTGAGATGCAGCTGACAAGGGGTATCGGCATTCTTCTTGTTACCTTTGGTCATAGTATCCCTTTAGACAATGCGTATCCTTCTGTGTTTAATTTTATATATTCTTTTCATATGCCCTTATTTTTCTTTCTCTCAGGGTTTTTTGCCCATAAAATAGTTAATTTTGATTCTTTATCCGGATGGTTTAAATCTATCAGAAAAAATACATTTAAATTTATAATCCCTTACTTCATAATAAGTTTTACCTTTGCATTGATAAAACATTTCATGCCCCACATGGTTAAAAGACCGGTTGTATGGCATGAAATAATTTACTATATCACATTTTATCCCTTAAAGAACCCTGCCCTTTTTCTATGGTTTCTATACCTTATTATAATCATGAGGATAATCACACCCTTTATATTTAAACTCAATCCATTACTTTTTTTTATCTTTCTTTTGATTTTTCAATTTTTCCCTGTTGATTGGGAGATCTTTGGTGCAGGTTGGTTATTAAATTATTTAATCTACTATTTTATGGGTATTCAAGCAGTAAGATTAGAAGATGTATTTTTTAAAATAATGAAAAAAAACTGGATTACCCCTATATTTTTTATTATTTTTATAGCCTCTTATGTGGTTTTCCAGCATTTAAGATTTCCATTTTTAAAATTTTTTACTGCATCCTTTGGAACATTTTTTGTTATCTCTTTATGTTTCTCATACAAAAAGATTCTGCCAAAATACATACTTGAAACATTAGGCTCCCATTCTTTACAGATATACCTTTTACAATTCTTTTTTATATTTCCCATTGCTTATTTCATGAAAAAGATACAGTTAAGTGATGAAATTGTGATAATAACAACATTTTTTGCCGGCTTGATATTTCCTCTCTTTATTACAAAATATATCTTTTCTAAAAGCAAAATACTTTCTATTTTGTATGGTGGAATTGACAGATTTAAATGAAAATAAAAAAATTAATTGAATTTGATCATTTTCTTATAGCAAGATAGCCCCAGGTATATGCATTGGGTATTGTATCATAAACTGTGAATTCACACATGGCTGGATACCAGTATATATCAAGAAAGTTTTCAATAACAGGCTAATTAATTAATTCAGGGTAACAATGTTTGCTTGCCTCTTTAAAGAAATAAGATTCTAATTGGCCAAAGACATTAGGATCCAATGGACCATACACAGTTATCCCAGGAGGGGGTAATTGATTTGTTACCCGAGAATCAATGTGCATAATATTCTTCGGATTTTTATGCCCAATGCCTGTTGTATAGCAAATATTTAAGGGATTTGCCCCAGCACCTGTCTGGGTTGCAAGGATTATAGATTCAAGATACTCTTTATTTCCTGTTTGCACATGGGCACGGATGATACTTTTTATATCAGGAATCGTAAATGTTCCTGCAATTGCTGGTCTCCAAGGGTTCCGCATCCATTTAAACGCGGTTTTTTTCTGGGCATCCATCAATATCCTTGCCTCATTTAATAATGCCTTTTTACATCTTTGAACTATTGAATGCTCAATGTCTTTACCTTTTGTATTAATATAGACCCATGCAGCATCGGCCTGATCATGACTGTCGTATCTATATAAAAATTTCTCTTCCTTTTTAAAAACTGTAGTTTCTAAAAAAATATCGTGCCATCTTTTATCACCTGTAAGTCTAAAAAGCTCAGCCGCTGCGAGGTTACGCGCATCCCTTACTTGATAAGGATATGGCCTTTTTGTATTTTTCATCTCTTTTTCAGCCCAATCCATTGCGGAAATGGCACTTTTAAGATAAGTCTCCCACATCTTCATATTAAATTTTTTCAACACGTATGCAGCGTATGCTGAAGCACCTGCATAAACAAAAGAAGAGTAAGGATCAGGATCGAATGCAAATACCATCTGTGATTCCTGCCAGCTTGCTTCACCGTATTTTGGGTGATCTTCAGACTCTATTCCACCTCTTATAGCACCTTCAGGGGTTTGAAGGCGTTTGAAAAAATCTATGCCCCATAAGGCCTCCCTTATGATATCGGGAAAATCCTCCTTTGATCCTGGTATGTTCATATTAAAATTCTTAAAAAATTCTGGTGAATACTCAAACAATTCAAAAAGATACCTTGCAGCAATGAGGTGTGCTATGCGTCTATCCCAATCTCCTGCATCACAGTATCCACCCCAGGCATCTTTAACTATATTCTGTGTCTTACCTCTTAATATCTTTGCAAAGCGGTCATCATCTTTTTTTAAATCAAATTCCACATCAAACAAACTCGTTTTTGTGGCATAAATTTTCACCCCATCATCGGGGTGAAAATTTCTCGGTCTTTTAAAGTCAGTATAAGGAGGTCCAAGCTCAATACCGCTTCTTTGGTGATAAAGAAAGCGAGAGGCTACATAAAATGCCTTTGCCCAAACATCGCTGGCAATCTCAAAGGGGTAAGAACAACCTACATCTTCAACATATACCCTGTATGTTCCTGGGGTTTTAAATGCACTAAAATCCATTATATATACATTTGTGCCGTTGAAATTATTACCATAGGCATTTTCATCTTTTTCCAATCTACTTTTTGCCAATTTAACCTCGCCTTTAAAAACAATATCATCATTTTTCTCATCAATAAGATAAAAAGGTGTCTTTTCTTTAAAATCAACTGACCCACCACTTCCCATCCATAAAGAGAGAAATGCTATTTTTGCCGGGTTATCTGGTCTGAAACCAATATGGCTTACATGCACTGCCTCACTTCTCATCTTTTTTGGATTATAAACAAAGGTATATTCAGGAACATTTAATTCCTTAAAGTTAATAATATATTTTTTATTGAGCTTTAGAGGTTTAACTAATTTAAGATAAATCGTATGTTCAAGGGGTGATAAAAATCCCGTATCAATCCTTGCAAAATCAGTTGGTTTTGTCTTACGAAAAACTGCATATGGCTCTCTTTCTGTAGAAAAATCATTATCATCTACTGATTTAATGGAATAACTACTCGTTTTATTAAGTAGATTAGCATCAATCCTTTCTCCAATAACTTTATCAAAGGTCATTATAAATTTTTCTGTCCTACCAACTAAAGCACCTATACGCTTGTTTTTCCTTATAAGCCATAGATTATTTCCTTCCTGGACTATTGAATCCTTTTCCTCTGGAATATAAGGTATTTGTTTCCCGTGGATAACCCTACTTTCAGAAATAACTATTGAAATAACATCTGGTGACACTGATCCTACAAAAATTACCTTTGGTTTTTCCTTATTATCTTCTGCCTTTTCGTGTTTATTGTCTGCATCTGTAATTAGATAAAAAATATACACAAAAAGGATTAATAAAACACAAATGAAAAGGATTCTTTTCATATTCAAAAAAACCTATGAAATAATCTGTAAATGAAGGTAAAATAACACTGTGTTTTTAAGGATTACCACCTTACATTGGGGTCTCTCTTCCACCTTAATTCCACATCATAATCCTGTTCAATGTTACCACAATCAACAAGGTCTAAAGCAACCCAAAGACAGGTATTTT
>Ga0116169_1003236_pt1 | contig 11055 bp, 8 predicted proteins | sample AD_UKC130_MetaG_FD_89796 | JGI IMG/M metagenome (GOLD analysis project Ga0116169, IMG submission 89796) | Active sludge microbial communities of municipal wastewater-treating anaerobic digesters from Canada - AD_UKC130_MetaG | ecosystem: Engineered > Bioreactor > Anaerobic > Digestate | place... | reverse complement strand
GCAAAAGCCGTCGCCGGCTGGTTCCGCCAGCAGGGCTGGGACGCCGAACCGGTGACCGGTCCGATGACGACCAAACTCATGCTGCTGCCGCCGGCCATCGCCTGTGGCATGGGCGAACTGGGCAAACACGGCTCGCTGATCAACGCCGAATTCGGCTCCTCGTTCCGGCTGGCGGCGGTGCTCACCGATGCGCCACTGGCGCTCACGCCTCCGCGCACGTTCGGTGTCGACGACTTCTGCAGCCGTTGCCGCGTCTGCGAAAACGCCTGCCCGCCCGAGGCGATTGCGCCCGCCAAGCAACTCGTGCGCGGAGTCGAGAAGTGGTATGTCGATTTCGACCGCTGTCTGCCATTCTTCAACCAGCACCATGGCTGTGCGATCTGCATCGCCATTTGCCCCTGGAGCCGCCCCGGCGCCGGCCTGGACCTGGCCGACAAGATGGCGCGCCGGCGCGCCCGGATCGCTTCGGAAGACTGAGCGGCACAGCGCGGCGAGCCTGTGCGCCTCGGGCTCACGCCATCACGGCGTCACGGACAGGCGTTGAGCCGCCGCGAGGCCGCCTGGTACGAGCCTGGCGAATCGATGTCGCGATGGGCTTGCAGGATACCGTCCTGCAGATTGCGGGTCAGCGGCGCCAGCGTGGCATCGATCTGCTGGCGCAGGCCCGTCTGCGCATCGGCCATCGACGCGAAATGGAAGGGCCGGGCCAGCGCCTCGCGCAAGACCGGCTCGAGCAGCCGCGCACCGGCCCGCAGATGGGTGCGCCAGACCGCCACATGCTCCTGCTCGTGTGCCTCGACAATGGCCCGCCGGCATGGCTGCACCAGTTCGCGTGCCAGGTAGACCGTCAGATCAGACAGGCCCAGCGTCACGGTCAGCGACGGAACCACGCAGACCGCGCCGCCCGGGCCTGCCAGCGCGGTCGACCGCATCGAATACCCCATGCGGGCCTGTGCGTAGGTCAGGCCATAGACATGGTGGTTGGCCGCGCCGCCGCGTTGCGACAGATTGCGCAGTTGCTCACGCGTGCGGGTGTCATCCCGGGTGATGGGCCGGTCCTCGAACACCACGGACACCTGCGCCTGGATCGCGAGGGCATCACAGCGCTCGGCAAAGCCGGCGTCCACCGCGTGGGTTGGCACCGAGGCAAGACCGAAGATTGCGAAAATCAAATGGGCGCGACGCAACGGCATGGTGCGCCGCACTATAGCCTTTGCGGCCGACCGCGGAGAAACATCCGTCCCATCGGCAAGTACATCCATCCGGCGAGGCCGGATCGTCCCGAACCAGACCTCGGTGGCTCAGCCCTTGTTCTTCATCGCACAGGTGTTGAAACCGAACATCGCGTACGGCGGGCACCAGCCAATGGCGCCGGTGGCCAGCGGCACGATGCCCAGCCAACCCCAGATGCCGATGGTTCCGCTCAGGGTCAGGCCAATCAGGACCAGACCGATCACGATACGGGCGATGCGGTCAATGCCGCCAACGTTGCTTGTCATATGTGGCTCCTTGTAGGCTTCGTTCCTGCATCATTAGACGCCATGCCAGCGCCTTTGACCATGACCAGGGTCAAGAAACGTCCGGGCGATACAGGCCGCGGCGAGCGCCAAGCCCTTGCTCCACGCTGTCTGCGCACCTGCACCATCACGCCGAAAAGCCCGGCCAGCAGCATCGCCCAAGTGGCCGGTTCAGGCACTGCGGCTGCAAAGACACCCGGCGAATAATTGCTGAAGGTGATCCCGGCCACGTTGGTGGAAATCTCGGCGTCGAAGGTATGGGAGAAGTCCGACAGGCCGGCGCAGGACGGCGCATTGCCAACAGGCGCGTAGCTGCTGCAATAGAGGCTCGTCTCGAGCCAGCCCTGCAAGTTGATGCGATTGCCGACCAAGGTGTCGAAACTCAGGCTGAAAAGCCCTGTGTCCACGTCGTACACCTGCTTGATCGGCAGGGCGTCAGGCAGGGATTGCGCATCAAAGCCGTTTCCGCTCCATGCCCACGCAGGATTCGATGGATCCTGCGTACGCAGTTGCACCTCATGGCTGATGTGGGTATTGGCAAATGCATCACCGTTCCCGGTGCCTGGATACAAGCGGCTCTCCACCTGGGCTGCAGACAGGAAATCGACACGGGCAACCGGCGCCCCACCTTCGTAGTCAGGGGAGTCCAGATCGTAGACATCGAACCGCAACATCGACGATGCTCGGCCGGTCAAAGAATAGTCACCCGCAAGGCCAATCGGCCCGCTGCCAAAGGCGGCCGTGAAGCCGGCCTGGTTGGTCCCGTCGATCCTGAACGTCATCGTCACCGTGAGAGGGTCACCCACCGTGCCGCCCATGGCCTTGGTGGTCCAATCGAAACTGCTTTGGGTTTGCACCTGGCTGTCGGATCCCCTTCCGGCCACCATGGAGCGCAAGGTCAGGAACTCGCCCGATGCCGCTGCAAAATGCGCCTCGGTCCCACTCCAATGGCCCAGGTTGATGGGGCCCGATGAACCGCCCACCGCCGGCGCATCCACGACGGTGGTATCGAAGCTCAGCAGTGGATCGCCGTAGGCCAATACCGAGTTGGTGTTGGCCGCAGTGGCAGACACCGCGATCGCCCATAGAGGGAGGCCGGCATACACCAGTACAGAAATCGTCCGCCGCGTAATCGGGACGTACTTCGGGAGCACATGGCCCCATCCCGAACTGATCGAAGAATCGCCCACGATGGCCCCCTGTTTGCCCCGCAATGGCAGAGCACGCGCCGATCGTATGGCAACCGGGCTTAAGGGAGCGACAATATTTGCAACATTTCCCGTGGGTCCATTCGGCGCCGGTTCCGGCGGTTTTCGCGTACACCCCCACTGCACGCCGCGGCGCAAACCTGAGCAGCACCATGAAAATCTCCCACATCGACATCATCGAAGCCGTCATGCCGTTCACCGACGGTGGTGCCGCCGGCACCGGCATCATGACCACGCGCTGGGACACCCTGGAGGCGGTGTTCGTGCGGCTGCAGACCGATACCGGCCTGGTCGGCTGGGGGGAGTGTTTTGCCTATTCCTGCCGCAGTGCGGTGGCCGCATCGGCCCGCGACATGGTGGCGCCGCTGCTGCTGGGCCGCGCGTTGCCGGCCACGCCCGAAACACTGACGCTGGAGATCCAGCAGCGGCTGCATCTGTTCGGGCGATATGGCGTGGCAATGTTCGCGATATCGGGTTTCGACATCGCCTTGTGGGACCTCGCCGCCAAGGCCCGCGACCAGCCGTTGCACGCCTTGCTCGGCCCCGCGCTGCGTACCGAAGCCACGGCGTATGCCAGCCTGGTGCGTTATGCAGATACGGAGCTGATCCAAGCGCAGTGCCTCCAGGCCCTGGCCCAGGGATACCGGTCGATCAAGCTGCACGAGGTCGACCCGGCGGTGATGCGCGCCGCCCGCGCGGCCTGCGGGCCGGACATCGGCATCTCGGTCGACGTCAACTGCGCCTGGACGCCGGCGCAAGCGCAAGAAAAGATCGCGGCGTTGCAGGAGATCGGCGCCACCTGGCTTGAGGAGCCGATCTTTCCGCCCGAAGACATCCGCAACCAGGCCTTGCTGAACCGCCAGTTCCCGCTCGGCGCCGGCGAAAACGCCTGCACGCGGCATGAATTCGCCCGCATCATCGAAGCCGGCGCCGTGACCTTCTTGCAACCGTCGGTGACCAAGGTCGGCGGAGTGACCGAGTTCATGGCGGTCGCCCGCCTGGCCAGGGCACATGGGCTGGCGGTGATGCCGCACTCACCGTATTTCGGCGTCGGCTACTTCACCACCTTGCAGCTGATGGCAGGGCTGCACGGAGAGCCGCTGCTCGAGCATCTCCATGTCGAGCTGGACGGCGACCTCGCCGCTGGCGGAACCCCGCTGCCGGTGGGTGGCAAGGTGGCGATACCACAGCGGCCGGGGCACGGCTTCACACCGGACATGGACGCACTGGCCCGATACCGGGTGGCCTGAGACGCGTCGGCTACATCGCGCCCGCATTGCCGGTCCAGACCCGCTCCAGCACATCGAATGCGCAGGCGATGCCCGGTTCCTGACGGCGATCGGCCAGCGCAATGAAGCTCAGCGTGCAAGCGATCTCCAGCACATCGTTGACCACCACGCCGTGCCAGCGCTTTTCGGTCAGCGCAACCGAATCGCGGCTCAGACTCAGGCCGACACCGGAACGGACCATGGCCAGCATGGAGCTTTCCTGATCGACCATGGCGACGTAGTTCGGCTGAATGCCCAGCGGCGCATAGACCTGGTCCAGCAACCGGCGGTGCACTGACGCATCGACCGTGCCCACCCAGGGCAAGGCGGCGATCGCTTCCCAGCCCTTGCCCATCACCCTGCCCTCCCAACCCGGCGGCGCGATGACCGAATACGAGAAGTCGGTCAACGTCATCTGTGCAAACTCCGGCTTGCGGGCACGAGTTGCCGTGTCGGGCATGTCCCCCAGAAAGAAGCCTGCATCGATCTCGTCGCGCAGAATCCATTGCGCGACGTTGCCGCTCATGCCCTGGCGCAATTCCTTCTCGAGCATGGGTGCGGCCTCCACCAGCCCCCCCAGAAACGCGCCGAGCCGCGTGAATTCCGGATCGATCACGGTGCCGACCCGCAGCTTGCCCCGGATATGGCCGTGCATCTGGCGCACGGCGCGTTCCAGGTCCGCGGCGGCGTTGAGCACCTGCTTCGCCTTCACATGAAACACCAGTCCGTCGGCGGTCAGGTCCAGTCCGCGCGCCGTGCGCACAAACAGCTTGAGGCCGGTCTGCGCGCCCAGTTGCTGCAGGCGCAGGCTCAGTGCAGGCTGCGTCATGTGCAACGCCTCTGCGGCGCGCGTGACATTGCCCGCTTCGGCGACAGCGGCGAAACATTGCAGGGTTCTCAGGTCGGTTTGTCGACTCATATTATTTGGATATCAAATAAAGAAAGGTGCAATTTCTCATTGGACCCAGGGCGGCGGGCATACATAGACTCCCACAACACATGGTCTCTGGCACCAGCGGGCGTCTCCAGGACGTCTACAACCCGGCGGACGGAACCGTCACCGGGCATGTTGCGCTAGCCAGCACCGGTGAAGTCGGGCAGGCCGTGGCGGCCGCGCAGGCCGCCTTTGCGGCCTGGAGCGCCATGCCCCCGATTCGCCGTGCCCGACTGATGAACCGATTCCTGGCACTGCTCAACACGCACAAGGACGCGCTCGCCCGCGCCATCACGCTGGAACACGGCAAGGTGTTCACCGATGCCCAGGGCGAAGTCGAACGTGGCATCGACATCGTCGAATTTGCCTGCGGCATCCCGCAACTGCTCAAGGGCGACTACACCGATCAGGTTTCCACCGGGATCGACAACTGGACCCTGCGCCAGCCACTGGGCGTGGTGGCCGGCATCACGCCGTTCAACTTCCCGGTCATGGTGCCGATGTGGATGTTCCCGGTGGCGATCGCCGCGGGCAACACCTTCGTGCTCAAGCCCTCTCCGACCGATCCGAGCGCATCGCTGCTGTATGCCGACCTGATGCAGCAGGCCGGCTTCCCCGACGGTGTGTTCAACGTCGTCCAGGGCGACAAGGTGGCCGTCGATGCGCTGCTGGAGCATCCGGATGTCAAGGCCATCAGCTTCGTCGGCTCCACGCCGATCGCCAACTACATCTACGAAACAGGTGCCCACCATGGCAAGCGCGTACAGGCGCTGGGCGGTGCCAAGAACCACATGCTGGTGATGCCCGACGCCGATCTCGAGCGCACCGTCGATGCCTTGATGGGCGCCGCCTTTGGTTCGGCCGGCGAGCGCTGCATGGCGATTTCGGTCGCCACGCTGGTGGGTGACGTGGCCGACAAGATCGTGCCGATGCTGGTCGAGCGGCTCAAGACGCTCAAGGTCTGCAACGGACTGGAGGCAGATGCAGAAATGGGCCCCATCGTCACGGGTGCGGCCCTGGATCGCATCAAGGGCTACATCGCGTCCGGCGTCGAGGAAGGTGCCACGCTGCTGGTCGACGGCCGCGGTCTCAAGGTGCCGGGCCTTGAGGGTGGCTTCTGGATGGGCGGCAGTCTGTTCGACCACGTCACGGCCGACATGAAGATCTACCGTGAAGAAATTTTCGGCCCCGTGTTGTCCTGCGTGCGCGTCAAGACGTTTGCCGAAGGCATCGACCTGATCAACGCCCATGAGTTCGGCAATGGTGTCAGCCTGTTCACCCGCGACGGCAACACCGCACGCGAGTTCGCGCGCCGGGTGCAAGTGGGCATGGTCGGCGTCAACGTGCCGATTCCGGTGCCGATGGCCTGGCACGGATTCGGTGGCTGGAAGAAGAGCCTGTTCGGCGACATGCATGCCTACGGCGAGGAAGGCGTGCGCTTCTATACCAAGCAGAAGTCGGTGATGCAGCGCTGGCCCGAAAGCATTGCCAAGGGCGCCGAATTCGCGATGCCGGTCGCGCGCTGAGGGGCTTTGCCATGAGTGCCGCCGAGTTCGACTACATCATCGTGGGCGCTGGCACCGCCGGTTGCCTGCTGGCCAACCGCCTGAGCGCCGATCCCGCCAGGAAGGTGCTGCTGCTGGAAGCCGGCAGGAAAGACAACTACCTGTGGATCCACATTCCGGTGGGCTACCTGTATTGCATCGGCAATCCACGCACCGACTGGCTGTACCAGACCGAACCGGACGCCGGCCTCAACGGCCGCAGGCTGATCTATCCGCGTGGCAAGGCGCTGGGCGGCTGCTCGTCGATCAACGGAATGATCTATATGCGGGGCCAGGCACGCGACTACGACAGCTGGGCGGCGCAGACCGGGCTTGACGACTGGCGCTGGGACAAGTCCCTGCCCGACTTCATGGCCCACGAAGACCACTACCGCATGGACCCCGGCGCGTCGTCATCCGTGGCCGCTGACGCGGTATTTCGCCGACGCCACGGCAATGGCGGCGAGTGGCGGGTCGAGAAACAGCGCCTGCGCTGGGACATTCTGGAAGCATTCGCCGATGCGGCAGTCGCGGCGGGCATCGAACGCACCGAGGACTTCAACCAGGGCGACAACGCGGGCGTCGGCTATTTCGAGGTCAATCAGAAATCCGGCTGGCGCTGGAATGCGTCGAAGGCGTTCCTGCGGCCGGCAAAGTCACGGCCCAACCTCACCATCTGGACCGAGGCCCACGTCCAGAAGCTGAACTTCCGCACGGACCAGGGCGAACCGGTCTGCATCGGGGCCCAGGTCCTGCACCAGGGCCGTACGGTCGATGTCCGTGCGCATGCCGAAGTCATCCTTTGCGCCGGCGCCATCGGATCGCCCCAGATCCTGCAATTGTCGGGCATTGGTGATCCGGACCATCTGGCCGGCCTGGGCATTCCTGTGGTGCGCGACCTGCCAGGCGTCGGCGGCAACCTGCAGGACCATCTTCAGATCCGCGCCGTCTACAAGGTGCAAGGCGCCAAGACGCTCAACACCCTGGCCAACAGCCTGTGGGGCAAGGCGATGATCGGCATGGAATACATGCTCAAGCGCTCGGGGCCCATGAGCATGTCGCCCAGCCAGCTGGGCGCCTTCACCCGGTCCGATCCCTCCCAAGCCCACCCCAACCTCGAATACCACGTGCAACCGCTCAGCCTGGGCGCGTTCGGCGAGCCTTTGCACACATTTCCCGCATTCACCGCCAGTGTCTGCAACCTCAACCCCAGCAGCCGGGGCACGGTACGCATCGTCTCGCCGCAGGCCAGCACCGCGCCGGCCATCGCACCCAATTACCTGAGCACCGAGGACGACCGGAGAATTGCGGCCGAGAGCCTGCGCCAGGTGCGCCAGATCGTCAGCCAGCCGGCCTTGGCCAGGTACCAGCCCGTGGAATGGAAGCCGGGCGTTCAGTTCCAGTCCGACGAGGATCTGGCCAAGCTGGCCGGTGACATCGCCAGCACCATTTTTCATCCGGCCGGCACGGCCCGGATGGGGCGCGCCGACGACCCAGATGCCGTGGTCGATCCCTATCTCAGGGTGCGCGGCGTGGGGCGCCTGCGCGTGGTCGATGCCAGCGTGATGCCCACCATCACCAGCGGAAACACCAACAGCCCCACGCTGATGATTGCGGAAAAAGCCGCGCGCTGGATACAACAGGCACACACCGGGTCAATGCGGCAAGGTGCAGGGGCCGGTTGACCCGGACCGGATGGTGCGTCGTTCACGGCCGCACAGCGAATGCAGCCCCAGTTGGCAGGCCGCCTGCGCGGCACCAGGAATTCACACAACGAGGAGACAGAAATGAAGAAGGACATGGAGGGTGGAGATCATGTGGACATGCGCGTATTCGCGTTGTCCATGGCGCTGTTGGCCGGCATCGTGGGGCCACTGCTGCTGTTCCCCGAGTCAAGTTCAACCATGATCGCAGCGGCGTTTTCATTCACCACCGACAGGTTCGGCTGGCTGTACCTTGCCGCTGGCCTGGCCGCCGTGGTGTTCCTGGTCGGACTGGCTTTCAGCCGCTACGGCAATGTGCGGCTGGGTGGATCCACAGACACGCCGGAGTTTTCCTATTTCAGCTGGATTGCGATGATCTTTTGCGGCGGCATCGGCATTGCCATCGTGAACTGGGCCTGGGTAGAACCTATCTATTACTTCACCGGCCCTCCCTACGGTGTGGCACCGAAATCGCAGGCTGCGGCCGAGTGGGCCCTGACCTACGGCCAGTTCCACTGGGGACTCACCCCTTGGGCGTTCTACTGCCTGCCTGCGATACCGATCGCCTACTCGATGTACGTCAAGCGCCAGATGGGTGCACGCCTGTCGGTGGCCGCGCGCGGCGTGCTGGGCCGGCATGCGGACGGCTGGTGGGGCGTGGCGCTCGACGCCATCGTGGTTTTCGGCATTGTTGGCGGCGTGGCCACTTCGCTGGGACTGGCCGTGCCGCTGGTTTCCCGCCTGGCCAGCGGCCTGTTTGGCGTGCAAAGCTCGTTTGCGCTGGACATGGGCATGCTCGCGCTGTGAACCGCCATGTTTGGCACCAGTGTCTGGTTCGGACTGGCCAAGGGCATCAAGATCCTTTCGGACGTGAATGTGCTGTTGGCACTGGCCATGCTCGGGTTCACGTTTCTGGTCGGACCCACACAGTTCATGGTGGACGGCTGGGCCAACAGCTTTGGTCAGATGGTGACCCATTTCATCACCATGAGCACATGGACCGACCCCGTCGGCAAGTCGACCTTCTTCAAGGACTGGACCGTGTTCTATTGGGCCTGGTGGATCGCCTATGCACCGATGATGGGATTGTTCGTGGCGCGCATTTCGCGCGGTCGCACCATCCGCGAACTGATCATCGCCGAACTGGTCTGGGGATCGCTGGGCTGCTGGGTCTTCTTTGCGGTCTGGGGCGGCTACGCACTGGACCTGCAAATGGGCGGACGGCTCGACGTCGCAGCCATTCTGAGCGGTACGGGCGGCATTCCAGCTGCGGTACAGGCGATCCTGGGAACCCTGCCCATGAGCGGACTGGTCACCGGGGCGTTCATGCTGCTGTGCTTCATCTTCCTGGCCACGACGCTGGACAGCGCCGCCTACGTACTCGCATCGGTCACATCGAAAAAGCTATCGGGGTATCAAGAGCCCAAGCGGGGCTTGCGCATGACGTGGGCGCTGGTTCTTGCCGTGGTCGGTGGCTTCCTGATCCAGATCGGCGGACTCAAGCCGGTGCAGACTTCGACCATCATCGTGGCCTTGCCGCTGATCCCTGTGCTGATCATCCTGGCCTGGTCCGTGATGCGATGGCTGCGAACCGACTTTGCGGATCTGGCCGATCATCAGCACCTCATAGCGTCCCAGCCCGCAAACAGTTGAGGCTGACCGGTGACCCGCCAGCGGCTGCAACTTGCCCTGGCGCCACCTGTTGCCTGAACATTCGATAAGCTTTCAGACTCTGCCTCGCAGGAAACCATCGCCATGGCCGCCACAGACCCTACCCCTCTTCCTCTGCGCGACGTCAAGGTCGTCGACTTCGGCCAATACATGGCCGGCCCGGCTGTCGCCATGATCCTGGCCGACCTGGGGGCCACCGTCGTGCACGTCGATCCGCCCGGCGGACCACTGTGGCAAAGCCCTGCCAATGCCACGCTGAACCGCAACAAGCTGATCGTCACCATCGACGCCAAGTCCCCGGAGGGCCTGGAGCAGGCACTGGCGCTGATCGAAGAGGCCGACATCGTGGTGGAGAACTTCCGTCCAGGCGTGATGACACGCATGGGTATCGACCTGGCCGCATTGCGCAGCGCACGACCGGAACTGATCACGCTGTCCATCCCGGGATTCGCGTCCAACGATGAACTGCGCCGCGAGTGGCGCGCCTTCGAGAGCGTGATCGCCGCGCAGTCGGGCGTGTTCACCGACATGGGACTCAACCGGGTGCTGATGGGCATCAACCCGTCGTTCTCGCCACTGCCCCTGGCGTCGGCCTATGGCACGATGCTGGCGGCGTCGGCGGTCGTGCTGGCCCTGCAGGCACGCGAACGGACCGGCCTGGGCGACCAGATCGAGGTTCCGCTGGCATCTGCCGTCATGGAAGGCCTGAGCTACAACTCGATCAAGATCGAGAACCTGCCCGAGCGCTACAAGACCCAGCGCGAGAAGGAGATCGAACGCAGGCGCACCGAAGGCCTGCCGATGAACCTGTCGTACGACGAACTGCAGGAACTGCTCGACCCGTTCTACCGTAGCTACAAGTGCAAGGACGGCCGCATGTTCTACGTGGTCTGCCCCAGCCACCGGCACCATGCCAAGCGCTGCCTGCAGGCGCTCGGCCTGTATGACGAGTTCGTCGCCGCGGGACTGAGCGAGGAGGACGACACCTATCTGCCGGTCAGCGAATGGAAGAGCGATGTCTCGCTGGGCGTGTATCCGCTGCCCAAGGCCTGGGCCGATCGGATTGCCGCGCGCATGAAGGACGTGTTCATGACCCGCACCGCCAAGGAATGGGAGCGCATCTTCGGGCGCGGCAAGTTCCCGGGCGCGCCGCACCGCTGGCTGCAGGAGTGGATCAACGACGACCATGCCGAGACTGCCGGGCTGATGG
>Ga0116169_1003235_pt1 | contig 11055 bp, 16 predicted proteins | sample AD_UKC130_MetaG_FD_89796 | JGI IMG/M metagenome (GOLD analysis project Ga0116169, IMG submission 89796) | Active sludge microbial communities of municipal wastewater-treating anaerobic digesters from Canada - AD_UKC130_MetaG | ecosystem: Engineered > Bioreactor > Anaerobic > Digestate | place... | reverse complement strand
TAGAACCTACTGTAACCGAGTATGAGCAGCCTACACAGGAGATTATAGACAAGGTTTCAGGCAAGAAATTTAATACAGTATCAGAAGCACAAGCATTTATTAACGGTACATTGCCTCCTGACCCTATTGATATATTAGGACAACGTATATTTGAACTTGAAACACAGATATTACAGCTAGGAGGCGAGATATAATGACTGACTTTGAATATTGTAAGTACGCTTTTGAACATGGATGGGCTAGTGTTGAACAGTTACAGATATGGGTTGAGAAGGGTAAAATTACACAGGAAGAATTGGATGAGATTGTAGGTAATTGAAGGTACGTTAAATAGTTAATAGTGGCAGGAGTGATTTATTTCGCTTCTGCTTAATTTTCTATTGTTTTCACTAACTTAACAGGGTGAAATTCCCTGATAACATATAGAAAGAAGGTGGCATTGAGAAATTAAATGACCACCTTCTTTTTATGTCATTCCTAGATGACAATTATATTGTATATCTATATACAGTATATTGTCAATAGTTTTTGTTCCGTCTTTGTACGTTGATATAGACATACTCAAAAAGGAGTGTTTAGTATGAAGTGAAAAAATGAACGTGGAGGTATGCGACGTGTTAGAAAATATTCATAAATTTACTTCAAATATATCATATAAAATTATGAGTTGTTGGGATTATATGATATTAAAGGGTGGTTTATTTTTTAGTTTTCTTTTAACTGCTTTTCTTACTGCAATTGGATTTCCTAGTCAGACTATATACTTCATTATATTTTTAATAATTTGCGATATATTAACAAGATTTCACACAACAGTGTATAAACATTGTGGTTGTTTTAGCATAAGATTATTTTTCAAAGCATGGAAAGAAAAAGTGCTATCAAGTAAGAAATTAAAAAATGGCTTGTTTACAAAAATTTTATTCTACTCAATTTTATTATACATAGCGCATCAATGTAAAATTTCAGATGAATTATATTTAGGTACAGTTATAAGTAATTTTATATATTCGTCAATTATAATTCTAGATATAATTTCTATTTTGGAAAATATGGGCGAAAGCAATTTTAAAATGGCAAGTTTTATCAAAACATTTTTTGAAAAACAGAAAGATAAGTTAATAGATGATAATAGTCAGGATGGTGACAAATAATGGCTTTCAAGATATGCTGCGATGCAGGTCATAATTGGTCTGGTGTTGATACTGGAGCATCGGGTAATGGTCTTAGAGAACAAGACATTACTTTTTTTATTGCTAACAAACTGGCAAAAAGATTAAGGGAATATGGAATTGAAGTAATTGAAACACGACCAACTTTAGAGACTAATTTAGGCTATGATCTTAATTCTTCTTTGCAAGCAAGATGTGATATAGCTAATAAAGCAAAAGCAGATTATTTTATTAGTATTCATACAAATTCTGCATCCAATTCAAGTGCAAATGGTACAGAAACATTGGTTTATGCTTTAGGCGGAAAAGCTGAACAATTAGCTAAATCAATTCAAACAAATCTTGTAAATACACTTAAAACCAGTGATAGAGGAGTTAAAGTTCAAAATGTAAAAGTTCTAAGGTCAACTAATATGCCAGCCGTATTGATTGAGACGGCTTTTATTTCTAATCCAAATGATGCTAATATACTTGCTAATAGACAAGGTGACATTATTGAAGCAATTACTAAAGGAATATGTGAGTTTTTAGGAATTAATTATAAATCACAACAAGTGGATTATATTCCTTCAATCGAAGATTGCACCCAAGAGTTTCTTTGGAAAGGAATTATATCAAACAATGATTACTGGAATTGGAAGGCATATGCAGATTCTAATATAGCTTGGTTGTTAAAGAAGGCTTATATCTATATTATGAAAAACGGTGGCAGTGTTAAAAACCCTACAGGTCGTGATTTTAATTATTGTTTAAATGTTTTGAATCATTGGGGTATTATTAGCAACGTTGATTTGTGGAGACAAAAAGCCAATCAAGATACAGATGTGTTCTGGTTAATAACTAAGATAGCAGATTTCATAGGTTGATAAAAATATTAAGTTAAGGAGATTAGTATTTATGGATGCTTTGATTTATATAGGTGTAATAATTATATTAATTGGATTGGGTATTGGTGGTTTCTATGCAAAGAGAAAACTTAATATTCAAAAAGAAGAAATTGAATTGTACGAACTCATTTTAGATGCGATTGATTATATCAATAGTCAATTTGAGTATAAATATAAAGATGGTATAAGTTTAATTATCACTTATATACTTAAAGCAATAGATTTTGTTGAACAATTTGCCGATGATATTGATATGGAACAAAGAAAAATTCTTGTTTTTGATAAAGCGAAAGAAATTTGTACGAGAAACGGTATTGGTATTGAAAATGAATTAGAAACTATTATAGATAAATGTATTGATTATTTACTTAAATATTATGGAAAATAAACGATAAAAGAGAAATTTTAAAGCAATAAAGAAAAGCTCTCTGTTTAGAGGGCTTTTCTTTTAATCCTTTTGTTGTCGTATTCTAAAATGAGTAATTGCTGATTTTAAAGGTTTTCTCTTCCCTCCTACCAATAACCCCCTACCAAATAATAATCCAACAACCTATCAACCTCCAACCAATTATACGCCCTCAATTTAACAATATCTTTGTTCCAATCGTATGCTTTGCCGTATACAATCTTTATGTCCGCATTTGAACTTTTTAAATTATCTCCGTGGTCATCTATAAAAACACTAGGGCATTCATCTGTGCCTTTCATTTTAATCATGCTTTTATCCATCTTACATCCAGTATTATTAATCAGAATTGTATTGTGAACCATAGGAAAATATTTTTCTATGTATTCAGCTTTATGAGATAAATTTTTAAGCGTTCCTATAGTTACAATACACATTTCATATTTATCTTTATATTTGTTTAAAACTTCAACTGTGTTTCTAAATGGTTTTAAATACTGAAAGAATTCTTTGTTACTAAATATATCTTGTACTTCTCCCCTTTTTAATAAGGGACAAATATCTCTAAAATCCCATTGTCTTAATGTATCTACATTTGGATAAACAAAACCTTCTGTATTTTTGTATCTATCTATGTAAACCTTAATGAAAGCATCTACACTATCTACTAATGTTGAGTCAAAGTCTAAGAATAGTTTTTGCTTCATATAACACCTCTTTCATACAACCACTCAACTAATTTATTAACTTCGTTATTTAATTCATCAAGTGTTTCAGCTTTAATATAGTAATCAAAGTCAAAGTTATCCATAGAAGTTTCAGAAGGATGTGCTTTTTGTTCTTTAGTTAAACCGTTGTCAAAATTTAATCTTGTAACATGTACTGAATATACATCATAATCGTTATAAATCCATTTAAGTACCTCATTGCTGAAGCGACAATCCCCTATAACTACAAAATCATAATCGTCACCAAATACATTAACAAATCTAATTACTGTGTCCACCCAAAAATCAGGGTCTTTTGAACGTGCTTTTTCTGTACCAAGGTGTTGTAATAGTGTTCTCATTTCTGGAGATTTAGTACCATCCCATCCAAAATAAGATTTGGCTATGTATTTTAAATAATCCGCATAATTGATATGTAATACCTTGTATCCTCTATCTTCTAATTTTTGTTTTAATATATTGGCACTTGTATCTTTTCCTGATCTTGCGTATCCACTAAAATTGATTATTTTAGGTTTGCTCATCTATTTATCTCCTTTCATTCCAAAAATCATATTATCAATTGGAAAGAATATTATTGCACCGATAATATTTGCAATTATGGTTTTTATCCAAATATTATCTATTGGTAGTAATTTTAATATAATCGCTATTACAGGAGTACCCATTTCCCATTTAAGAACATATAGTAGAAATTTTTTCATGTATTTTCTATTCCGTTACAGAAAACTTATATAACCTTATAAATTTTCTTTCCTTATTCATCTTGCCCGATTTCGCCTAAGCTACTCTCGTTTGATATAGCAATCCAAAGGCTTAAATTCCCGTATAACTCACGGTACATATTAATACTATCTTTTAAGTGATATTATGCTGATTTATACTTGGATAGGTTTATACTTGCTTGATAATCTCTGTCTATGACATTACCACAACAAGGACAAATATAAGTCCTATCCGATAGTTTTAAATCCTTCTTGATATATCCACATTTTGAACATAACTTAGATGATGGGAAAAATCTATCAGCTACTACAAATTCAATACTATTCCACTTACATTTGTATTGTATTTGTCTTTGAAATTCGTATAAACATTGCTCTTGAATAACTTTTGACAAATGCTTGTTCTTCATCATCCCCATTATGTTCAAATCTTCCATAACTATCCTTGATGGTTTGGTTCTCACTATCTCGGTAGTTATTTTGTGGATATAATCAATTCTGATATTTTTAAGTCTTTTGTAAAGTTTCAGGATTTTCTTTTCAAGTTTTATAATATTTTTAGTTTTTCTGTAACGGTTTCCCTCCTTTCCATTTTTATATTTTTTAGATACTTTACGTTGCAATCTCTTTAAACGCTTTTCAAGTTTCTTTACTCTGTTAGACTTATTATTATTCTTATAAATATTACCATTACTACATATTGCTAAGTCTTTAATACCTACATCAATACCAAGGCTTTCACCTGTTAATTCTTGTTTAATTGGTTCTTCTTCAACTCCTACAGATATATACCAATGTAAGCCGTCATGTGTTATTCGTGGATTGTAATACTTTGCATTTTCAGGTATTCTATCTTTTTCTGATAACTTAACTCTACCTACCTTTTCTATTGTTACCTTACCATTACGAATATTTAATTTATCATTACGATTGTAAAATGATGGCTTACTTCTCTTTTTACTCTTAAACTTAGGGTATGCAATTACCTAACGTAGCTTTCGCTTAGGCTAGTCAACTAGGGCTACACAAGCCCCCACTTCAAGCACTTATGGTGCTAAGTGGTGGGTAGTTGACTTTCAATAATCTACACCTCTCTTGTATATCTTTTGATTAGATGTTGCCAGTTTTATTCCATATTGAATATTATCATCAGTTTTTAAATCTTTGATATATCTACCGCATTTAATATAATCACAATATACCTTAATAATGTCTGATATATCTTTAAATTCATATCTAGTAAACAACCATATATTTTTATTAAACTGTTTCAAAAAAATAAGAAATTTTGTTAATTGATTTATCGGTTGGTCTAATGGCTCACCGCCAAATATCATAATATTTTCAATCATATTACCAAAATCATTTATTTTAGTTTTTATATTATCTAACATTTCTTTGTAATATGTTCCTTGGTTAAAATTCCAAGACTCAGGGTTTTGACAACCCTCACAATGAGGGTTGCCTTTACATCCTGCTAAATAAATATCAAAACTTTTATATTTTAATGTATAAGAAGTTGATAATATATTCATTAAATTTCACTACCTTTATAAAATTGACGATTAGGAAAATCTTTTTCTCTTCTCACTTGATGCCAGTTTTTAATATTTGTTAAGAAGCCCACCACTCTAGTAAATTTATCTGTAATTTTTTCATTACATATAGTGCATTTGTCTCCATTTGTAACACACATGTGACCTTTTTTACATTCTGCTAAAACATAATTTATTGCAAAATATACTACACCTTTTTTAGCACATGTTTTGATTAAATCAACAATCTGTTGTTCATCTTCAATCGGAGTTTCTACATTAATATGACAAATTGCCCCACCAGTAAAATGTTTATCAAATAAACCTTGTAATTTAATTCTATCTAATAAATCTGCATTAGTAGTAAGTGGGATAAATTGGTTACTATAAAGCTCATATTCGCCATTGTTGTATTTTAAAAGCCTGTCTTTTTGTACAAATTTAATAGATACGTTTTCTGCTGGGATTTGTTCGCAATTATGAGCGGCTTTATATTGTTTTGTATGTTTATCATTTTCTTCATTAATAGTTTCAATAATTTGAAGTCCAAGTTGTTGACCTTTTTCTTCTAAGATGTTTTCTCCGAGAATTTCAATACATTCATTAAACCCATTAATTCCTACTGTGCTGTATTGGGTATTAATATTAATAAATCCTAATGTATATAATGGATGATTTCCATTATCAATTCTTTTTTGAACCAATTTACGCTTTGCATTATTAATTTTTGCACAAACATCTACAAGCTTTTTTAATTCTTCAAAAAACTTTTCTCTATTGTCTTTATATTTATATGCCAACCTTGGAAGATTAATTGTGACGACACCAATAGAACCAATTTTACTTGAGCCTGAACCAAAACTATTAAAATATTCATTATTTTTATTACTTCTTAATCTACAACAACTTGATAATGTCGCACTATCTCCGCAATATATATTGATTTGTCCAAATTCTCTATTATATTTTGCTATAGTATGAGCAAAATTTTCATCAAGTAAATTTCCATCTTTATCTACACTAAAACAAGCCGTTTGTACTGGAAATGTAATTGGTGTTCTTCTTAGTTCTTCAACCATAGTAGCCATGAATAATTCTTGTAGTTTTTCTAATATTTCAACATCTACTGTAGACCCATCAGGGAACAAGTAATCATCTTTTAATTGATTGATAAAATTTCTATCATATAACGAGACATTAGTGAATGGACTTTGGTTGGCTCTCATTGGTTGATTAATTGTATAAATGAAACTAACCAAATTTTCCTTAACATATCTCCAACAATCTTTTTCTGTTGCAAATTTAAAATGCGCATCTTCTTTGGTTTCAAGAATTTTTTTAACAAAATAACTCATTACAATTAACATATCTGCGAGACCACAAGCACCCAATGTTGAATTTGACGCTATTGTAGTAAATTGTTCAAGTTGAGATTTAAATGCATATAAATGTTTAGGAGGAAGAGATTTTACTTTTTTGACCATTGGTAATCCTTTAGTTAAAATATCATATGTAGAATAGTTATAACAATATGGTAAAGCCCCGCCAATACCATGAAAATCATTTATATATATATCACCAACTAATTGTTTTTCAATTATTGAATTTGCCACCTCTAAACTATATAATCTTCTTAATTCTTTCCAGAGCATATAATAGCTATTTAATCTAAAAAACGGTTTTGGAAGTTCGCTATGATAAGCTATAACACTTATATCGTCTACATTTGCATTTGCATCAACAGAAGCATCTGCTGTAGTGTTTACAGAAAAAAACTTTTTACTGAATTTACTCATATCTGTTTGTTCACCTATACCATCTAGGTCAAATAGTTTGGGTGGATATTTTGATTTTAAATACATTATTAAATCTTCAAATTCTTGGTCGTATGTAACTTTTATATACATAATTTATACCTCCTGTATTGTGATTACTTTTTCGTCTTTTATAATGATTGGAAAACTTATTCTTTTTGCTTTTCTCGCCATGTTTAAATATTTGTCTTGCTCTTCTTGTGGTAATTCATTTAATAAAACGTATTTATATTGAATTCCTTTATTATCTAAAATTCTTTTAGTCATAATACAATTAGAACATCCTTCACTACCAATGATTAATATCATAAACTTCTCCCTTCTTTATCGTGCAATTCTGTATACTTTCTTGCCAACTGAACTATTTGATACAAAAATCCTGTATTTATAGGTATTTCTATATCTTTGATACTTTCTAGTTTGTTTTCTAGTTCTATCAACTCCTTTCTATTTATGTCTTTCTTAATCGTTTTCACAGTATCACTGCCCTTCCGATTTTTAATATTTATTTTATTAATATAAATTTGGTATTTTTGCTTATCTTCGCACATCAGCTTGCACATTTCGTGACAACTTTTCAACCACTCCTCAAATCCTTCTAAGTTTCCATTATGGTTTCTAGCATATCGTTCTTTTAAAAGTGCTTCATATAATATGTTAAATGCTTTTTTATTTTTATCTTCCTCTGTCAATATTAAACCTCCTTAAAAAGTAGATTTTATTATGTTTCTCCATTTGAATCTTCTTTGGTTGTAGTTCCTTCAGATGTTTTAAATGTTAAACATGCTGGAAAGAAAAACACCCATAAGCAATTGGCATTTTTAGTTATCCATAATCCAATACTTGCTGCTACAGACGTAGCAATCCAAGCACAAGCATATGCTGTAAATGGTTTCATAATATCATCTCATTTCAAATCAAAGTGTTTTTAATCACTACATGCAGACTTTATTCGTAAAATCTTTCTTTTATATTTAATCGTTTATTTTCTTTACTAACTCACCAACACAATACTGCATAATTACAAACATACTCATTTGTCCCCCATTATCAGCAATTATGTAATCATTTCCATAAACATCATTCTTAAAAATTCTATACATATTTCCTTCTGTGAGATAATTACCTCCTCCACTTTTATGCAACCAATGAGTAGCTTCTTGTATATTATCAACTATGATAATTTTTTTAACATCTTTCATATTACACCTCAATTCATAATTTATTTATAAAATGTATATTAATCATCTTTGTGAAAATCTATATATGTATCTCTAAACTCATCCCAATCCATAATATCTGTTTCTTCTATTTCTCCTTTGTCTAACCTTAATTCTTGTTCATCTAAATATTTTTCATATTTTTGCCATAATTTATTTATTAATAACATTATAAATTACCTCCATATTTAACATAATCGTTATCTATTTTAATTAATTGTTCTTCCGGTATAGCGAACAATCCATATTTACTTGTAAAATATATCCACCATTGTTTGGTAGTTTCATTATACTCTCTTTTGTATACTCTACCATTGGGGTGTACAGTAATAGTAACCTCAATAGGATTTTTGGTTATTACATAATCATCTTCTTTTATCATTTAAATCACACCTTAAATACAAAATATACTCTACCACATTTTTTGCAAGTGGCTTGCTTATCCTTAAACCATTCTAAATCTTTATCTGGGCATCTGCTGAAACTCTGCGTGGCTAAAGCCAGCAGGTTCTAACGTACTTTCCAACTTCTGCACCAACCCGAAAGTATAGTGCCACTAATTGACTTCCGTTAGACTTTTACTACCAATTGTTCCTACGAACAAATTAACGGTAGTTTAGGCTCGTGTGAACCTCCCACGACTGAAGTCGTAGGCTTCTTCCTGCTTCTTCGTCCTCGTAACCTACTAACTCCACAGGCGTAACTTCCGATAGTTCCTACCGTACCATATTTACACTACTAAACCTAATTTCTCTAAGTCTAAGGCTATACTATAATTAACATATGCTATAGCGTCCTTACTCATGACTGAAGTCACGAGAATGCGGACGCTAATTTTTCAAAACATCGTTAATCCATATTTTAAATCTCTTTTCAACTTGTCTTACCACCTCATCTGCTGTATCTGTTGGTAAAGCAGGTATGTTAAGATTTACCTGACCAATACTAATGGATTTGCCTATATTACTTGCAAACGCTGGTATATTCATTTTAGGTATCAGAAATTTAGAAAAATCTATAGCTTTAATGAAATTGGGATTATTAGCAAGTTCAACAAGTCTTTCAAAGTTTTTATTCTGAATTGGTGTTAAAACCCTTTCTTTCTTATGAGCATTAACAATAACCCCACCATCATCAAAATTTAAATTTGGAACTTTAGCCTTCTTTAAAGCTTCGATAATATCTTTTATTTTGGCATAATACCTATCATCAGAACGAAGCTCAAATTTACTTGTATCAATTACCTTTCCATTTACTAAAACAGCACCAGTTTTCTCATCCCAATCTACTGTTGCACCCATTCCTTCTACAAATCTTCTAAATTGAACAACTTTATTTGACTCCGCAAGATTCTCTTGTCTAATTGCAGATTCAGGATTTTGATATTGAGTCGCCGATTGAACAATTTTAGCATAATTTTTAGCTTTTTCAGATATCTCGTCCCATTTACCACCAACTACTTTAGCCATTTCATTATATTTGTCTATTATATGACCCGTAGTTTCATTAGTAAGCATTTGTACAACTTCAGCATATATTGCTTCTTGCTTAGAACGTTCTTCAAGAGATTTCATATTTGCCTTATATTTTTCATTTTCAGCTTCTTTTGCTTTTTCGAGGGTTTTTCTCATCTCGTCTCTTTTGTTCTTTTCTACCATTTCGTTCTTTTCATCTAGTAACTCTTCTAATTCTTCTTCAAGCTTTGCTTTCTTAGCTAAACCCTCCATAGAATTATCAAGTGCCAATGCTTCAAGTTCAGCTTGTTTTTTAGCAATTTCTTTATTTTTCTTTGCTAATTTTTCTCTATAATCTTCTTTATCATATTTTTCCTCAAGTTTTTTAATCTCTTTATCTATATTACGAATAACCTCATCATGACGCTCTTCTTCCATATCTTTGAGTTTGTCATAGTATGCTTTGTATAAGTCAATTAACGTATCTCTGCCTTCTTCTGCAATTCGAAGTTCTACCTCTTTTTGTTTTTCAATGTTAGCTAACTTTTGTTCTTCAATACTTAACCATTCTTTGCTGTTGCTAACGATTATTTCTTGTAACCTCTTATATTCCTCAGAACCTTCTTTTAACTCTTTACGAAGTTCACGATATTGTTCATTTTCTTTATGCAACATGTTTTGCCTATCAGTTAAGAGCTGGTTTTGTCTTTGTAAATTTTCAATCCATTCTTTAGAACCCTCTTCATATCTAGATAATTCAAATTCTAATATACGCAACTCTCTATCACGATATAAATCTTCTAACTCATGTTGCGCCCTAACAAGATTAATTAACTTCTCTCTACGTTTAGCTTGAGCATCTTCTATTTTAGACTGTATATTTTCTCGTTCTTGTTCTGTCATTGTTAAGTTATTCAGAGCCCATTGCAAATCATTTATATATTGAGCATAATCGTTATTTTTATCTAATAGTCTATCAACATAATCTAAATATTCAGATGTTGATTGTTTACGCAACGCCCATATTCTTTCTTCTAAATTCCACTGTTCTTCTTGAGTTTTTGCTAAATTTCTAAGGGCATATTGAAGATGTGTAATTTCTTCACCTGTTGTT
>Ga0116169_1003234_pt1 | contig 11058 bp, 9 predicted proteins | sample AD_UKC130_MetaG_FD_89796 | JGI IMG/M metagenome (GOLD analysis project Ga0116169, IMG submission 89796) | Active sludge microbial communities of municipal wastewater-treating anaerobic digesters from Canada - AD_UKC130_MetaG | ecosystem: Engineered > Bioreactor > Anaerobic > Digestate | place... | reverse complement strand
GGCCCATGCGGCCCTTGAAGCGAGCGGCCTGCCCGGTGTCGAACGCCTGCGTGCGCTGGCCGACCTGGTGGTCAAACGCAGGAATTGACATGGACAACAAGCTACTCTCCGCTATCCAAGACCCCGCCGACCTGCGCCGCCTGCCGCGCGCGCAACTCAAAGGCCTGGCCGACGAGGTGCGCGAGTGTGTGCTGCAAAACGTGTCGCGCACCGGGGGTCACCTCAGCTCCAACCTCGGCACGGTGGAACTCACCATCGCCTTGCACTACGTTTTCAACACGCCGCACGACCGGCTGGTGTGGGATGTGGGGCACCAAACCTATCCGCACAAGATCCTGACCGGTCGGCGCGAGCGCATGCCAACGCTGCGCCAACTGGGCGGCATCTCGGGCTTTCCGCGTCGTGAAGAAAGCGAATACGACACCTTTGGCACTGCCCATTCCTCGACCAGCATTTCCGCCGCCCTTGGCATGGCGGTGGCGGCGCGGCAAAAGGGCGAAGACCGCAAGGCGGTGGCCATCATCGGCGACGGCGCCATGACGGCCGGCATGGCGTTCGAGGCGCTCAACAACGCCGGCGTCGAGCGCGATGCGCGCCTGCTGGTGGTGCTCAACGACAACGACATGTCGATCAGCCCGCCGGTCGGCGCGCTCAACCGCTATCTGGCGCAGCTGATGAGCGGCAATTTCTACGCCGCTGCCAAGAACGTTGGCAAGACCGTACTCGGCCCGGTGCCGCCGTTGTTCGAGTTGGCCAAGCGCATCGAGCAGGGTGCCAAGGGCATGGTGGTGCCGGCGACGCTGTTCGAGAAGTTTGGCTTCAACTACATCGGGCCCATTGACGGGCATGACCTGGATTCGCTCATCCCCACGCTGGAGAACATCCGAGACCGCATGGCCAAGCAAGAGGGGCCGCAGTTTCTGCACGTGGTCACCAAGAAAGGCCAGGGCTACAAGCTGGCCGAAGCCGATCCGGTGGCCTACCACGGCCCGGGCAAGTTCGATCCGGCGGTGGGCCTGACGCCGCCCGCCACGCCGCCCAAGCCCACCTTTACGCAGGTGTTTGGGCAATGGCTGTGTGACATGGCCGAGCACGACAAGCGCCTGGTGGCCATCACGCCCGCCATGCGCGAAGGCTCGGGCATGGTCGAGTTTCACCGGCGCTTTCCTGACCGCTATTACGACGTCGGCATTGCCGAGCAGCATGCGGTGACTTTCGCCGCCGGGCTGGCCTGCGAAGGGCTGAAGCCGGTGGTGGCGATCTATTCCACGTTCTTGCAGCGTGCCTACGACCAGTTGATCCACGACGTGGCGATCCAGAAGCTGCCCATGGTGCTGGCGCTCGACCGCGCCGGGCTGGTGGGCGCCGATGGCGCCACCCACGCGGGCGCCTTCGACATCGCGTACCTGCGCTGCGTGCCCAACGTCAGCGTGGCCTGCCCGGCCGATGAGCGCGAGTGCCGGCAATTGCTCAGCACCGCTTTTGCGCAAGACCACGCCGTGGCGGTGCGCTATCCGCGCGGCGCGGGCGTCGGCGTACAGCCGCTGGCGGATTTAAGCGAATTGCCTTTCGGCAAGGGTCAAGTGCGCCGCCAAGGCCAGCGCATCGCCATGCTGGCCTTCGGCAGCCTTCTGTATCCGGCCTTGCAGGCGGCCGAGCGCCTGGGCGCCACGGTGGTCAACATGCGCTGGGCCAAGCCGCTCGATACCGAACTGCTGCTGCAGATCGCCAGCAGCCATGAGGCGCTGGTGACGATCGAGGAAGGCGTGGTGATGGGCGGCGCGGGCAGCGCGGTGGCCGAGGCATTGGCGGCGGCCCAAATCGCCAAGCCGCTGCTGCAACTTGGCCTGCCCGATGCCTTCATCGAGCACGGCGACCCGGCGCGCCTGCTGGCACTGCAGGGGCTGGACGCAGTGGGCATCGAAGCCTCCGTGCGAGGCCGGTTTGGTGATCTGATGGGGCCAGCAGCGCCGGTGCTCAAGGTCGTCGGCTAAAGGCACAGGCCGCCAAGGCGACAGGTAAATCCCTAATCGGCGCGTGGCGGCGGCGGGGATAAACTCAACTGCTTGTCTTTTGTTACACCGTCTTCAACAAGGAGTCAAACCTCATGGATCGTCGTTCACTCATCAAGCGCACCGGTATCGCCGGCGTGCTGGCCGCTGGCGTGGCACCGGCCGTGCATGCGCAGGCGGCCGTGCGCTGGCGCCTGGCATCGAGCTTTCCCAAGTCGCTCGACACCATCTTCGGCAGCGCCGAGAAGTTCTCGCAGACCGTCAAGGCACTGTCGGGCGGCAAGTTTGAAGTGTCCGTGCACCCGGCGGGCGAGTTGATGCCGGCCTTCGGCGTGGTCGACGCGCTGGAGAAGGACACCATCGAGATGGCTCAGGCCGCTGCGTACTACTTCGCCGGCAAGGACCCGATCTTCTCAATGAGCTGCGCGATTCCGTTCGGCCTGACGACGCTGCAGATGGCGGCGTGGAAGCTGCACGGCAATGGTGGCAAGCTCCTGAACGAGTTCTTCGCCAAGTACAACTTCCGCACCATGAGCGCCGGCAACACCACCACGCAAATGGGCGGCTGGTATCGCAAGGAAATCAAGTCCGTGGCCGACCTGAAGGGTCTGAAGATGCGCCTGGGCGGCGGCATTTTCGGCGAGGCCATGGCCAAGCTGGGCGTGGTGGCGCAAAGCCTGCCGGCCGGCGACATCTACCAGGCGCTGGAAAAAGGCACGCTGGATGCCGCTGAATTCGTCGGCCCCTACGACGATGAAAAACTCGGCTTCAACAAGGTCGCGCCCTACTACTACTACCCCGGCTGGTTTGAAGGCAGCGCCAATCTGGAGTTCTTCATCAACAACAAGAAGTACGAAGCCCTGTCGGCCGAGAACAAGGCCATCCTGCAAGCCGCCTGTGCCGTGGCGGCGCAGGACATGACGGCCAAGTACGGCGCCCAGAACCCGCCCGCGCTCAAGCGTCTGGTGGGCGGCGGCACCAAGCTCACCTTGTTCCCCAAGGCGGTGATGGACGCTGGCTGGAAGGCCACGCAGGAAGTGTGTGCTGCCCATTCGGCCAAGTCGCCCGAGTTCAAGAAGATCTACGACGACATGCGCAACTTCCAGCGCGACCAGATCCTCTGGAACCGCTTCTCCGAGTACCCGTTCAACCAGTACATGAACACGCTCAAGATCTGACGCGTTCGATCACCACGGTGGCCGTGTTGCACGCGGCCACCGAAACAAAAAAGCCGCGATGCATCGCGGCTTTTTTGTTTTTCAAGAATCTGAAAATACTACATTTTCAATAGCTGCTCGCGCTTGTCCAGCAAGCGCGGGAGCCTATTTCTTTATAGATTCCTGCAGCGACTTCAGGGGGTCGTCGCTGCCATACCCGCCCGGTGTGGGGGCGGCCGACGACTCTTCGGCGCTGGCGGCCGATGCGGGATCGGCAGGGGCGGCGGCCCCGTCGGCCTCTGACGCCGCGCCAGCGGGCGCCTCGGAGCCGCTGGCATCGTTGCCCCAGAGGTTTTCGGACGTCGCCGCGTCGCCTGCGCTGGGCGCACCCAGGCTGTCGCGCATCTGCGCGCCCACGGCGTCCATGTCGACATCGACCTTCTTGTCCAGGCTGCCGGTGACCAGGCTGGGGAAGGCGATCAGCACCGCCACCATCACCAATTGCAGCACCAGGAAGGGGATGGCGCCCTTGTAGATTTCCATCGTAGTCACCGGCTGCATCACCTTGCCCGTGACCTTGTCGACATACGGTTTCTCGGGGGCGACCGAGCGCAGGTAAAACAGCGCGAAGCCGAACGGCGGGTGCATGAACGAGGTCTGCATGTTCACCGCCAGCAGCACGCCGAACCAGATCAGGTCGATGCCCAGCTTGTCGGCCACCGGCGCCAGCAGGGGCACGACGATGAAGGACAGCTCGAAGAAATCCAGGAAGAACGCCAGCACGAAGATCAGCACGTTCACCAGGATCAGAAAGCCCACCTGGCCGCCCGGCAGATCGTCCAGCAGGTGCTCGACCCACTTGTGCCCGTCGGCGGCCTGGAACACCATGCTGAACACGGTGGCGCCGACCAGGATGAACATCACGAACGAGGCCAGCCGCGTGGTGCTGCCCAGCGCCTGCTTGAGCAGCGCGAAGCTCATGCGCCCGCGCATCATCGCCATGATGAGCGCGCCCATGGCGCCCATGGCGCCGCCCTCGGTCGGCGTGGCCACGCCCAGGAAGATGGTGCCCAGCACCAGGAAGATCAGCAGCAGCGGCGGAATCAGCACGAAGGTCACGCGCTCGGCCAGGCGCGAGAGCAGCCCCATCCTGGTGACGCGGTTGATGAAGGCGATCAACCAGGCCACGGTGACGCCGCCGCACATGGCGACGACGATCTTCTCGTCGGTTGGCACCGATTCGACCAGCGTGCCCTGCCACCAGGTGTGCACCTCGGCCATGTGGCGCGCCAGAAAAACCGCCACCAGCACCGACACCACGGTCAGCACCAGCAGCGAGGTGTAGCCGCTGCTGCCATTGGGCTCGCGGAACACGCGCGCTTCAACCGGCAGCGCAGGCACCATCTTGGGCTTGAAGATGGCCAGCAGCACCACGTACAGCACGTACATGCCGACCAGCATGAAAGCCGGCACGAAGGCGCCCTTGTACATGTCGCCCACGCTGCGGCCCAGCTGGTCGGCCATGATGATCAGCACCAGCGAAGGCGGAATGATCTGCGCCAGCGTGCCCGAGGCGGCGATCACGCCGCTGGCCAGGCGCCGGTCGTAGCCGTACCGCATCATGATGGGCAGCGAAATCAGGCCCATCGAGATGACCGAGGCCGCCACCACGCCGGTGGTGGCCGCCAGCAGCGCGCCGACGAAGATCACCGCCAGCGCCAGGCCGCCGCGCATCGGGCCGAACACCTGCCCCACGGTGTCGAGCAGGTCCTCGGCCATGCCGCTGCGCTCCAGCACCAGGCCCATCAAGGTGAAGAAGGGCACGGCCAGCAGCGTGTCGTTGGCCATGATGCCCAGCAGCCGCTGCGGCAGCCAAGCGATGATGGAGGCCGGAAAGACGTTGAGCTCGATGCCCAGCAGGCGAAGAACAGGCCGCAAGCGCCCAGGCTGAACGCGACCGGAAAGCCCAGCAGCAAAAAGCAGATCAGCCCCGCGAACATGAACGCGGCGTAGTTGGCGATAAAGAATTCCATCTTGGCTTCTCCGGGCGATCAGCGTGTGGTGTCCGCGGCCGGCGCGGCATCGGGGCTGGTCTCGCGGCGCAGCGCCTCGGCCAGTTCTTCCTCGGCCGACTTGTCGGTCAGGCGGCCCATGGGGTCAGGCCCAACGCCGCGCAGGAAGGCAATGCGCTTGATCAGCTCCGACCAGCCTTGCAGCAGCAGCAGGCCAAAGCCCAGCGGCAGGGCCAGCCACACCGGCCAGCGGACCAGCCCGCCCGCATTGGGCGACACCTCGCCCGACTGGAATTTGCTGATCAGCATGGGAATGCCCAGATATAGAACGACGATGCACAGCGGCGTCAGGAAGAAGGCAAAGCCGATGATGTCGATCCACACCTGCGCGCGCTTGGGCAGGCGGCTGTTCAGCACGTCGATGCGCACGTGCTCGCGGTGCAACAGCGTGTAGCCGGCGGCGATCAGGAACGACCAGGCGAACAGGTACCACTGCACCTCAAGATAGGCGTTGGAGCTGAAGTTGAACGCCTTGCGCACGACAGCGTTGAGCGCGCTGATGACCGTGGCGGCAAAGATAAGCCAGATGGCATATTTGCCCACTGTGGCATTGAGCCAGTCGATGGCCCGGGACAGTTTGAGAAGTGCTTGCACGAGGTCTCCTGTCTTGGCCGGCTCAGATCGGCGCGGCCTGTACGTTTTGAGGTGCGCGATTGTAGTAACAGGTGGCGCTACTCGGTAAGCGGACTATCCCGTAAGTGTCAGCGCCGCGCAGGCATGCCGGCGCGGCGCTTGGGCTGTTTGAACTGCCACCACGGCAGCACGCTGGCCATCGATCGCACCTCGCCGGCGTGCGAGGCCTGGTAGCCGGGCAGCGCGTTCAGCTCATGGGCCCAGCCCGGGCTGGCCAGCAGCGCGCGCAGCGCCGCCACCGGGGCTTCGTCCAGCGCTTCCTTCAGGCACACCAGGTGGTAATCCTCGGCGATCAGCGGCACGAAATCCAGGCCGCGCGCGCGCGCCGCGGCCTCGATGCCCAGGCCCGCATCGGCGCCGCCGGCCGCCACCGCCTGCGCGACGGCGGCGTGCGAGGGCTCGACGTCGTGGTAGCCGCGCACGTCGGCGGCCGCCAGGTCCTCGGCGGCCAGCAATTCGTCCAGCAGCACGCGGGTACCGGTGCCCAGCGCCCGGTTGACGAAGCGCACGCCGGCCTTGTTGAGGTCTGCGAGCCCTTGAATGCGGTGCGGGTTGCCCGGCCGCACCATCAGGCCTTGCGTGCGCGTGGCAAAGCCGATCAGCTTGTGCAAGCCGGGTTGCAACAGCGGTTTGTAGGTGCGCGCGGCCAGCGAATCGGCCGCTGGCGTGCGCAGCGTGTGAAAGCCAGCCATGATGCAGCGCCCTTCGTTGAGCGCCGCGATGGCGTCCACGCTGCCGGTGAAGCGGATGTCGAGGTGCAGGCGCGGCGTGCCGGGCAGGCTGGCCGCGTGCTGGCGCAGGGCGACCAGCGCGTCGTCGTGGCTGGCGTACAGCGTCAGCACGTGCGCGGCGTCGTCAAAGGCGACGGCAAAGGTGCGCTCCAGTTCGGCGCGCAGGGCCTCGATCTGCGGCGCCAGCCGGGCCTGCGCCTGGCGCTCTGACCACAGCAGCTTGTCGCCGAACTCGGACAGGCGGGCGCGCCGGCCTTTTTCCCAGTGCAAGAGCGGCTGCCCCAGCTCCTGCTCCCAGCGGCGCAGCTCGCCCCACACGTGGCGGTACGACAGACCGAGCGCGCTGGCCGCGCTGGAGATCGAGCCGCTGCTGCGCACCGCCTGCAGCAGATCGAGCAACGGATTGCGGATCAGCGGGCCGCCGCCGTCGGTGCCGAGTGAGTAGGACAGGCCGATTTTCTGCATTGCCCCGAGTGTGCCCGACGCGCTGGCGCGGCTGGCGCGCAGCCGCGCGCCGACGACCCAACCTATGCAATCAATTGCATAGCTCGCCATCACCGATTCACGGGCGCGGCGACGGGGGTTAGCATCAACGCCGCCTTGAACACCTTTGTCGACAGCGGGCGCACCGCGCTTGAACTCATCACTTCGCTCGATCCAGCCCTGTGGACCGTCGTCGCGCGCTCGCTGGCCGTCAGCGCCACGGCGTGCGCCCTGGGCTATGGCGTGGGCGTGGTGGCGGGCGCGTGGCTGGGCGTGACGCGCTTTCGCGGCCGCGACGTGGCGCTGACGCTGCTCAATACGCTGCTGGCGCTGCCCTCGGTGGTGGTCGGCCTGCTGGTCTACCTGCTGCTGTCGCGCAGCGGGCCGCTGGGCTTTCTGGGCTGGATGTTCAGCTTCAAGGCCATGGTGGTGGCGCAGGTGGTGCTGGTGTTGCCGGTGGTGACCGCGCTGACGCGCCAGGCGGTGGAAGACGCCGATCTGCAGCACGGCGAGCAACTGGCGTCGCTGGGCGCCGGGCGCTTCATGCGTGGGCTGCTGCTGGCCTGGGACGAGCGCTACGCGCTGCTCACAGTGCTGATGGCGGCCTTCGGCCGCGCGATTTCCGAGGTCGGCGCGGTGATGATCGTCGGCGGCAACATCGACGGCTTTACCCGCGTGATGACGACCGCCATCGCGCTGGAAACCAGCAAGGGCGATCTGCCGCTGGCGCTGGGCCTGGGGCTGGTGCTGCTCACCGTGGTGCTGCTGCTGAACACGCTGATCGCGCTGGTGCGCCACTGGCGCGAGCGGGTCGACGGCCTGGCCGCCCCGCTGGTGCGCAACTGGTTGCCCGCATGAACGCGCCAGAGGCCCCCTTCGCGCTGCCGGGCGCCGGCTTGCGGGCCGCCGCGACGCAGGCGCGCGCGGCGGCGCAGGTACAACCGCTGATTGCGCTGGACGACGTGACGGTGCGCTACGGCGCCGTGCACGCGCTGCAGGGCGTGGTGCTGCGCATCGCGCCGGGCGACAGCGTGGCGCTGATCGGCGGCAATGGCTCGGGCAAAAGCACCTTGCTGCGCGTGGTGCACGGCCTGATCGCGCCCAGCAGCGGCCAGTGCCAGGCGCCGCCGCGCGCCGCGCAGGCCATGCTGTTTCAGCGCCCGTGGATGCTGCGCGCCAGCGCGCGCCACAACATCGCCGTCGGCCTGTGGCTGCGCGGCGCGCCGTGGCGCGCGGCCCAGGCGCGCGCGCTTCAGGCGCTGCGGCGCGTTCAGCTGGCCGATGTGGCCGATCGCGGTGCGCGGGGCCTGTCGGGCGGGCAGCAGCAGCGGCTGGCGCTGGCCCGCGCCTGGGCGCAGCAACCGCAACTGCTGCTGCTCGACGAGCCGACCGCCAGCCTCGACCCGCACGCCAAGCACGAGGTCGAGGCGCTCATGCAAGAGTTTTCCAGCGCGCCGACGGCGGACAGCGAAGCGGCGAGCGCACCGCTGACCATGCTGTTCGCCAGCCACAACCTGGGCCAGGTCAAACGGCTGGCGCGGCGCGTGGTTTACCTGGAGCAGGGGCGCGTGCTGGCCGACCTGCCGACGGAGGATTTCTTCAACCGCGCGCTGCTGCGCAGCGTGTCACCCCAGGCCGATTTGTTCCTCAAAGGAGAGTTGTCATGAGTTTTATCAAGTCTTTTTGGCCGTTGGCGCACGCCAGGCAAGCGCTGGTAGCTATTGCTTTGGTAGCGTTTTCGGTGGGCGCCTCGGCGCAGTCCATCGTGGTGGCGTCCACCACATCGACCGAGCAATCGGGCTTGTTCGGCTACCTGCTGCCCGAATTCAAGAAGGCCAGCGGCATCGACGTCAAGGTGGTGGCGCTGGGCACCGGCCAAGCGCTGGACACGGCGCGGCGCGGCGATGCCGACGCGGTGTTCGTGCACGACGTGCAGGCCGAGCAGAAGTTCGTCGCCGAGGGTTTTGGCGTCAAGCGCTACCCGGTGATGTACAACGACTTCATCCTGGTCGGGCCGAAGAACGACCCGGCCGGCGTGCGCGGCAAGGACATCGTCGAAGGGCTGAAGAAGCTGGCCGCCGCCAACGCCGCGTTCATCTCGCGCGGCGACAAGAGCGGCACGCACGCGGCGGAATTGCGCTTCTGGGACCAGGCCGGCCTCAAGGACGCCAAGGGCAGCGGCTACAAGGAATGCGGCTGCGGCATGGGACCGGCGCTCAACATGGCGGCATCGACCGGCGCCTATGTGCTGGCCGACCGCGGCACCTGGCTCAACTTCAAGAACCGCGCCGATCTGGCCATCCTGGTCGAAGGCGACAAGCGCCTGTTCAACCAGTACGGCGTGATGGTGGTCAACCCCGCCAAGCACCCGCAGGTGAAGGCGGCCGAGGCGCAGAAGTTCGTCGACTGGCTGGTATCGCCCGCGGGGCAGTCGGTCATCGCCGGCTACAAGATCGGCGGCGAGCAGCTGTTTTTCCCCAACGCCGAGAAGTGACGTGGGCGGCGGCGGGCGGTGTTGCTGGTCGGCAGCGCGCCCGCGCCGTGCCCGGGTGGCCCCCGATCGTGAACTTTTTAACGGTGAACCCCCCGTGAACGGGGGCTCCTGGGCGGCCTTGATGGGTAATTTCCGCCTACTTCGGAGACTCATCATGCCGACCCCCACATCGATCACGCAATGCCTGCTGGGCCTGGGCTTGGCGGCGGCGCTGCTGCCGGCCGCGGCGCAGACCGCGGTGCTGATCAACCCGGGCGACCAGATCGAAGGCGATCGGCTGGCCGTGTTCAACACCTGGAAGAACGCGCTGGACGCCAGCTTGCGCAAGGTGGGCGCTGCCAACGTGCAAACGCGCTTTTCAAGCGACGCCACGGCTGATTTGAGCGCCACGCGCGCCAACACCTTCGACGTCATCGTGGCACCCGCGCCGACCATCGGCAGCGCCGTGCGCCACGGCTACGTGCCGGTGATGGGCCTGGCCGACACCGCGCGCACCGTGCTGGTGGCGCCGGCCGACAGCCCCATCAGCGACCTGGCCCAAAGCCAGGGCAAGCGCGTCGGCATGCCGGGGCAAGACAGCGTGGTGACCTACCTGCTGCGCGGCGAAGTGCAGGCCAACAACATGACGCTGCGCAAGAAGTACGCGGCGGTCTACCAGACGCGCTACCAGGACGCGCTGCTGCAATGCCTGCAGCTGCGCCGCTGCGACGTGGTGGCGGTCGAGCACAGCGTGGCGAAGCGCTGGATCGCCGCCGGCGACAAGGTCAAGATCGTCTGGCAAAGCCGCGAGGTACCGGGCCAGAGCGTGGCGGTGCGCAAGGGCGCCAACCTGTCGGTCGACGCGCTGCGTTCGGCGCTGATGACCGAGTTGCCCAAGGCCAGCGCCGTCAGCTACACCGACGCGCGCACGCCCAAGGATTTTGACTACGTCTCGTCGCTCGGCTACTTCACGCCGCGCGTGCTGGCCGGCGCCACATTGGTCGAAGACCCGGCCATGATCGAAACCCTGATGGCCGGCGGCGCGCAGTACATCGACACGCGCACGCAGGCCGAATTCGACCGCGGCCATGTGCCGGGCGCGCGCTTGGTGCCCTATGTCGAGAAAAGCGCCAAGGACCCGGACTACGACGCCGCGCACGACCAGTTCAAGCTGCAGGACCTGGGCGCCGACAAGTCGAAGGCGCTGATCTTTGCCTGCAACGGCGCCGAATGCTGGAAGAGCTTCAAGGCCAGCCACGCCGCCATGAAGGCCGGCTACAGCAAGGTCTACTGGTTCCGCACCGGCTTTCCGGCCTGGCGCGCCTCGGGCCGCAAGGTGGATGGCGACGCGGCCAAGGTGGGCTGAAAGCGCCCTTAGTCCAGCAGCGCCACGCCTTTCACCTGCGCAAACACGCGCTGCCCCGCCGACAGCCGCAACGCCGCTGCCGACTTGCGCGTGACGCGCGCCAGCAGCGTGCTGCCGGCCAGATCCAGCGC
>Ga0116169_1003230_pt1 | contig 11061 bp, 7 predicted proteins | sample AD_UKC130_MetaG_FD_89796 | JGI IMG/M metagenome (GOLD analysis project Ga0116169, IMG submission 89796) | Active sludge microbial communities of municipal wastewater-treating anaerobic digesters from Canada - AD_UKC130_MetaG | ecosystem: Engineered > Bioreactor > Anaerobic > Digestate | place... | reverse complement strand
TTGGCCGTTACCTATCCGGAAATTGCCGAGATGCAGACCCGTGCGGTGATTGAGGCAGCCATCAATGTGATTAAGAAAGGGATCAATGTCGTTCCGGAGATTATGATTCCGTTGGTCGGCGATGTCAAGGAGCTGAAGTATGTGAAAGACGTGGTCGTTAAGACGGCGGATGCCATCATCGCTGAGTCCGGTGTGAAGCTAGAATATAAAGTGGGAACCATGATCGAGATCCCGAGAGCGGCAGTTACCGCCGATGAAATTGCCAAAGAAGCCGAGTTCTTCTCCTTCGGAACCAACGACTTAACCCAGATGACCTTCGGCTTCAGCCGGGATGATGCCGGAAAATTCCTTGAAGAGTATTACAATAAGAAAATTTATGAATTTGACCCGTTTGCCCGTCTCGATCAGAACGGCGTGGGCAAATTGGTCGAAATGGCTGTTAAACTTGGGAAACAGACCCGGCCCGATATCAAGTTGGGCATTTGTGGCGAACATGGCGGCGATCCGTCGTCGGTCGAGTTCTGCCATAAAGTTGGTCTGAATTATGTCTCGTGTTCGTCGTTCCGGGTGCCCATTGCCCGGTTGGCCGCTGCCCAAGCAGCCGTGAAAAAAGGAGAAGACCTCGGTCAGAAGTAAGTAAATTGGATTTATCTTATCATCTTAATCTATATAAACGGGAGCGGAAACGTTCCCGTTTTTGTATTTGAAAGTAACTTAGTTCTTATTGGCCGTTTGAAATTATGGCCGGTAGAAGCGCTGTTCGCCCTCTTGCACCTTCCGAAATGGGATAGCCGAAGTCTCTGTACTCCCAGTTGGACAGAAAGAATGATAAATGACATTTTTAATGTAATTGTCACATTATGGGAGAGTTTTTCACATGTATACAATGTATTTGACGGGATGGTATTGTATTATTTTGTTAAATCCTTTTATAATAATGTGATAGTAAATGTAAATTAAGTAATTTGGTTGAAATTAGGGGGCTCATGATGGATTTTAGGCAATTGGGACAATTGGAATTGAAAGCGTTACAAAGCGAGCTAAGAAAAGCTTATGATGAAGCAAAAGCTCAAAACCTGAAATTGGATATGTCTCGGGGGAAACCCTGTTCGGAACAGATGGATTTATCTTTGGGAATGCTTGAGTGTAAAGAATATAAAATGGATGGGATCGACTGCCGGAATTACGGCGGAGTCGATGGTTTACCATCGGCAAAAGCATTGTTTGCCGAGTTTTTAGAGGTTACTCCGGAAGAGGTTATTGTTGGGGGCAACTCCAGTTTAGCAATGATGTATGATACGATTGCCCGGGCAATGATGTTCGGTGTGGTTGGCAGCGAACAGCCTTGGGGGAAATTGCCAAAAATCAAATTCCTTTGCCCCAGTCCGGGCTATGACCGCCATTTTGCCATCTGTGAACTCATGGGTATTGAAATGATCACCATTGCCATGAATGATGACGGGCCGGATATGGATACCGTGGAAAAGCTGGTCGCCGAAGATGACAGCATCAAAGGAATTTGGTGCGTTCCCAAGTACAGCAATCCAGGCGGTGTCGTTTATTCCGATGAGGTCGTGGACCGTTTGGCATCTATGTCGACGAAAGCCCCGGATTTCCGGATTTTCTGGGACAATGCCTATACGGTTCATCATCTAACCGATCAGCCGGCTCATCTAAAGAACATACTGGACGCCTGTAAAGCTGCAGGCAATCCGGAACGGGTATTTATCTTCGGATCAACCGCTAAGATCACTTTTGCCGGAGCCGGCGTGGCGGCGATGGCTGCCAGCAAGAAGAATATCGATGCCATTCGGAAACAGTTAGGGATCCAAACCATTGGTCCGGATAAGATGAATCAATTGCGGCATGTATGGTTTTTCAAGGATATGGCCGGCATTGAAGCTCTCATGAAGAAGCATGCAGCCATTATCCGGCCGAAGTTTGAAAAGGTTTTGGAGATCCTTGAGACTGAGCTTGGGGGTACCGGGATTGCTGAATGGAGCAAACCGACCGGGGGATATTTTATCAGCTTAAATACAATGGAAGGCTGCGCTAAACAAGTGGTGAAGCTGGCGGCTGAGGCTGGCGTCGTGTTGACCAATGCCGGAGCGACCTATCCTTACGGGAATGACCCGCAGGATCGGAATATTCGGATTGCTCCGACGTTCCCGCCGATGGAGGAATTGGAGAAGGCTATGAATCTAGTGGCGCTCTGTATCAAATTGGCCTCGGTGGAGAAGCTCTTAGCGAAATAAGTGGCTAAGTGATAAATGAAAGCTCTGTCTGAGATAGACAGGGCTTTAGTTTTGGGTGGGATGGTTAGAGGTTTTGCCGGATTGTTTGGGTGCGGTGTGATAAGCTGCGCAGGGCTGGGGTATTGGATTTGGCTGAAAAAGTTGCTGAGACGATGATGCTAAACTAAAATAGCAGGTGCTTGAAATTTCAGAAAAAAAGAAACTTCTCAGTATTAAGGTGAATTAAGAGGATTTAGATGTAAAATCTCGAAATCTATCAGGTAATCTTCATGTATAACGGGAGCATGGATTGTGAAAAAACAGCAACGATTTTATTATGTATATCTTCTCTTGATTGTTTTGGCTGGTGTAGTTTTTTACGTATCATCGCCTGATCATTCCGTACCGGTATCGGAAATTTCGGGTCCGAAGTTATCCGTTCATTTCCTCGATGTGGGACAAGCGGATTGTATCCTGATTACGGCGCCTAATGGAAAGACGATGATGATCGATGCCGGAAATAACGGGGATGCGGACGTAATCCTTGATTATTTGCGCTCGCTGGATGTTGATACCATTGATGTTATGGTGGGAACCCATCCTCATGAAGATCATATTGGAGGAATGGATGCGGTGATCCAGGCTATGAATGTTGACCGGATCGTTATGCCTAAAGTTTCCACCAACACAAAGACCTTTTATGATGTCTTGAAAGCGGTTCGGGATAAGGGGTTGAAAGTCAATACGGCTAAAGCCGGTATGTCGATCCCCTTGGATCCGGATCTTCAGATCCAAATACTCTCTCCGAAAAGAGAACGTTATGAGAGCTTGAATGATTACAGCGTGGTGATCCGGTTGACCTATCGCCAAGTGTCCTTCATGTTAATGGGAGATCTGGAAACCTTGGGAGAAACGGAACTATTGGAAAGCAATGATCAATTGCAGGCAGATATTCTAAAGGTGGGCCATCATGGCAGCAGCAGCTCAACATCAGCCCGGTTTTTAAAAGCAGTGGCACCTCAATATGGGGTGATTTCGGTAGGAGCCGGTAACCGTTATGGCCATCCCAATCCTAAAGTGCTTGAGCGTTTGGAAAAGGTTTGCCAGGTATTGCGGACGGATCGGGACGGGCATATCATCATTGAGACTGACGGAGAAAACATTGCTGTAAGAAAGATGAAGGAGTGATGGGATGCAAATTGTCATTGATCGGTTTGAAGGGGATTATGCGATTGTGGAATTGCCTGATAGGACCATGGTGGATTTGCATCGACGATTTCTTCCCGAATCGGCAAAGGAAGGAGATGTTTTTGATATCCAGGTGTTAGTTGCCGATTCTAAAGAACGGAAAGAGGAGATTTCCAAATTGATGAATGAGGTTTGGGAGGATTAAATGGAGGGAGCCCATTACCTGATGAATAGGATGATAGGCGAAAGAACCCTGCCGCAAATCGGCAGGGTTCTTGTGTGGGTGGAGTCAGAAAAATACTCCGCTTTACATTTGCGGAGTATTGTTGTTGGATTGTTTTTATTAAACTGAAAAATAAGCTTATTTGCTCATTTCGACACAAGCGAAGAGGAAGGCACCAACACCATGGAGGTCGTTAGTACTCCGGGGTCTCGCAATATAGTGGGCATAATCACCGACGCCAGTCCCGATACAAATCTCGGGGATCGTTACTTTTCCATCTTCGTCGATGGTGACCATCTTTAATAATCCTTCAAATCCCCGGTTGGCCGTTTCCTGATATTTGGCATCCACATAGCCCATTCGGATGGCTTTAGCCATACCGTATACGAAGAGACAGGAAGCGGAGTGCTCTACCCAGTTGTCCGGCTGATCGCCTTTGTCGGTAACCTGGAACCACATACCGGTTTTCGGATCTTGTTGTTTGGCAACGGCTTCAATCAATGATTTTAATTCATGGATGAGGAAGCCCCGTTTGGGGTGATCTTTTGGTAAGTAGTCTAAAATTTCAACCAAGGCCACTACGACCCAACCAATAGAACGGCTCCAGAATTCCGGAGATTTACCCGTCTCCGGATTGGCCCAGACGGCTTGGCGGCTTTCGTCCCAAGCGTGATGGAGTAATCCGGTTTTTTCATCCTTGGTATTTTTCAACATTAATTCCGCCTGTTGGACAACTAAATCATAGAGTTCCGGCCGGTTGAAGACGGTAGCGTATTGGACTGCGAAAGGGCCTGCCATATAAAGGCCGTCCAGCCACATTTGGTAGGGATAGATCTCTTTATGCCAGAATCCGCCTTCATTCGTTTTTTTCCAGCCTGTCATGAAGGAGATCAATTGATCGGCGGCAATTTTATATTTTTCTTTTTTCGTCACTTCATAGAGGTCAAATAACAATAGTCCGGCCTGGATGGAGTCCAATTCGGTATTGCGAAATTCGAAAGAACCGTTATCGTCGACTAAACTGTCAACGTAGCCTTTGACATAGTCAAAATATTTTTGCTGACCGGTTTTTTTCCAAACCATCAGCATGCCTTTTAAAAATACGCCTTGGTGATAGTGCCATCGACCTGCCGGCGGCAATTGGGCCGGCTCGAATTTGGCCATCAATGTTTCGCAGGCATGTTCTGCCCAAAACATTGGTGTGTCATCGATCATGTCCATTTAGTTGCTCCTCTCAAATATTAATCGTAGAAATGTCACAAATCACAGTTAAAATATAACTGAATCCAGGCAGTCTGTCAATTAAAGGATTATTAACAGAAAATTCACGCATGACGCTATATCTTGGACATGGACAACGTGGTATAATGGTTAAAGGGAAGATTTATACGTATAAGTAAAGATATCTATGTCGAGACTAAGCATATAACATTCGGAAGGAGACCGCATCGTGATTACATTACACTTTGAAAAGCTTTCTCGGTATGATCGGCCGGGAGAACCGGTGGCAGTGGCAGTTCCTTTTGCAGAGGGTTATTTGAAGGATATATCCAATGTTGCGGTGTTGGACGGGGGACGTCCGGTACCAACTCAGGTACGACAAACGGCGGTATGGCCGGATGGTTCATGTAAGTGGCTGTTAGTTAATTTCCTAGCTGATTTGCCCGGAAATTGTGGGAAAGACTTTACACTGGCGACGGATATAGCAACGCCGGTTTTTCCGGAACAACCGGCCCGAGTTTCGCTGGTTGGCGACAGTTGTCGAATCGATACGGGAGCGCTCAGCATTGAATTGAATCCGTCGGAATTGCCTGGCCTATGGGGGGCTGTTCGTGGGACAGGCTTTGCGTTTGAGGCGGGAGAATTGGTTGGTCCGGTGGTGACCGCTGAGGGCAAACAGTATACGGCTTCTTTGGACAAGTCATGTTGGAAGATCGTAGAGTCCGGCCCGGTCCGGGTGATCGTTGAAGCCAAAGGGAAACATCGGGATGAAAATGGCGACGGATTGCTCGATTTTGAGCTTAGGATCAGTGCTTTCGCTGGAAAACCCTGGTTGCAGGTGGATTACCGGATGATAAACCGGGAGAAGACGGCAGAAATCCATCTGGATGCCATTGACTTTATGCTGAAACCGGCATTGACGAAGGGGCAAATACGGACTGCAGTGGCTACCTCCAACTATGAATCCTTCATTGACGAAGGTGATGGAAGCCAACGTTTGTTTAAGATGATCGATGGCGAATATTTGCTGTATGATATGAATGAACATTTTCCCGAAACCTTTTACGGCACTTTCTTTGCAGACTGGAACGACTCGCAACGAGGTGGCCTTAGTATCACCCAATATCAGGCTTATCAAAATTATCCGAAATCCCTGGCTGTCGATGCGGCAGGAATCGAGGTCGGGATATTACCCCGGGAAAGCGACGGGCTTACGTTCTATCAAGGAATGGCGAAGACCCATACGTTATTCTTCTATTTCCACAGTGGAGATGTATCCGTTGCAGATCTTAATGTACAGAGCTTGCAGTTTCAATTAGCTGACCGGCCGGTGATGGATTCGGAAGTTTATCGGTCCAGCGGACTTTTTGAGAATATTTTTGTCGAGAAAAAGTTGGACTATGTGGAACGGGGCTTCATTGGGATGGCCGATTCCCGGATAAGAGCTTACGGGATTTTGGCTTGGGGTGATGCGCCCGATGTGGGTTACACCCAACAGGGCCGTGGTAATGGCGAGTTGGTATGGACCAACAATGAATATGACTTTCCTCATGCGATGATGCTGATGTATGTTAAATCGGGTGAACGGCGGATGATGGATTACGTGTTAACAGCAGCTCAGCATCAGATGGATGTTGACATCTGCCATTATCATCCAGATCCCCTGCGCCAGGGCGGGCAAGTGATTCACTCGGCTCGGCATGTTTCGGGATATGTAGCTCCGTGCCATCAATGGGTGGAAGGTTTGTTGGATTATTACCATCTTACCGGGAACGAACATGCCTTGGAAGCAGCCTTCGGCATCGGTGAAAATCTTATCCGGTTATTGCAGCAACCTCGTTATCAGGGGGAGGGCGGCATCAATGCCCGGGAAACCGGTTGGGCGATGCGGGCTTTGTTGGCGCTGTATAAAGAGACCTATGATGAACGTTGGCTGGAGCCTACCGCTAAAATTGTGGACCATTTTGAGATTTGGAAGAAACAATATGGCGGCTGGCTGGCGCCTTATACCGATCATGTTGCGATCCGGGTACCTTTTATGATCGCAATTGCTGTTAACAGTTTGATGCGGTATTATCGAGTCCGTCCCGAGGAACGTGTCAAAAGGATGATCCTTGAAGCTGTGGATGATCTAGTGGAAAACTGTGTGATGGAAAACGGCCTTTTCTACTATAAGGAACTGCCGAGTTTGCGGCGGCTGGGAAATAATCCTCTGGTTCTCGAGGCCTTAGCCTATGCTTACGAATTGACCGGTAACAAACGGTATTTGGAGATTGGGTTGCCTACCTTCCAGATGAATATCCGGGCTCGTGGCGGCGGCCGGGGAGACAAGGAGATCATCGGTGATGCCGTTGTCACCTGGTCAGGCGACGGTCCCAAACGTTTTGCCCAATCTTTCCATACGCTGGCTTACTATTACCGGGTTGCTCGGGAAGCAGGCGTGCTTTAAATAGTTGACAGTTGGCAGATGACAGTTGGGATAGTTTTGAAGGAGCCGATAGACAGGAGTCAGTGGTCGAAGACAGAAGAATCCCGATTATTTTCGACCATAAACAGATATGTTGAAAAACAAAAATCCGAATTTCGGGCTCTGGCATCCCTCTCTTTCGTAAACTTTGAACTTTATAATATCATTTGGGCCTGAATACTGTACGGAACGCATATATGCGTTCCGTACGCTATTTCCAGCACAGACCTTAAAAACGCCATCTGCGATACAAAACCGAAATCCAGGAACTGTCAACTTTAAACTATACTCATGCCCCATGCCTTAAGGTTATCTGTGTGAACTGTGTACCAACTTTCAGAACATCTCTATTCGAAATGGATAGGGATGTTTTTTTCTTTGAGCGTTTTTCTAAAAAAAATTTTAGGTACGGAGATTAAAAATTGCACAAAACGGTTTACCATGTGACAAAAATAAATAGATTTTGATTTAACAATCTTTTAAAATAATAGTATCTTTAAATTCATCATAACCAATAACAATCATGATACGGACAAATATCCGGTCGATTTTGGTATTGATTATGATGTATAATGACTGTTTTATATAGTTGGTTTTAAGTCTTTGGAAAGGTGGCGATGGAAGGGACTGTAGATAAAGTCAGGATGATGAAAACGGACAAGATTAAGAAGGGGGTAAATCAAAGTTGAAAAAGTTTCGTAAGATGACTTTATCAGTTATTGCTGTTTTAATGATCGCTGCATTAGTCGCTGGTTGCGGCGGTGGCAGCAAAAAGAAAAAAATTGATGTGGGTCAACCGGATACTTCAAGTGCCATTGGTCTGGTCCTGGATCAGGCTTCAATGTTTAATGATGACCTGAATAATGCTAACAACTGGGAATTTTTAAATGGTTTTACCGGCCAGGTGGTTAACGGTGTTTTGATCGTCAACCCGGCCAAGGATGAAAATGGCAATTTCAAAAATACAGAAGGCCTTGCCATTAAGCTGAAAGATTCTGTGTGGCAACAACTGGGCAAGCCGACCTCGTATTATGTAGAAATGCTGGTAAGACCTAGGTCGCTACCTCAGGGGAATAAAAATATCGGTATTGCCACTTATAAGGTCAGCGGAGATACCTATTCATGGGTATATGCCGGATTTAACTCCAATGGCCGGATGCAGGCTGGATATTATGCCGGAGATACTGCAACATTAAAAGGTTATCAGAATTCGAATGACGGTACTAAGCTGACTGAAAACGAATTGGTTTACTATAAATGGCGTTATGAATATAATAATGGCGTCGTTAATTTCTATTCCAACGATCTGTACATGGGTAAAAACGATGGTACAGGTTACATGGGTAAAGCCATTGCCAATTACAACTCTGGGCAACAGTATAATGACGGCATCGGTTTCTATTCCTGCGGTGCCGCATTTGAAATTGACAGTGTAAGAATAGGTAAAATTGATGAAAATCAAACCAAGCTGGTTATCAGCACCTCCAATGCGACGTTGCCGAGATTGTGGGCTAAACACCTGAGCTTGTTGAAGAATACCGCTTCATCTGCAATCCGGGTTGGCGATGAAGTTGAATTTACGGTGACTGCCTTTAATGCCAGCGGTGCCGCTGATACATGGGTTGCTGAATCATCCAACCCCAATGTGTTGACTGTTTCTCCTGCAAGTGGTAACAGCGGAGAGGTTTTAAAGGTTACTGCTGTGGGCATGGGTACGGCAGCAATTACCGTGAAAAACGGTTCCAATGCCAACTCCAAACGGCAAATTATTTTCAGCGTCGACAAAAAACTCGATTATGTTGATGATGATTATACCGGTATCGATAAGATGGTATACCCGAATGCAGGTGCGGCAGCAGTTCATGCTGATGGTGAGCTCTCCATCACCTTTGACAGCGCTCCGCAAATTATGGTTTCAACCGGAGAAGTATCGATTTACGAATATGAAACCAATACTCTCGTTGACACCATTCGTTTCACTAATGATACTTACGTGATTGCTGACAGAGGAACTGCTGATATGAATGTTGGCAGCCAGAGAATCCGGATTGACGGCAATAAACTCTATATTGCACCGCATCCTGGTAAACTTGCTTATAACACCAAATATTATGTTGCTATCAAAGACGGACTGATTTCCGGAAAATTGAATGGAAAAGACTTTACCGGTTTTTCACCGTCCAAGAAAACCTGGAACTTCACTACCAAAGCTGAACCTGTTATCAGTAATGGCGATACCGTCACGGTTGACGGTAAAGAGGGTAGTAAAGCCATGTTCCGGACGGTACAGGCTGCTCTTGATGCGGCAACCAAATACAACAACCTGACCATTGAAATTGCGCCGGGTACCTATTATGAATTGCTGACCTATAAGAAAGACTATAATGTAACGTTAAAAGGTATGGGTTCGGCAAAATACGGAAGAGATGTTGTCATCCGGTATGCCAATGGTGAAAAAGCTAACAGCGGTACTCAAATGCGTCCGTTGGCTTACATGGCTTCCAGCGGGACCATTACCTTGGTTAACCTGACATTGCAAAACGATGGAAAGAAAGCTACCTATGCCCAGGCTGAAACCATTTACTTCAACCGGGACAGCGGCCATCTGGTTGCTAAAAACTGCTCGTTCATCAGTGAACAGGATACCATCCTGACCAAAGGATATAACTGGTTCAAAGACTGTTATATCGAAGGAAGCACCGACTTTATCTGGGGTTATGCAGTTGTTTCACTGTTTGAAAATTGTGAAATCAAGTGCATCGAAAGCGGTTCCATCATCGCTCATGCCCGTTGTACGCAGGATGCCAAAGGTTATGTCTTCCTGAACTGCCAGATCGAAACCACCGGAACCAGCTTCTTGGCCCGCGATATGTCCGGTACTGAGAGCAACTATGACAATATCACCTACGTGAATTGTACGATCACCGGAAATGGTACGCTTGACTGGGCTAATGACTTCCAGCCCACCCCGCACGGCCAGGCTTCTGCTTTGACGGGTTGGAAATATTACAACCTTAAGGATGGTTCCGGCAATCCTTACATCCTCAAATCGGATTGGGATTATGAGTTAACTCAGGCCGAATATGAAGCCGGATTTGCCAGCAAAGAACTGATCCTGGGCAAACCGACCTCCAGTGGCGGTGCTTGGGTCGACACCAATGCGTGGAACCCGGTAGAGCCGTAAAAACACAATAATATCTAATACAAACAACCGCTCCCTTTTTGAGGGTGCGTCTTAGGGATTTTCAATCCCGGAAAAATATCGGCATAGTTTGGTATGTATTTACCGGCTATGCCGATTTTTCATTCTTTGTGGTGGATGTAGAAATCGGTGGCTCAAACTCGCCAATGCAGTTCCATACAATTTTGATACGTTGTACCCGTCTGCCATCAATGCGCTCTGCCTTGTAAACATAGATTTTTTCAACGAATTCACGGATAATCTCGGCTGTGAGTTCCTTTATGTCCGTATACTTTCTAACCAGAGTGAGGAAGTGGTCGACATTGAGAGCGCTTTCTTTTTCCTCTGTCATAATGGATTTCAGTTCCGTTACTCGCTTCTCAAGAGTCTGCTGCTCGGCTTCATAGTTTGCGGTCATTTTGGCAAAACGCTCATCGGATATCTTGCCCTCTATGTTATCTTCATAGAGCCTTTGAATAATCTCGTCCAGCTTGGCGATGCGGGCCTGTGCCTGTTCCAATTCGCGTCTGCTGTCACGCATACTTTT
>Ga0116169_1003227_pt1 | contig 11070 bp, 17 predicted proteins | sample AD_UKC130_MetaG_FD_89796 | JGI IMG/M metagenome (GOLD analysis project Ga0116169, IMG submission 89796) | Active sludge microbial communities of municipal wastewater-treating anaerobic digesters from Canada - AD_UKC130_MetaG | ecosystem: Engineered > Bioreactor > Anaerobic > Digestate | place... | reverse complement strand
CTCAATACCCCCGACTCGTTACATCGGTAAGGCTGGTGAAGCCCCTGGCCCGCGGTGCCCCACGAACCAGGAACGGTTTCTTTTTTTATCCGGCTTAACGCGAGTACAACTCGACGATCAGCGATTCGTTGATGTCGGCAGCGAACTGATCGCGATCCGGGGTCTTCTTGAAAGTGCCTTCGGCCTTGTCCGCGCTGACCTCAACCCATGCCGGCATGCCGACTTGTTGTGCCAGTTGCAGGGCTTCGACCACGCGGTTCTGCTTCTTCGACTTCTCGCGCACGGCAACGACGTCGCCGGCCTTGACCATGTACGACGGAATGTTGACCGAAGCACCGTTCACCGTGATGCCCTTGTGCGACACCAGCTGGCGCGCTTCAGCGCGGGTGGAGCCGAAGCCCATGCGGTACACGACGTTGTCCAGGCGGGACTCGAGCAGGAACAGCAGATTGGCGCCGGTGTTGCCACGGCGGCGGTCGGCTTCTTCGAAGTAGCGGCGGAACTGACGCTCCAGCACGCCATACATGCGCTTGACCTTCTGCTTTTCACGCAGTTGCAGACCGTAGTCCGACGTACGTGCGCCCGAAGTGCGGCCATGCTGGCCTGGCTTGGAGTCGAATTTGGCCTTGTCACCAATCGCGCGGCGAGCGCTCTTGAGAAACAGGTCGGTGCCTTCCCGGCGGGATAGTTTGGCCTTGGGGCCGAGGTAACGTGCCACTTGAGCTTCCTTTTATGTCATCTGCCGCAGAAAACTGCGGGAGCCGTCAACCATGGTTGACGGCGGTGGGCTTGGTTGAAATAGTGTGTTCAGGGACGAAGGCCCCTGCGCGCAGGATCAGATCCGGCGGCGCTTCTGCGGACGGCAGCCGTTGTGCGGCACCGGAGTGACGTCGGCAATCATGTTGATCCGGATGCCGAGTGCAGCCAGGGCACGCACCGAAGACTCGCGACCAGGACCGGGGCCCTTGATCTCGACGTCCAGGTTCTTGATGCCTTGTTCCACCGCAGCACGACCAGCCACTTCGGACGCGACCTGGGCAGCAAACGGGGTCGACTTGCGCGAACCCTTGAAGCCCTGGCCACCCGACGAAGCCCACGACAAGGCATTGCCCTGGCGATCGGTGATCGTGATGATGGTGTTGTTGAACGACGCGTGAACGTGTGCGACGCCGTCCGCAACGTTCTTGCGGACCTTCTTGCGCACCCGCTGAGCGGCGCTATTGTTTTGTGGTTTTGCCATGGTGGTCTCTCAATCCCGATTATTTCTTCAGTGACTGCGCGGCCTTGCGCGGACCCTTGCGGGTACGGGCATTGGTACGCGTACGTTGGCCACGCATCGGCAGACCGCGACGATGGCGGAAGCCCCGGTAGCAGCCGATGTCCATCAAACGCTTGATGTTCATCGTGGTTTCCCGGCGCAGGTCGCCCTCGATCGTGAACGTGTTGACGGCCTCACGAATTTTTTCGAGATCCCCGTCATCCAGGTCCTTGACCTTCTTGGAGTACGCGATACCGCAAGCTTCACAGATCTTGCGGGCGCGGGTGCGACCAATGCCGAAAATCGCCGTCAGGCCGATTTCGGAATGTTGGTGCGGCGGAATATTGATACCAGCGATACGTGCCATGTTCGTCCTCTAAAACTCTTGCAATCAACCCTGACGCTGTTTGTGGCGCGGATCCGAACAGATCACACGCACCACACCCTTGCGCCGGATAATTTTGCAGTTACGGCAAATTTTCTTGACCGAAGCCGAAACTTTCATTGCGTTCTCCTAAAAACTCTCTGCCGCGTTCCGCAAAAACTTATGCGACCGCCCGGCGTTACCACTATGTCTACCTGGTCCAGACCGAGGTCCGGACCCGATTCAGGAAGACTTGAAACTTGCCTTCTTCAGCAGCGACTCGTACTGCTGAGACATCAAATAGTTCTGTACCTGTGCCATGAAGTCCATCGTCACCACAACGATGATCAACAGCGAGGTTCCGCCGAAGTAGAACGGAACGTTGTACTTCAGGATCAGGAACTCGGGCAGCAGACACACGGCGGTGATGTAGATCGCACCGGCCAACGTCAGACGCAGCAGGATGCGGTCGATGTATTTCGCCGTATGCTCACCAGGTCGGATCCCGGGCACGAATGCACCACTCTTCTTCAGGTTGTCTGCGGTCTCACGGCTGTTGAAAACCAGCGCCGTGTAGAAGAAGCAGAAGAACACGATTGCAGCGGCATAGAACATCACGTAGATCGGCTGCCCCGGCGTCATCGAGGACGCAATGTCCTTGAGCCAGCGCATCGACTCACCGGTGCTGAACCAGCCCACCACGGTCGCAGGCAACAGGATGATGGACGACGCGAAGATCGGCGGGATCACACCGGCCATGTTCAGCTTCAGCGGCAGGTGCGACGACTGTCCGCCGTAGACCTTGTTGCCGACCTGACGCCGCGCATAGTTGACCAGGATCTTGCGCTGACCACGCTCCACGAACACCACGAAATACGTAACCGCAACCACCAGCAGCAGAATGAACAGCGACACCAGGATGCTCATGGCACCGGTACGCACCAGTTCCAGCAAGCCCGCCATCGCATGCGGCAGATTGGCGGCGATACCGGCGAAGATCAGGATGGATATGCCATTGCCCAGGCCCCGCTCGGTGATCTGCTCACCCAGCCACATCAGGAACATCGTTCCTGCGGTCAGCGTGAAGACTGCCGTCACCCGAAAACCCATACCCGGAGAAATCACCAGACCGGCCGAAGCTTCCAGCGCAACGGCAATGCCGAGCGACTGGAACAGGGCCAGACCCAGCGTTCCGTAACGCGTGTACTGGGTGATCTTGCGACGCCCGGCCTCGCCTTCCTTCTTGATCTGCTCGAAGGTCGGCACGACGTAGGTCAGCAACTGCATGATGATCGACGCCGAGATGTACGGCATGATCCCCAGTGCAAAGATGGTGAAACGCGACAGCGCACCGCCCGACATCAGGTTGGCCATCCCCAGGATGCCGCCTTCCTGGCCCTTGAAGAATTGCTGCAGCTGGGCAGGATCAATCCCCGGAACCGGAATATGCGCACCGATCCGATAGACGACCAGCGCCAGCAGCAAAAATACCAGCCGGCGACGCAGGTCGCCGTACTTGCCGGTTTTTGCCAGTTGAGCCGCGTTTGTTGCCACGTGGTTTTACCTGTCCCGCGCCTGGAATCAGGCGACGCTGCCGCCAGCCGCTTCGATCGCAGCCTTGGCGCCGGCGGTCGCGCCGATGCCATTGAGCTTCACAGCCTTGGTCAGCTCGCCGGTCTTGATGACCTTGACGACCTTGGCCATCTCCGGCACCAGGCCAGCCTGCTTGAGGCTCAGCAGGTCGACTTCAGCCGCACCGAGCACCTCGAGGGTGGTCAGCGTGATTTCCGCGTTGAACTTGAGCAGTTGCGACTTGAAGCCGCGCTTGGGCAAGCGACGCTGCAGCGGCATCTGGCCGCCTTCGAAACCTACCTTGTGGTAGCCACCCGCACGCGATTTCTGGCCTTTGTGACCACGACCTGCCGTCTTGCCCAGGCCAGAACCGATTCCGCGGCCAACCCGACGCTTTGCGTGTTTTGCGCCGTCAGCCGGCTTGATGCCATTGAGTTCCATCATCATCCTCGTCAGTTGGCGACAGTACCGTCCGCTGTGCGGCACGAGACCATCGATCCATCAAAAATCACAATACTTTGACCAGGTAACTGATCTTGTTGATCATCCCGCGCACTTCAGGAGAGTCTTTCAACTCGCTGGTGCTGTTCACCTTGCGCAAACCGAGGCCGCGCACGGTCGCACGATGCGACTCCTGGCATCCGATCGGGCTGCGAACCAGCTGAACCTTGATGGTTTGTTGTGTCGTCATATCCAATACCTCCATCAGACGAACAGCTCTTCAACGCTCTTGCCGCGTTTGGCTGCCACTTCGGCCGGCGTGGTGGAAACCCGCAGGGCGTCCAGCGTTGCACGAACCATGTTGTAGGGGTTGGAGGAACCATGGCTCTTGGCCACGACGTCCGTGATACCCACGACCTCGAAGACAGCGCGCATCGGACCGCCAGCGATGATGCCGGTACCCTTGGGAGCGGGCATCATGATCACGTTGGCCGCGCCATGGTGGCCGCTCACGCGATGCTGCAAGGTGCCGTTCTTCAACGTGACCTTGACCATGTTGCGGCGCGCTTCTTCCATCGCCTTCTGCACGGCTGCAGGAACTTCCTTGGACTTGCCCTTGCCCATGCCGACGCGGCCATCGCCGTCACCGACCACGGTCAACGCGGCAAAACCCAGAATACGACCACCCTTGACGACCTTGGTCACGCGGTTGATCGCGATCATCTTCTCGCGCAGGCCGTCCTCAGGCCCTTCAGCCTTGCCCTGCATCTTCGCTTGCATACGTGCCATGTTTTTCTCCGATTCGCTTAAAACTGCAAGCCGGCTTCACGCGCGGCATCGGCCAGCGCCTTGACGCGACCATGGTAGGCAAAACCCGAACGATCGAAGGCGACCTTCTCAACGCCGGCTGCCTTGGCTTTCTCGGCCACACGCTTGCCAACAACTTGCGCAGCGGCAGTGTTGCCACCTTTGCCGTTGCCGCCCAGGGCGGTGCGCACTTCGGCTTCCGCCGTAGAGGCCATGGCCAGGATCTTGGCACCGTCGCCAGAAATCACGCTGGCGTAGATGTGCTGGTTGGTGCGATTCACCGTCAAACGGGCCACACCCTGCGTCGCGATGCGAATACGGGTCTGGCGCGCACGGCGCAGGCGCTGTTCTTTCTTGGTCAACATCATGCTGCCCCTTACTTCTTCTTGGTTTCTTTGATCGTGATCTTCTCGTCCGAATAACGGATTCCCTTGCCCTTGTAGGGCTCGGGCGGACGAACGGCACGAATCTCGGCAGCGATCTGGCCGACGCGCTGGCGATCTGCACCCTTGATCACGACTTCGGTCGGGGTCGGGGTTGCGACGGTGATGCCGGCAGGCATATCCATGTTGACCGGATGCGAGTAACCGACGGTCAGGTTCAACTTGGCGCCTTGCGCCTGGGCCTTGTAACCCACGCCGATCAGGGTCAGCTTGCGCTCGAAGCCCTTGCTCACACCCACGACCATGTTGTTCACCAGCTGACGCATGGTTCCGGACATCGCGTTCGCATCACGCGAATCGTTGGCAGGAACGAAGGTCATCTTGCCGGCATCCAGCTTGATCTCGACCAGCGCATTGCGGGTCATCTGCAGGGTACCGCCACTGCCCTTGACGCTGATCTGATCGTCCTTGATGGACACATCGACACCAGCGGGGACAACAACCGGCATTTTTCCTATACGGGACATATTCTGTTTCTCCTCAATGCCACGCCATCAGGCGACGTAACACAGGACTTCACCGCCGACGCCGCTTGCGCGGGCCTTGCGGTCGGTCATGACGCCGGCAGGGGTAGTGACAATGGCCACGCCCAGCCCGTTCTGGACCTGGGGAATCGTGCCCTTGCCGCGGTAAACCCGCAGGCCAGGACGACTCACGCGCTCGATACGCTCAATGACCGGACGGCCAGCGTAGTACTTCAGCGCGATTTCCAGCTCGCTCTTGCCAGCCTCGGTCTTGACGGTAAAGCTGTCGATGTAGCCTTCGTCCTTCAATACCTGTGCGATGGCAACCTTCACCTTGGAAGACGGCACCGACACGGTGGACTTGGCAACCATTTGCGCGTTACGGATACGCGTCAACAGGTCCGCAATGGGATCACTCATGCTCATGTTTATCTCTCCTCGCGCTTACCAGCTGGCCTTGGTCACGCCGGGAATTTCACCGGCGAGGGCCATTTCACGCACTTTCGCGCGCGCCAGACCGAAGTGCTGGAAGGTACCGCGGGGGCGGCCGGTAATGGAACAACGATTGCGCTGACGCGTGGGGTTCGCGTTGCGCGGCAGCTTTTGCAGAGCAAGACGTGCAACTGCACGCTCGTCGTCGCTGCGCTTGGCATCATTTGCAATGCCCTTGAGTTCCGCGTGTTTCTTCGCGTACTTGGCAACCAGTTTGTCGCGCTTGAGTTCGCGCTCGATCAAAGCCATCTTAGCCACGGGTCACCTCAGTTCTTGAACGGAAAACGGAAGCCTGCGAGAAGCGCCTTGCACTCTTCATCCGACTTGGCCGTTGTGGTGATGCTGATATTGAGACCACGCAAGGCATCGACCTTGTCATACTCAATCTCAGGAAAAATGATCTGCTCTTTGACGCCGATGTTGTAGTTTCCGCGGCCATCGAAGGCACGACCGGAAATACCCCGGAAGTCACGCACACGGGGCAGCGCCACGGTGACAAACCGATCCAGGAATTCGAACATCTGCACGCCGCGCAGCGTGACCATGCAGCCAATGGCCTGGTTCTCGCGGATCTTGAATCCGGCGATAGCCTTCTTGGACTTGGTGACCACTGGCTTCTGGCCGGCAATCTTGGTCAGATCGGCAACAGCGTTGTCCATGACCTTCTTGTCGGCCACAGCCTCGCTGACACCCATGTTCAGCGTGATCTTGGTCAGACGCGGAACCTGCATCGGAGACTTGTAGCCAAACTTGGCCATCAGTTCCGGAGCGACTTTCTCGCGATAGTGTTTTTGCAGACGCGCCATGTTCATGCCACCTTGATTTCTTCACCGCTGGACTTGTAAACGCGCACGCGCTTACCGTCGGCCAACAGCTTGATGCCGACACGGTCGGCCTTGCCGGAAACGGCGTTGAATATCGCCACGTTCGACTGGTGGATCGGCATGGTCTTCTCGACGATGCCACCGGTCGTGCCCTTGAGCGGATTGGGCTTGGTGTGCTTCTTCACCAGGTTGATACCCTCCACCATCACGTAGGAGTCATCCTTGCGCAGCGTGACCTTGCCACGCTTGCCCTTGTCGCGCCCTGTGAGCACGATGACTTCGTCGCCTTTGCGAATCTTGTTCATGGCCTGTCCTTACAAAACTTCGGGTGCGAGAGACACGATCTTCATGAACTTCTCGGTCCGCAATTCACGCGTGACCGGCCCGAAGATGCGGGTGCCGATCGGCTCGAGCTTGGCGTTGAGCAGCACGGCGGCATTGCCGTCGAACTTCACCAGCGAGCCATCGCTGCGGCGAATGCCCTTGGCGGTACGCACCACCACAGCACTGTAGATCTCGCCTTTCTTGACGCGACCGCGCGGCGCAGCTTCCTTGATGCTCACCTTGATGACATCGCCTACGCTGGCGTAACGGCGCTTGGAGCCACCGAGCACCTTGATGCACAGGACGGATTTGGCGCCGGTATTGTCGGCGACGTCCAATCGGGATTCAGTCTGGATCATTTATGTGTTTCCCAACTTGCACCTGTGAAAAGGACCTCTCCGGTTTCCCGTCAAGGCCCACACAGGCCAGTCTTGGGCCCGTCGTCCGCGGCGTGAACCACTCACACCGCCTCCGTTGGGCAGAATCTTATCCGCTCAATGAAGAGCGAAGCCCGCGATTATGCATCACGAAATAGGGAGCGTCAAGCGATGTCAAACGGGAAGTCGCAAATATTTGTCTGCCAGTGCCTCGAACGCCGCCTGCTGCGGGTCGCGCCCGGTTTCCTGGCGCAGGATCTCGGCCACCGGCCGCGCCAGGCTGCGTGCCAGACCTGCGTCCAGAAACAGCAGGCGGGAGCGCCGTGCCAGCACATCCTCGACGGTGCGCGCATATTCAAAGCGGGCGCCAAAACGCACCATCGCCTCGGTCAGTCCCGGCGCCAGTTCGCGCCCTGCACCGGGCAGGGCCTGGACCCGATCCTGCTCGCTGCCATAGCTGTGCAGGCCGGGGCCGTCGGCAATCGAATAGCGCTGCGCCATCGGACCGGCGCCTCCGAGCAGGCGGAAGTGTGCGCTCGCGCCGGCAGCACGCCTTGGCAGCAGCGCCTTGTCAAAACAATGCTCCAGCACGTCCTCGGCCATGGCGCGGTAGGTCGTCCATTTTCCGCCTGTCACGGTCACCAGTCCGCTGCGACTGACCAGCACCGTATGTTCCCGGCTCAGGCCCTTGGTGTCATCACCGTCGTCGTCCTGCGGCTTCACCAGCGGCCGCAGCCCGACCCAGACACTGCGGACGTCGGCCGGCGTCGGCGCCCGGCGCAGGTAGCGCGCGGCCTCCGACAGGATGAATGCGACCTCGTCGCGAAACGGTTCCGGCTCGCGCGCGAGGTCATTGCGCGGCGTGTCGGTGGTCCCCAGGATCACCTTGCCCAGCCAGGGTACGGCAAAAAGCACCCGTCCGTCGGCCGTCTTGGGCACCATCAGCGCGGTATCGCCTGCCAGAAATGACCGGTCCACCACCATATGGACACCCTGGCTCGGCGCCACCATGGGCCGGGTCGGACTGCGGCCATCACCGGCATGGGCTTCACCGTCCTGCTGGCGCAGCGCATCGACCCAGACACCGGTGGCATTGATGACGCAATGCGCCCGTATGTCGAGCCGGGCACCAGTCTCCGCATCCTCGCACTGCAATCCGACCACCTTGCCCGCGTCGTCGAGCAGGCCCGTCGCCCGGCAGTAGTTCACCAGCAAGGCCCCCTTTGCCGCAGCGCTGCGGGCCAGTGTGAGGGCGAGCCTGGCGTCGTTGAATTGCGCGTCCCAGTACAGGACACCACCTTTGAGGCCATCGGCACGGGCATTCGGCAGCAGCTCCAGCGTCTTGCCGCGCCCCAGCAAACGTGTGGCGCCCAGACCGGCCTTGCCCGCCAACAGGTCGTAGGCCATCAGGCCGGCGCCATAGAACGGGGTCTCCCACCAGTGGTAGGACGGCATCACGAACGGCAGGGGTTGTGCCAGGTGGGGCGCGATGCGCAGCACCGTGGCCCGTTCGGCCAGCGCTTCGCGCACCAGGGCCACATTGCCCTGCGCCAGGTATCGCACCCCCCCATGCAGCAGCTTGGTCGCGCGCGACGACGTCCCCTTCGCGAAGTCGTGCGACTCGACCAGCACCACCTTGAATCCGCGCAGCGCGGCGTCCAGCGCCACGCCCAGGCCGGTGGCCCCGCCACCGACGATGGCGATGTCGTAGGTCTGGCCGGCAGCCAGCGCCGCCATCAGGTCCGCGCGCACCGTCGGTCGTGCGCCGTCAGCAGGGGCGGCGCTCAAGGACTCACCCAGCCTTTCGCACGCTGCACAGCCTGGCGCCAGCGCGCGCGTTTGGCGTTTCGGGCGTCCTCGCCCATGGCCGGCTCGAAGCGGCGGTCCATGGCCCATTGCGCGGCAAGTTCGTCCGCTCCGGCCCAGAAGCCGGTCGCCAGGCCAGCCAGGTAGGCCGCCCCCAGCGCCGTCGTCTCGGTGACGCGGGGACGCACCACCGGAACCCCGGAAAAATCGGCCTGCATCTGCATCAGCAGATTGTTTCGGCTGGCGCCACCGTCGACCCGCAATTCGCGCAGCGCAATACCCGAGTCGCCGCTCATGGCAGAAAACACGTCCGCGCTTTGCAGGGCAATCGACTCCAGTGCAGCCCGCGCCAGATGGGCCCGGGTCGTGCCCCGGGTGATGCCGACCATCGCGCCGCGGGCATACCCGTCCCAGTCCGGCGTACCCAGGCCCGCAAAAGCCGGCACCAGATAGAGGTCCTGCGTATCGTCGACCTGCGATGCCAGATCCTGTACCTGCTCTGCGGAATCGATGATCCCCAGGCCATCACGCAGCCACTGGACGGCCGCACCAGCGACGAACACCGAGCCCTCCAGCGCATAACAGGCCTGGGCAGGCTCGGGGTGCGCGCCTGGGCCGACCCAGGCCACGGTGGACAGCAGCTTGTGCCGGCTGGCAACCGCGGTCGGTCCGGTATTCATCAGCATGAAGCAGCCGGTGCCGTAGGTGTTCTTGGCCATGCCCGGCGAAAAGCAAGCCTGCCCGAAGGTGGCTGCCTGCTGGTCGCCGGCCATGCCGCCAATGGTGATGGCGCGGCCAAACAGTTCCGGGTCGGTCTGCGCCAGTGCGCCGCTGCAGGGCACGACCTCGGGCAGCACCGCGGCCGGAATGTCGAACAAGGCCAGCAATTGCGGATCCCAGCGCAGCGTGTGGATGTTGAACAGCAGCGTGCGCGAGGCGTTGCTGGCGTCCGTGATGTGGCTCCGCCCACCGGTCAGGTTCCAGACCAGCCAGCTCTCGATGGTGCCGAAGGCCAGTTCACCTTTTTCTGCCCGCCGGCGCACGCCCGGGACCTTGTCGAGCAACCACTGCAGCTTGGTCCCCGAAAAATACGCATCGAGCACCAGCCCGGTTTTCTTCTGGATCGTCGCCAGGTGGCCCGCTGCGCGCAGCGCATCACACTGCTGTGCCGTGCGGCGGTCCTGCCAGACGATGGCATTGGCAACCGGTTCGCCGGTCTTGCGGTCCCACAGCACGGTGGTCTCGCGCTGGTTGGTGATGCCGATGGCATCGATCTGCGCGGCGGAAACACCGGCCTTGGCCAGCACCTCCTGTGCCATCGCCAGCTGTGCGCGCCAGATCTCGCGGGCGTCATGCTCGACCCAGCCCGCATGGGGAAAGATCTGCCGAAACTCCTGCTGCGCGACGGCGACCACCTGGCCGGCACGGTCGAACAAAATCGCGCGTGAACTGGTCGTACCCTGATCGAGTGCAAGAATATATGGCATAGCTGCGAAGATTATCGCAAGCGCCATCCCCGCGCCCGCGGGGCTACCCTAGCCCAAGGACATCATGAACCGACACATTGCATTCATCGGCGGCGGCAACATGGCCAGTGCCATCATCAATGGCATGGTGGCACAAGGATTCCCCAAGAATCAGGTCACGATCGTCGAACCCTGGCAGGAGGCCCGCGACAAGCTGCAGGCACATTTCGGCCTGCAGGCCCACGCGGCACCCGGCAGTTTTCTGTCGCAGGCGGACATCGTGGTGTGGGCGGTCAAGCCGCAGACCTTCAAGGAGGCCGCGCTTCAGGGGCAGTTTTTCGCCCCCTCGGCACTGCACCTGAGCGTGGCCGCAGGCATTTCCAGTGACAGCATCGCCCGCTGGCTGTCCAGCGAACGGATCGTTCGGGCCAT
>Ga0116169_1003225_pt1 | contig 11078 bp, 10 predicted proteins | sample AD_UKC130_MetaG_FD_89796 | JGI IMG/M metagenome (GOLD analysis project Ga0116169, IMG submission 89796) | Active sludge microbial communities of municipal wastewater-treating anaerobic digesters from Canada - AD_UKC130_MetaG | ecosystem: Engineered > Bioreactor > Anaerobic > Digestate | place... | reverse complement strand
GCAAAGTCGGGCAGGACGGGAAACTTCCTGCATACTCTGCCTGTCTGCGATTTTACCGGCTATTCTTCAATCGTCAAAAAGACGTTAAATCTGCTGCCAAAGCAGTTTTCCATGGCAAAACTTTCGACGGAATCTGACCTTCCCGATATAACAGGAGTGTTCTTCGACAACGAAAGAAAAGTGCTGATGTCCCAGAGATGCGGAGTCGTTCAAAAAGTTGCGCAAGCCGACAGGTATGCCCTGTTTGAAGACCCCGGCGGCGTGTCCTGTCGGTTTGAGAATATGACAAAAATCGATCCGTACATATTCAGCTTTCGCGACAGAAAGGCGAAGATCAACCCGTTCGTCGTGAAATTCGAGATGTTGAAGAGAAACGGTCTTCTTCCCGTCTGTCGGCTTCGCGATGAGATCGCATATTACGTGGCGTACGAAAAGGAAGCCCGGGTTGAAGAGATATTTAAAATTCCCGACGAAGCGCTGCTGTCCGAGTTCCCGGAAATTCCGTATCCCTACGAAAGGGAAATTTTCCTGAAGGCTCTGGATAAATCTCTGTACGTGCTAAAACTTCATCTTCCTTTAATCGAAGCCGATCCGGACGATTCATGGGCGGACGTGATCAGATGAACTTTCGAAATACGTTTTTGATTTCAACAATATTTCGATTTTATTGACCTTACTTTTGAATACAGATATAATTTTTACAGAAGTTTTAAATTTTAAACGAATGATGTTTGCCTGATATTGGAAGGTTTTTGTGTAACCTTCTTAAAAGATCTCAAAAATCGGTTTTCGTTATTGAGATTGTTTCGGATATAAAGAAGGAGTTTGAAGACGACCTATGGACAGAAACGACGAGATAAGAAAACTTAGAGACGCCGTTTTCAGGCTTGAAGAAGGAGAAGATATCTCCCTTGAAGAAGCAAAGGAGATATACGACATCCAAAGGAAGAACGGGGATCGTCTGGACTGCAACAGCAACGACTTCGACGGCAGGCTGTACGGTTTCGTTCACAGGTGGTACGAGACCGTAAGAGACGTCCTGAAAGACAGGACGGGAAATTTCATAACTTCCTTGCCCGTCAGCCCCGAAGACCCGTTGCTCAAACAGATCAACGACGAAATAACAGCGGTGCTTCCCGTACGCGACAGGGCTGGATTGATAATGATCTCTTCCTTTCAGGTTCCCGACTGGCTTAAAAAAATCTACGATCCGAACAGGCAGGGAAAGATCAGATACCTTGAAGCGGACAGAAAGTTTTTTTCTCTGGACGGAATAGCAGAAGATCTCGTCGGTCTCATGGAAGATTTCAGGACTTCGGATATTCTCGAAAAGCACAAAAGGATGACGGCAAACATGGTGCTTCAAAGGTGTATGAAGCTCGGGCAGATTCCGTTTTTATTCTTCGTCGAAAACCGCGACGACCCCTACGGCAGGTTCTACTTCCTTTCGGACGAAGAGCTGATGCCCGAAGCGCGCAGGATCGCAAAGAGCGTGCTTGCGACGATGATAGGAAGAAAGATAATCACCAGTTCCGTCTTTTCTCCCGAAGTTCTCCGCTCGGTCAATGATATATACGGCGAAATATGCAGCGAAAGGGACAGCCAGACAGAAAGGCAGAATCATGGACGATAGAGACCTTGAAGAACTGATCGAAAAGCTCAAAAAGGAAGGGGACATATCCCTGAAAGAAGCCGATCGGGTCTTTTCCCTTTTTTCGCGGAAGAACCTGAGCACGAAGCTCAACCCGAAGTCCCGGTACTTCGATTCGCGTCTCGGAGCAGTTGTCAACGGGTGGTTTGAAGCGGTTTACGCCCTGCTCGGCTCGGATAAAAGGGGAAACTTCGTCACGACAATACCGCTTGAATGGCTTGATTTTGAAAATCTTCTGACAGAAGTAAATTTCATCGACAAATGCAGGAAATCCCTTTCGGACGAAGACTGCTTCACGCTCATGATGGTCGGCGAAAAGACCTTTAAATCCCTGCCTGAAAGGACGAAAAAGCTCTTTCGTGAAGAAACTTACGGATATGAAAAATATTACTGTTTTTACAATTACCGCGCCGGGATTTATCCGCGCTTGAACGAAGTAACGAAAGACCTTGAGCCGGTCCTGACGAGCAGATGGCCCGATCTCTGCGGGATCGGCTTCAAGCTGGCCGTAGGAGCGCTGGTGCCTGACAGTTCGGAATGGCTTGCATGCAGTGAAGAAGCGTACTTCATTGCAGCAGCTTCTTTTATGAAGGCATACGGAATATCGCCCGTCTGCGTGAAGTTCTTGGACAGGAAGACGTTTCTTGCCGCAGACAGAAAGGACCTGCCGGTCATGGAAGAAGTCCTTAAATTCCCCTTTGAAGCGCTGGTGCAGAACGCCGTCGACGAAGGCATCATCTCGCAGAAGATGGCAAGGGCGCTTAAGAACAACAACCCGATACGCTCCTTTCCCGTTGCAGATTTCGCGGATATGTGTGCCAGAGTTCTTAAATTCACCGTTGATGCAAATGCGGAGTTTATAAAGATGAGACGGGAGATAGAAGAAGGGAAATGGCTTGATGTCATAAAATGACGGCTATATACGACATTGCCCGCGAAGAAATGATGAGAAACGGAGACATATCGCTTCATATGGCCGATGGGCTGTTTGAAGCTTTTTCTTTAATTATGCAGTTTAAGGAGCGCGTAAAATTCCTGCCGTGGTATCTGCTCGTCCTTCAGGAGACCCGAAAGGGCAGGACGGGAAACTTCACGACCACCGTTCCCTTCGTGTGGAAGAAGGGAGACGTATTCTCCGCCGTAAGGGATATCTTGGAGACCCTTCCCCAGAGATGCAGGACGGAAGAGATTTACGGTCCCGTTCCCGCCATGTTCGCTCCCGGATGTGCCGTCAGGGACGGATATGCCCATCTTTCCCGGGCGGGAATGTTCGATCTGCTTTTCCCTTCCCACGACATACTGTTTGAAATTCCGTGCGAGACGGGCGGGACATTTCGCGGGCTGATGTGCCATTCCGCAGCGAAGGCTGCCGTCGCAGCGGGAATGTCGGCCGGGATCGTATCCTTCTCTTCTGAGCGGGAGTGGTTCGGACGAGCTTTTTTCTGCGACCGGGAAAACCGGGACGTCTTTGCCGAACTGCTGCGAATTGACGAAGAGATGCTGAAGATCGCCATGCTTGAAAGGGGAACGGAGATATCTGGCATCTTCTCGAAGATATTTCCCGACTGCGACTGGCTGGAGACCTGCGATGCAGGAACCGTGCTGAACCTTGACGGCAGGAGATATCTCGTCGGAAAAACGCCTGAAGAAGCGCTGACGCAGGGCTTTCTTTCCTGCATCAGGTCCGTAAGGGACAGGCTTTCCGACGACGGATATTTGGATATAATCCGATGATTTCATGATATAATCAAAACGGAAAACAACAATAACGGATACGGAGATTGAAATGAAGGTCGTGAAACCGTGAAAGAATTTATTGATATTTTAAAAGAACGTGATATCACTCCCAAAGAAGCGGAAGAGATTTATGTCAGGATAAAAGACGGAGAAGACGCTTCAGAGTGGATGCGCGCGGTCCTTGACGCCTTAAAATCGGGCAGGACGGGTAACTTCATCTCGTCCTTTCCCGCCTACGACAAAAGATACGAATCCGTCATACTTCAGATGAGAAGTCTGATTTCTCCCAAAAACAGGATATTGGGAGCTATGGTCTTCAATATTGATCTGAAGCACGAAAACACGCCGGGACTGGAAGTCGTCTCGGAATCGGAAGACGGCTTTGTCTTTAAAAGGATCTTGTCGGACAGGTTCGGAATTGTCAACGACCTGCTCGAAAAAAGCCGTCCCGGATATTTGTCCATGCATTCGTACGAAGCATCGGATTTGTTCGTCGGCGACAAAAAAAGAGACAGGCCCGTAGAAACTCTTCCACTAGAAAATTATTCCATGTTTCCTTTCGTCGAAGCGGAAAAGGTTAAATTTCTCTGGCATATCGGAGTTCCGATCATTGCATTTAGAGAAGATTACAGGCTCTTGAACCCGTCCTTCGACTTTTTCCACAGATGCGGGCATCACAGTTTTAAGATAAGGGACAGCAAACTGGTGCAGAAGGTTCTTTACGGCACATCACACAAAGATATCTACAGAGCAGCAAAGCAATACGGGATAAACAAACCGAAGCTGAAAGACATCCCTGATATACTGTATACTATGCTTTTTAATGAAATAACGCTGGAAACGCAGGAAGATCAGGACGAAGAATGGGTGGATATAACAATATGACGGAACGCGGCAGGATACTTCAGGAATTAGAGATGTTAAAGAACACAAATGACGAAAGGCTGGCGCGAAGGCTGTCGGACTGGTACGGCTTCGTGCTGTCGGAACTGACCGCCGGCCGCGTCGGAGATTTCATACGGTCTGTCCCCGTGGACTTCGTCTCCCTTCCTTTCAACGGAAAGAGAGTCGAAAATCTGATAAACAAATGCATCAAGACCTTGTTTGAGATGGCAGAAGACGGCAGGATACCGTTCGAGACGACGGCCTATATGGCAGAATCGCTTCGCACCGGCAGGAAAGTTCGACTCCGGCACGCAGGACAGATCTGCTCGAAAAAACTCGGCCACGCGCTTCCCGTCGTCCTACACAAGGAGACGATTACCGAAATGATACTCAGAGAAGCAAAACTTCTTGCCCTTTCGAAAGTGGCTGTGGTGGTAAAGCTTTACTGTCGCATTCCCGGGGAATTTTATCCGGCCGTCTGCTGTCTGTCGTCCGACTACGACATCGCAAAAAGGGCGTTGAGAAATATAACCAAGGACTTCGTCAGGGACAGGATGGCAAGTTTTCCAAGGGTTGACTTAAAGAAGGATTTTTTCTATCTGGAATCGGGATACGGTTTTGACGAGTTGGGCTTTATCAATAATGTTTTTTTCTACAACGGCATAATTTTTATAAACAAAGGACGGGTGTATTACAGGACGAACGACGGCACGCACGAGCTTCCCGATGCCGATCTTGACAGCTGGGAAGAACTGCATATGCAGATTGCCCGCGCCGTCGCGAAGATAATCGAATACGAAGTTGCAACGGAATTCGAAAAAGAGAAGTACGCCCGAGAAGATGACGACTGGGTTCTTGAAATCAGGTGACAGAATGAACGCCAAAGATGTGAAAGACCTTACGGAGAAACTTTACAGGGAAGGAGACGTGTCTTTCGAAGAAGCGTCTGCCGTCGCCGGGTTCCTAAAAGAAAATGAGCGCGAGCTGATGCTGGAATGGACATCTCGCGACAGAAAGGACGCAAAAGCCCTGAGCCTGTGGTTTCGCGCCGCAGAAAGCAGGCTTCCGAAGTATGGCAACTACGTGCATACCGTTCCGCTTGAAATTCCGTACAAGGAACTGCGTGGCTACGAGCCTTTCGGCAGTATATTTCATTGTCTTAAAAAACTACCTTTTCCTTTAAACGTAAAATACGCCGAGTGGACCTGTTTCGACGCTTTAGGCTGCAAAACTGAAAATGCAAGCTTCGAGTATGCGGGAGAGATAATGCGTCTTCCGAAGCTTCGCGAAGCAATAGGCAGTATGAAAAGCGTTTTTCGCACCCTTCACGGAGACAAGTGCGCTTCCCTGTATGATTCTGCGGAGTTGGAAAGGTCCGGGGAAAAGCATAAGAAAAGCGTGCTGTATCAGGCTTCGGTCGTGCGCACGGCTGTATCGATGTCGCTTCCCGTTGTTTATACAAGCTCCCGATCCGAAAAAAGGCTTTTGATGCGCCCTTCCGACATCGATAAAATCTTGTTTCTGCTGGAATACATGCCTGACAATCTGGTTCACTTGGCATACAAGGAAGGATTTCTGAACGATCGGGAATATCGCGGACTGCTTGAAGGAGAATGGATTTATATCGAACGCCCTGACGTCGTATGCGACAGGTTTGTTGAATACTGCTACGAGTGCAAGGTATGCAATGAAGGGCGTGAAGCAGTAGAAGACAATTCTTGGATAGATATAGTCAGGTGATTGCTGAAGATGCGAGATATGAACGCAAAAACCTTTGTCGGCAGATTGACGAACAAGCTAAAAAGCAAAGGAGACGTTTCTTTAAAAGAAGCGCTGCGAATAGCTGAGTTTCTCAGAAAAAACAAAGATCTGAATTGCGGTTCGCCATATCATGAAGACATAATGGACTGGTTTCGCGTCGTAGAGCAGAAGCTTCCGACTTACGGGAATTATGTTCGCTCTATTCTGACCAACGATTTTTCATTTGCGTTTCTTGATAAAGATATTGTTTGTCAGCTTAACAGATGCTACGACAAGCTGTCGTTTCTCGACGGAATAAGGGGTTTCGTGGAGTGGTTCAATCCGAACGAAGATTTCGGAAGCGAACCGTCGTTTCTCGACAGGGCAAGAGACGTCATGGAATGGCTTGATTTTGACATAGAAGACAGCAACATAGAAGACGATGTAAGAATTAAGGTTCTGGAGTACGCTGGAGAAATAAGATCGTGTCCGGAGCTTTGCAACAGGATTTTAAAGATGAAAGACGTTTTCGGCAGGCGATCGTATATTTCGGTAAAAGACCTGACATATCCGGAGATTGTTCGGGGATACGACAAAGATTCTATATATCAGTTTTTCGTTATGGAAACAGCCGTATTTCTCAAGTGCGAGCTTGTGTATTTACAGCATTGTAGAACGCACGACATGATTTTGATGTATCCTTCGGACATCGACAAAATTTCGTTCATTCTGGAATGCACACCGGACGATTTTGTGCGCTGGATGCATCAGAGCGGATACATAGATAAAGACGCAACGCAAAAACTGCTTTCCGGCGAATGGACTTACAGGAAATTGGATCTAGATTTTCCGAACGATCGTTCTTTTTTGAAAGAAATATGCGACGGGTTTGCCGAGTACTGCTGCGAATGCTATGTATGCAACGAAGAGCGGGAAGCAGCAGAAGACGATTCGTGGGTGGATATTGCGAGATAGAAGGATGATAACGATGTACGAAGCGGAAGTTAGAAAGCTGGAAGAACTGGCGGAAAGAGTTAAAAGCGGGAAGGATATCTCCTACGAAGAAGCCGACTGGATATCTCAATGGGTTGTTCCCGACGGTATTGCCCGCAAATTCTCAAAAGCCGATTTAGGAAAAAAGATCGAAGCACAAGAGATGCAGGAACCGCTCAAACGCTGGTTTGAAGCAGTTTACGAAGCGATATGTTCGGGTAGGACCGGTGCGTTTAAGAACACAATTCCGCTGTACTACTCTTCTTTAGACATAAACGACGTCCTTACAAAATGTTTTTCTAAACTGAAACCCTTTGAGATGGCGATATCGATAGAGACGAGCCGTTCCTTTTTTGACAAACTTTCGCCTGAAACACAGTCGTATTTTACCGGCAAGGCAGAAATCGTCAAAAATTTCAACATAGCGGTGAAATCTGTAAGAGCCTGTATGGCAGAAAGAATCGGCTTAAACCCGAGAGAATATCTTTTGATCATGAAAGACGAAAACGCGGTCAACTGCGATTTTACATACCACGGAATGGCGGATCAAAGAAAAAATGAAGAAGGAATTTTGATCCTACCACTCGGACGTGGCGGAGAAACCGAGATCAAAGCTTCTGTTGTTGGAGTCGCTATGTATCAAACGGATACTGGACATATTCTTATAAACTCCTTTTCCCCGGAATTCTATTATGATGAAGCAAAACAAAATTTATGTTGGGAAAATTATTATTTATATGTTTTCGATAAAGATCTCGCAAAGCTTAAGCCCTATCTTAATCTTCCTGAAGACAGTCTTATAAGTTTGATTTTATCAAGCAATAAAATTCCACAGTCTGAAAAAGACTTGCTTGACGGAAGGAAAACAAACAGCTATCCGTTTGCGAGTTTTCGTTTGGTTAAAGTTGCAACGGAAATTGTTAAAGAAGAAATAATTTCCGATGACTGGATCGATGTAATCAGATAAAAATTATCGGTCTTGCGTAACGCAAATTGCGAAAAGCAGGTGGCGGGATGTTCACAAAAGAGATTGAAAAGATAAAAGAGCTGACGGAGAAGCTAAGACAGGAAGGCGACATAACGGAAGATGAAGCGGACTGGCTGTATGTCGTAAGTTTTATCCCGTGGAAGCTTCGGACATCGTTCGACGGCAAATACAAGAAAACGAATTTCTCTGCTCCTTACGAACCTATGAAGGCGCTGAACGACGCTCTTGAAGGCTGGTACTACATCGTGCTGCAAAAAGCAAAGAAAAAAGAAACAGGTAATTTTCTGTCCACGGCCTTTTACATCGGGTATAAAAACAGCAGTAATTTCTACGTCCAACCGGAATCTCTGCAAAAAATGTATCTGGAATTTGGCGATTCTTTCAGAGATTTATATGCGGACAGCGATGCTTTTCTGTCTCAAAAAGAACACCTGCTGACGGGAGACTTGTTCGAGAGTTCGTGGCCGTGGTCGGGAGCGCTGAGCTTTTCGCGACTCGGAACGATACAAAGAGTTGCGTCCGAAATATACGTGTCGCCGTGTTTTTGCCCTTTTCTTGAGAAGGTCAGGTTTGTCGTGCTTTCTATGCTCAACGTCCCCTTTCTTAAAAAGCTGGATGGCAGAGACAACACGACGCTGCTGTTCCCTAAAAAATACGGTTCCATCGTCAGGGAAGTTTCGGATATCGTAAGAAGTTTACAACTTTCTAACGGAGACGTTCAAAAAACCGCTTTGCAGGTGATAGAAAAAGAAAACCTGCAGTCTTTTAAAGTCGTAAGTTCCCAAACAAAGGACGTTGCTTTTCTTGAGCGAACCGCTTCCAAGCTGGCTTCCGACGGAGATATCTCCAAAGAAGATGCGGAAAAAATTTTCCTGCTTTTCAAATACGCGCAGGCGCTGGTATACGACAGCACCGTAAACAGCAAATTTCAGGACGCAAGAAAAAAGCACAGGGAGATATTCAAATACCTGAACCAATGGTACGGAGCGGTATTCAAAGCGCTGAAACAGGAAAAAAGCGGAAATTTCATCACTACCATACCTTATTACCCGGAATGCAACATGCACGAAGCGGGAAAAAACATAAAAAGATGTCTGGAGCTTCTTCCCGAAAAAGGCAGGATTGTCCACCTTCCCGAGAAAAAAGATCTGACGCGGCACGATTCCGCGGGGCTGCATTTCGAAACCGGCGAAGGCTACACCTATCTTCAAACCTTCAGATGCGGGCTTACAGAGAAGGTCTTGGACAAAAAGTACGAACCCGTCATAACGGCCGAAGCGGGTTTGCGAACGGGTATGTACGACACGTACATGCGCTGGAAGTTCAATGCTCCTTACAGCTTCGACAGCTTTCTGTACAGTAAACTGGAAGCGATGAAGGCCGCAGGAGTGCTCCCCGCCATGATCGTTTTTTCGGATAAACTTTGCATTGCAGTTCCTAAAGAAAACGTCGAAAAAGTGCGGTGTAGAGCGGAGATAAAAAGAGAAGACCTGCCAGATTTCGGCGATCAGAACTGTACGGACGCCATCATCGAAGCCGTAATGAGAAAGAAGCTTCTGGATCTGGAAGACGACTCGTGGGCAGATATTACGAGATGAAGGAGACTGGATATGGCGGAACGAAAAAAGGCAGAAAAGATATATGACAAACTACTGAACGAAGGAGACATAACATGGCAGGAAAGCGACGTGATATATCAGATTGCTTACGACTGTCTGTGCAGGAAAGGGACTCATAAAGGCGAAGACGAGAAAAGAAATTTTCTGGAAAAATGGTACCGCACCGTCCTTTTAAAGATAAGTTCGGGAGAGCAGGGAAGGTTCCTGCATACGGTGCTTATTAATCCGAGAGAAAGATTTATGATGGATAAAGTATACACTAAAGAAAATTCCGAACTGCGCATCCTTCTGTCGTCTATAAGCAGGCAGATGAGAGAACAAAATCTCGAAGAAAAAGATCGGGTTGTAATACTGACGTTTAAGACCAAAGAAGACGCTTTTGGATTTTTCAAAGAAAAGATGGATCCAAACCTTACAGGCAGGACGTATCAAAGGTTCGACTACGATTACAAAGACGATTTCAATACAGGAAAGAGTATACCCGTTAAAAATTCCGTGACTCATCTGTTCGACAAATATTTCTTTGAAGTCTACCGTCCGCTTACGGTAACAAGAGCAATATCAAAAAATATGGTTAAGCTGAATATCAAAGACGAATATTTCAGAAATGCATGCGCGACCTACGGACTTAGCGGAGTTGTATATAATATGCAGGAAATTTACGAACGTGTTATTGAGATTATGCTTGACATGAATATTCCGATATATACTTTTTCGACAGAATTTTATCCCAAGCCGTTTGATGCCAAATTCGACATGCTTGTTGACAGAAGATACGAAAAAGATATAAATCGGGTGTTTCGCAATCTTTATGTAATAGACGGCAAGTTTTTCGGACGCGAAAAAAAGGACAAGGAGCTTACGCATGTCATATCCTGCATGATCAAGGACCTTATGATCGAAAAAAACAGGGAAGAAGCGGAAAAAGACGATTCTTGGGTAGATGTAATCAGGTGATACCGTGTTTAAAAACTTGTCGTGCTTCCCAAGCTTAACGTTTCTTTCTTGAAGAAGATAGACAGATAATGACAAATTCTTCGGGATATACAAAAAACTAAAGATGCCGAAAAAGACGACTCATGGATAGATGTAATAAGATAAAGATGTTGAAAAACCGTTCGGAAGGTGATATAAAAATGACACGGGAAACTGATCAAAACGAAAATCCGTTCTGGGTTTTTGCGATCAGAAAGACGGGAGAATATCCCGACCCGACGCCTGACAGCGGAAAATGGCTTGTCTTCGTCAAAAACGAACAAGCCGAAGAGTTCTGGGAAAAGATAAAAAAGGCGGTCGAAGAAGGCAGGCTCGGAAGCGCTGCCAAGATGTCCACGGGAAATCCCGATGCGAAGTTTTACGATCCGAACCGCAGGGTAATATGCGTTTACACCTACGACTGGACGGACACGGAAGACGTCATGAGAATACGTGAAGAACTGCGCAAACTCGGAGTAACGTGGAAGAT
>Ga0116169_1003224_pt1 | contig 11078 bp, 8 predicted proteins | sample AD_UKC130_MetaG_FD_89796 | JGI IMG/M metagenome (GOLD analysis project Ga0116169, IMG submission 89796) | Active sludge microbial communities of municipal wastewater-treating anaerobic digesters from Canada - AD_UKC130_MetaG | ecosystem: Engineered > Bioreactor > Anaerobic > Digestate | place... | reverse complement strand
TGATGACGCCTTTTCGGCCGAACATGTACGAGACCGATCCCGGGTCGGCCATCGTGCCGCCATTTCGGGTCATCGCGGTGCGCACTTCCATCGCCGCACGGTTCTTGTTATCGGTGAGGCACTCGATCAAGAAAGCGACGCCATTGGGTCCGTAGCCTTCGTACATGATGGTCGTGTAGTCGACGCCCGCGCCATCTAGCCCGCCGCCACGCTTGACCGCCCGGTCGATGTTGTCGTTCGGGACCGACTGCTTCTTTGCCTTCTGGATCGCGTCGTAAAGCGTCGGGTTGCCGTCAGGGTCTGGCCCGCCGGTACGGGCCGCCACCTCGATGTTCTTGATCATTTTGGCGAAGAGTTTGCCGCGCTTGGCGTCAATGGCAGCCTTCTTGTGCTTGGTGGTCGCCCATTTAGAGTGTCCGGACATGGTGCGTCCCCTTTCAAAAGTCTCGGCGCGAAGTCTACCGGCCGGTCAATGAGTCGACGAACAACCGGTGAATCCGATCATCGCCACTTACCTCGGGATGAAACGAGGTCGCCCAAACTGGACCCTGACGTACCGCGACGATTCTATCGCCCACGTCAGGTGCAACCACTGAGGCCAATCGCTCGACTTCAGGGCCCGTTTCTTCAACCCATGGCGCCCGAATGAACACCGCATGCACCGGTTCGGCCAAACCGGCGAAGTCAACCTCGGTCTCGAAGGAATGCACTTGACTGCCAAAGGCATTTCGCCGAACGACAATGTCTAGACCGCCCAAGGTCTCTTGGCCGGCCTTGCCGTCGAGCACTTCACGAGCGAGCAGAACCATTCCCGCGCAGGTACCCAAAACTGGCAAACCATCAGCGATTTGCCTACGAAGCGGCTCGAATACGCCTTGGCTCTTGGCCAAGAGCGTCATCGTCGTTGACTCGCCCCCTGGCAAGACGAGTGCGTCGAGGCCGGACAGGTCGGCTTCGACTTTCACCGAGGTGACAAGGGCCCCGACTCGCTCTAGGGCAGCAGCATGCTCACGGACGTCGCCCTGAAGCGCCAGTACCCCAACGCGGGGCGCGCTCACCAACCGCGAGTTTCGAGACGGTGCGGTTCTGGGATCTCGTCGACGTTGATGCCAACCATCGCTTCACCGAGTCCGCGCGAAACCTGCGCGAGCACATCGGGGTTGTCGAAGTTGGTGGTCGCCTTCACGATCGCGGCGGCTCGTTCGGCCGGGTTGCCGGACTTGAAGATGCCAGAGCCGACGAACACGCCCTCGGCGCCCAACTGCATCATCATCGCCGCGTCAGCCGGGGTCGCAATACCGCCAGCGGTGAACAGGACGACTGGAAGCTTTCCGGCCTTGGCCACTTCAGCGACCAGTTCGTAGGGCGCCTGTAGTTCCTTGGCGGCCACATACAACTCGTCGGGAGCCAAAGACTGCAAGCGGCTGATCTCGGCGCGGATCTTGCGCATGTGACCGGTCGCGTTGGAGACGTCACCGGTACCGGCTTCACCCTTGGAGCGGATCATGGCCGCACCCTCGGTGATCCGGCGAAGCGCTTCGCCTAGGTTCGTCGCACCACACACGAATGGGACACCAAAAGCCCACTTGTCAATGTGGTTTTCGTAATCGGCTGGGGTGAGTACTTCGGACTCGTCGATGTAGTCGACGCCGAGGCTTTCCAGCACTTGCGCTTCAACGAAGTGGCCGATCCGGGCCTTGGCCATCACCGGGATCGAAACTTCGGCGATGATGCCGTCGATCAGGTCCGGATCGCTCATGCGGGCGACACCACCCTGCGCCCGAATGTCGGCCGGAACGCGCTCAAGTGCCATTACGGCAACTGCGCCAGCGTCTTCGGCGATCTTGGCTTGCTCAGCGTTGACGACATCCATGATGACGCCGCCCTTGAGCATTTCAGCCATTCCACGCTTGACTCGGCTAGTTCCGAGTTCGGCAGTGTTGGCGGGGGTCGGGGAGGATTCGGTGCTCACCTGTCCATTCTACGGACAGCAGTCTCACGGTTGGCGGTGCCGTCCGACAAATGAAATGTGGGAACGCTCACCGACTGCGCCTACGCCTTGTCGGCTGCGGCACCACTCGAACTCTTCGGGTGCTTTTTGCCGTGCTGACCGAACTGCTCGAACTTCTTCTTAACCTCGTCGCCGTAGTCTCCGGCCTTAGCCTTAGCCGCGATTTTCTCGAACGCAGCCTTGCGTTCTGCCTTCGGAAGCTCGCGTAGCGCGGCCAGGTCATCTTTCAACGCCTTAGGCGCGTCAGCCCAAAAACTCTTCGCGTCAGAGCGCTTGGAGTCCATCCGCTTGCCGAATTCTTTTGCGCGGGTCACCTGTTGCTGAATCTGTTTCCCGTATTTACCGGCCTCAGCCTTTGTCTTGATCTGCTCGATCAGTTTGGCTCGGGCCGCTTCATCCTCGGTTGTCAGGACTTCGGCCAGGTCGACTCGCAGTTCCTTGGGAAGCTTGCCGACTTGGGTGCTGAGCGCTTCTGGATCCAAACCGAACATCATGCCGGCGCCGAATCCGTGCATGCCCTTGCTTGGCTGCTTCGCGGTTGGCGCAGGTTTGGTCGGTGCATCCTCACCAAAGGCCGTGCTGGCCACGAGAACAGAGCCGGCAGCGAAAACAACGGTCGCGCCAATGACGGCAACGGAACGGTTCAACTTCATTTCCAACTCCTAATTCGCCCCCGCCCTGCCAAGGCTAACTCGAAATTACTGGCAAAACCGGTGTTTGAGGTCAGTTGGTCGCATCGGCTTGGCGCCGGACCATCAACATCCGCTGACCAACAGTGATCACGCCGGCGATCGCTAGCGCCCACAAAGTGATGTGTTGCAGGATCGGCAAGTTCAACAGGCCAGCAAAACCGGTCGCAACCAAGATCGCGACCAGCCGGTCAGAACGCTCCGCGATGCCGCCTTTGGCCTCCATGCCAAGCGACTCGGCACGTGCTCGAACATAAGACGTCATCGCACCAAGGACCAGGCAGACCAAAGCCAGACAAAGGTAGAGTCGCGAATCGCCGTCCCACGCGTACCAAAGGGCGATGCCGCCAAAAATTGCCGCATCACCGAACCGGTCGAGCGTCGAGTCAAGGAAGGCTCCCCATTTTGACGAGCGACCGAGTTTTCGCGCCATGGTGCCGTCGATGATGTCGCTGAACACGAACGCAGTGACGAACATCGTCCCCCAGAAGAACTCCCCTTGAGGGAACAGCCAAAGCGCACCCGTACAAACGCCGATCGTGCCCACCCAGGTCACCATGTCGGGCGTGACACCGATTTTCAGCAGTCCATCAGCAAGTGGGGAGAACAACTTGTTCCAAAAGGCACGGAATCTTTCGAGCATCAGTTCACCTTGTCCCATACCTCGCGCAACAGGTCTGCCGATTCGGCAATCGTCTGTGGCAGCGTTTTCGTTCGACCGACCACCGTCATGAAGTTCGCGTCTCCGCCCCAACGCGGAACGATGTGTTGATGGAGGTGGGCCGAGATCGACCCGCCGGCCACTTCACCAAGGTTTAGTCCGACGTTGAAACCGTGCGGATTACTGACTTCTCGAATCGCCCGGATCGCCTGTTGGGTGAACGAAGTCAACTCGCTCGACTCGGCGTGCGTCAACGCAGCGAAGTCCGACTCGTGCCGGTTCGGCAACACCATCAGGTGACCGGGGTTGTACGGGAACAGATTCATCGCGACGAAACAGTGTTCACCGCTGGCCACGATCAGGTCGGTCTGCTGTTCGCCGGCAACCATCGCGCAGAACGGGCAGCCCGGTTTCGCCGCTGCGTCGCCCGCTTCGCGCACATAGGCCATCCGATAAGGAGCCCACAGCCGTTCGAGTCCGTCAGGGTCGGCCATCAGACTTGGATTCGGCTACGAACGGCCGAAACGATTCGCTCGACCGCGTCATCGAGCAAAACGCCGTTGTCCTGTTCGCCGCTGCGGTACCTGAAGGAGACCCCACCGGCCTCGATGTCGGTATCGCCAGCCAACACCATAAACGGCACCTTCTGCGTCTGGGCCGTGCGGATTTTCTTTTGCATCCGCTCGTCCGAATCGTCGACCTCGAACCGAATGCCTTCGGCCCGCAGCCGAGACTGAAGTTCACGCAAATAGTCCACGTGCCGTTCAGCAACCGGAATACCGACGGCTTGCACCGGGGCGAGCCACGGCGGGAACGCGCCGGCGTAATGCTCGACGAGAACGCCCAAGAAGCGCTCGATTGAACCGAACTTGGCCGAGTGAATCATTACCGGTTGTTGACGCGAACCGTCCGGCGCTACATATTCGAGCCCGAACCGATCCGGCGATGGCTGGTTGAAGTCGTACTGGATCGTCGACATCTGCCACGAGCGACCAATCGCATCTCGCGCCTGGACCGAGATCTTTGGACCGTAGTAGGCCGCTCCACCTGGGTCCGGCACAAGTTCAAGTCCGGTCTCGGCGGCAACGTCAGCCAACACCGACGTGGCAATCTCCCAATCCTCATCCGAACCGATGAATTTGTCCTTCGAATCGTCCTTGGTCGAAAGTTCGAGGTAAAAGTCGTCGAGGCCAAAATCCTTGAGCAGGCTCAGCACGAAATTCAACAAGTGCCGGATCTCTGCTGGCGCCTGTTCGGGAGTGACATAGGAGTGGGAGTCGTCTTGGGCGAAACCGCGAACTCGAGTCAGTCCGTGGATTACGCCGGACTTTTCGTTCCGGTAGACGTGACCAAACTCGAACAGGCGCAGCGGCAACTCGCGGTAGGACCGTTGCCGCGACCGGTAAATCAAGTTGTGCATCGGGCAGTTCATCGCCTTGATGCGGTAGTTCTGCCCGTCGACGTCCATCGGCGCGAACATGCCCTCGCCGTAGTACGGCAAGTGCCCGGAGGTGTAGAAAAGTTCCTCGCGCGCGATGTGCGGCGTGCCCACATATTCGAAGCCTTCTTCGATATGGCGCAGTCGGACGTAGTCCTCCATCTCGCGCTTTATTACGCCGCCGCGCGGGTGGAACACCGGCAGACCTGAACCGATTTCGTCGGGGAAGCTGTATAGGTCGAGTTCAACACCGATCCGGCGATGGTCGCGGCGCTGTGCTTCTTCGATCCGGTGCAGATGCGCTTCTAGCTCTTCCTTGGTTGCCCAAGCGGTGCCGTAAATGCGCTGGAGTTGCTTGTTCTTTTCGTCGCCGCGCCAATAGGCCGCGGCCGATCGCATCAGCTTGAATGCCGGGATGCGTTTGGTAGTCGGCAGGTGCGGCCCACGGCACAGGTCGCCCCACGCCTTCGAGCCGTCACGCTTGAGGTTGTCGTAAATCGTCAGACCGCCAGCGCCAACCTCGACACCCGCACCTTCGACATCGGCACCGGCTGAGGACTTCAGGCCGATCAGTTCGAGCTTGTACGGCTCATTAGCCAACTCGATTCGGGCCGCGTCATCGTCGATAGGCCGGCGATCGAACTTCTGGCCCTCCTTGATGATCTTCTTCATTCGCGACTCGATCTTGACCAGATCTTCAGGTACGAACGGAACCTCAACGTCGAAGTCGTAATAGAACCCGTCCTTGATTGGCGGGCCAATACCGAGTTTCGCGTCGGGGAACAGTTCCTGAACGGCTTGAGCCATCACGTGTGCGGTCGAGTGGCGCAAGATATCTAGGCCATCGGCAGAGTCGATCGCGACGGGCTCGACCAGATCGCCGTCGGCCAACTCACGGGCCAAGTCGACGAGGTCGCCGTTCAGTCGGGCGGCGATGACCGCCGGGTCATCGGCGAACAACTGCCACACCTTGGTGCCAGGTTCCACCGCCTGCGGTGAATTGGAAACGGTCACGGACAGGCTCATTTGAAACCCCTTCTGAACTGGCGACCCCTACGACTGGGTGGCGCTCTTAGCAAACACCTTACCGACGACCCGATCTAGGACTTCGAGTTGACCTCATAGGAGGTGTTGATCGACTCGAAGAAGTTGACCAACTGCAAGGTGTCGTTCGCCGTGGCCATCCACTTGGCCGGGTTCGCCACGTTGAAGTGAGTGTCAAAACCGAGCTCTTCTAGCCGGCGATCAGCCAGGTACTTCACGTACTGGTTGATGTAGTCGGCGTTGAGCCCCAGGATCCCGTTTGGCAGCAGGTCTCGGTTGTAGTCCGCTTCCATGTCGACCGCGTCCAAGATCATCTGGCGAATCTCGTCGGCGAACTCTGGCGTTGCCACGTCGGGGTTTTCTTCGAGCACGGTCAGAATCAGGTTGATGCCGAATTTGAGGTGCAGGCTCTCGTCGCGCACGATCCAGTCGATCAGCGAACCGAAGTTGCGCAACAGATTACGTTGACGAAAACTCAAAGCCACCATGAAGCCGGAGTAGAACCAAATCCCCTCCAAGATCACGTTGTAGGCGATCAGGTTTCGCACGAAGTCCTGCTTGCCTTCGGTGGTAGAGATGTCGAGAGTTTGCTCGGTCATTCGGGTGATGTATTTGACTTCGAACTCTTCCTTTCGCGCCATCGACGGCACGGTCACATGTGACTCGTAGGCCGCTTCGCGGTCGATCGGAAACGTCTCGAGCACGTACTCAAAACTCATGCAGTGGTTTGCCTCCTCCCACATTTGCTTGGCCAGGTAGAGGTGACATTCGGCCGCGTTCACATAGGGATACACGCCAAAAGCGAGCGCCTTGTTGACCAGCAATTCGTTCGGATTGAAGTAACTCATCAGGTGGGTCAGTGCGTGGCGTTCGTCGTCGGACATTGATTCAAAATCGCCGAGATCCTCCCCAAGTTGAATCTCGTTGGGAAACCACGTGTTCGCCACGGCTTGGTCATACAGGTCCATCGCCCACTGATAGGTGACGGGCTTTAGCAGTAGGCCTTCTTGAATTCCTGAGCCGAGAATGCTCATTTTTTCTCCTAAAATTTTGGGTTGAGCGGGTTGGTCGAGTCACTGGCACGATTCGCAGTTGAGGCGCTCTTGCGGGTCGATCGGGCAGGTCTCGCCGTCTACGACCTCTAGTTCGACCACTTCGGTGGGCACGACTTGCTCGACGGGCTTGGCCACGGTTTTGGTGGCTGAACCGAACCCACGACGTGGCCCCGCAGACGAGGTGGTCTCAGCGGCCTTGTTGACCTTCACTGTGCTCTGCTCGGCGGTGTGCCTAGGCATCATGTGCAGGTAATAGGTGGTCTTGACGCCCTTTCGCCACGCGGCGGCATAAAGGTCGACCATGTTGTCGACTGAACGATCGGCAAGGTAAATGTTTCGGCTGATCGCTTGGTCGATCCATTTTTGAGCGCGTGCCGCAACTTCGACGAACGCGTGAGCGCTCAACTGGAAACTCGTGTGATAAACATCCACGAGGTGTTGCGGCACGCCCTCGACCTTGGAAAGATCCCCCTGATGGCGCAAGAGGTCCTCGCGCACCTTTTCCCAAAGTCCCAACTCGCGAAGATCCGCGACTAGGTTTCGGTTGACTTCCAGGAATTTGCCGGCGCTGGTGGCGCGAGCAAAAATCTGGCTGAACTGCGGATCCAACCCCGGCGTCGTACCGGCGACCAAACCAATCGATGCGGTCGGCGCGATCGCCAACAGAGTCGAGTTACGGATACCGCCAGCAACTTTGGCCCGTAGCTGGTTCCAGTCGAGCCGTTCGGTGCGATCTATCTCCAGGGCCACACCGCGGTCGGCTTCGAGGTCGGCCATCGTGTCGATCGGCACCTTACCCTTGCTCCAGCCTGACCCCTCGAAAGTTGGGTAGGCGCCGCGTTCGCGCGCTAGGTCGGCCGAAGCATCGATTGCGTGCCAACTAATGAACTCCATCAGCCGGTCGATCAACTCATAGGACTGCTCCGATTCGTACGACCAGCCGAACCGCTCGACGATGTCGGTGAAGCCCATCACGCCCAGGCCTAGGGCTCGGTTTTGTTCGTTGGAGTGCTCCGATTCGGGTACCGAACTGATGGTGATGTCGATCAGGTTGTCCAGTTGACGAACCGCTCGCCGAACCGAAGCGGCCAGCCGGTCCCACTCGACGTGAGCATCGCCGTGGCGACCCGAAACGTGCCGTGACAGGTTGATCGACGCCAAGTTGCAGACCGCCACGTTGTCCCGGTCTTGCGGCAGGGTGATTTCGGTGCACAGGTTCGAAAGGTGAATCGTGCCGGTGTTGTTGTTCAAGGCGCGCGTGTTGATGGTGTCCTTCCAGGTCAGCCACGGGTGGCTGGTGGACTGCAAGGTGACCAAGATTGCCCGGTACTGCTCGCGAGCGCCCATCTTCTTGTGGCGCAGTTCGCCGCGTTCGGCCTGAGCAACGTATTGCGCGTAGCGGCGACTGAATGCCTGTCCCGTCAGCTCGACCAGATCGGGAACGTCCAGCGGGTCGAACAGGTACCACGGTTCATCGTTTTGGACACGCAACATGAACTCGTCGCTGATCCAAACTGCAGTGTTCGCGGTCCGGGTGCGCCGATACGGGTCACCGGAGTTTTGCCGCAAATCTAGGAACTGGGCGAAATCTAGGTGCCAGTTCTCCATGTAGAAACACAGTGCGCCGAACTTCTTGCCGCCGCGGCTGATCGCCCGCAGGGTCGAATCGATCGTGTGCATGAACGGGATCGGGCCGGTGCTGGTGGTGTTGTTGGACCGGATCGGTGAGCCTTCAGAGCGCAGTTTCGTCACCGACAGGCCGATTCCGCCGGTGCCCTTGGTCAGCCACATGACGTCACGCACGCTCTTGGCAATGTGCTCTATGTCGTCTTCCATCTGCATGACGAAGCAGTTCGAAAGCTGGGAGTAGGCAGTTCCGGCGTTGACGAGCGTGGAGCCGGCCGCCAGGTACTCCAGTCTCGACATCGAGTCGTAGAACTCCAAGGCTGCGGACGTTGGGTCGGCCTCGTTCAGCGAAAGCCCCATCGCCACGCGCATCCAAAAGAACTGCGGAGTCTCAAGGGGCGTTCCGTCGGGCTCGACGATCATGTAGCGGGTGCGCATGGTCTGGGCGCCGATATAGCGCAGCAGGTCATCGCGCTCTGGGGCGAGCGCAGACCCCAATCGAGGCAGATCGAACAGTTGGGTCAACCGTGAATCGAGCAAACCGAGTTCAACGCCTCGAGTGATTGACTGCACGAACGCCGGACCGCACAGGGCGTTGACCTCGTCGCGGGTGACGCCTTCGCCGAAGATTTTCTTGTAGATGCTCTTGATCAGCAGTCGAGCCGCGATCGTGTCAAACGCCGGATCGTCCTTGACGTTTTGCAGCGCCACGTGGATTACGGCCTCGTCGAGCTGTTCGCTGCTGATGCCGTCGAACAAGGTGATTTCTAGTTCGGACCGCAATTGCGTTGCATGGGTTATCGGATCGGGCAGACCGAAGGCGGCCTCTTCAATAGATCTCGCAATCTCGTAGCCGTCGTATTGGACTTTGGTTCCGTCGCGCTTTACGACAGAAATATTTGAAGACATCTGCTCACCCCTCGTGAACGTGTGCGAACACAATCCGCTCGAACGAGGAAGAGGAGGGAACGCTGGCCAGCGCCAGTCGAGCCCTGGACCTTCCCACGAGGTCGCGGACCCTAGCCGACATCTGGTCGGCTAGGCACTGGCAGGTCTTCGGACTCGTGGGCGGATTTCTGCCTACTAAGTGTCGCTTCCCAGGCCCTAGAGCCCAGTGCTTTTGACACCGTTCGTTCCCACTTACCGCTGCGGGGCAGTCCCGGAATTACACCGGGTTCCCTCTTACGACGACTCCTTGTGACGGGAGCCGAACCAGCTGCTGTGAACACCATATACGGAAATCACATCGTTGTAAGCCACTACATCTAGTTTTTTCAGATTGCTGGCCGGATCAGGCCCACGGGCACGCCGCCGCCAAGAATTTCGCGGGTCCGAAGTCCAGCAATCGCTGTTTCGTCAACTCCGGGGCCGCTGGTTACGCCAAATCGATCGAGCGCGCCGACTAGCGCTGCGGCAAGTGGCCGCTCGCCGCCGTCACGAACTTTTAGCGCGATCGCGCGTCCGTCGGGCAAGGCCGCGGCATAGACCCCGTCGGCACCGTCCTTGGCGATCAACCCGTCGATCGCGCTCATCAACGTGGTGGTTGGCCGGTTAGTCCCTGCGATCAAGAAGGGATGGGCCGACATGGCGCGAGCGACTTTGGCTTCTGGCGAATCGGGCGCCTGCTGGGGTGCTGCGGCTAGCCGGGCAAAACCTCGAGCCAATCCGACCAGTGTGGTGGCGAACAGCGGGGCACCGCAACCGTCGGTGGTAGTGGCGGTGATCGGCTCGCCGGTGAACTCGGCCAAGGTTTCGGCTATCGCGAACTGCAATGGGTGTGTGGGCGCAAGATAACTGGCCGTGTCCCAGCCGGCGGCAACGCAGGTCAGCAGCATCGCCGCGTGTTTGCCCGAGCAGTTCTGGGTGATTCGCTCAGCCCCTCGCCCCGACGCCAGCCACTGCTGACTGGCCGCACTCCCCCACGGCAGATCTGGCGTGTTCTGCAGGGCCGATTCGTCTAGGCCCGCAATCGCGAGGATTTCCAGCGCACCGCCAAGATGCTCGGGTTCACCGTTGTGACTTGCCGCAGCCAACGCCAGCAGCGACTCCGGCAGGTCGAGCCCGTTTCGCAGCATCGCGACCGCTTGCAGTGGCTTGACGGTGGACCTCGGCCAAATCTGAACATGCGGTTCACCGATGCTGAACTCGATGCTGCCGTCAGCGGCTAAAGCAACGAGGAAGCCGTCGTGGATGGATTCAACTTGCTCGCCGCGAACGACTTCGGCGAGTCGACCAAACTTGGCAAGTTCAAAGGCAACTGGGTGAATTGAGGTCACCTTCGAGAGGATATCTGCGCAGTTGGCTAACCGCTTTGCAACACTAGGGCAGTGAGAGTCTCCACCAAGTCCGATTACGCCCTTAGGGCACTGATCGAGATTGCCGCCGGCCCCGGCGACGAAGCCGTCACCGCCGACGAACTCGGCCGAGCCCAGGAGATTCCACACGGCTACCTTCAGGCGATTCTCGCAGATCTGCGAAAGGCCGGCATCCTGCTCGCGCAGCGAGGGGCCGCCGGTGGTTGGCGGCTGGCCAAGCCAGCAACCGAGGTCTCGGT
>Ga0116169_1003223_pt1 | contig 11080 bp, 14 predicted proteins | sample AD_UKC130_MetaG_FD_89796 | JGI IMG/M metagenome (GOLD analysis project Ga0116169, IMG submission 89796) | Active sludge microbial communities of municipal wastewater-treating anaerobic digesters from Canada - AD_UKC130_MetaG | ecosystem: Engineered > Bioreactor > Anaerobic > Digestate | place... | reverse complement strand
GTGGCAAGAAGAGCAAAAACAAATCAATGATCAAAGCAATATTGCGTATATCAGATAAGCTTATTGATAACTGAGGAATTTACACACTAATCTGGACTTGATCTTGAGTTAGATATAGTATAATATAATATTAACCACGAGTTTGTTTGAAAAGATAAGTTTTAAATTTTACAGTAGAGTTTGCCGATAATATTATTATGGATACATTTTTTGGCGGAATATTATGTCCTATGTGAGGAAATGGTTAAAGCTTCCCCCTGATGGCAGGGTTTGGGGAGTGAAGGTGGAAAACAATATAGTAAATTGGGGGGAATGGTTTTGATTGATATACATGCCCATATCCTGCCAGGTTTTGATGATGGGGCGCAGACAATAGAAGAAAGCATTGAAATGGCAAAGCAAGCGGTGGACGAGGGGATTACAACCATTGTCGGTACACCGCATATTTATGATATTCTGACCGGACCGGGGCGGGAGGAGATCCTCCGCAGGACGGAGGAGTTGAACCTGGCCCTGGCGGAAAGGGGCATCAATTGCCAAGTGTTGCCCGGCGGGGAGATTCATGTCAGCGCCGACCTACCCGAACGCCTGAAGCGGGGAGAGGTTATCACCCTGGGCGACGGTGGGAAATACATGTTGTTGGAACTGCCGTTGCAGCAGCTTCCTGCCTTTACGGAGCAGGTGATCTACGAGTTAAACCTGGCCGGGGTGCGGCCGATCATTGCCCATCCCGAACGTAACATGGAGATTATGCAAAAGCCGGAATTGCTGGAGCGCCTGATTCACCTGGGGGCTTTGACACAGGTTAGTTCCGGCAGTTTACTGGGGAACTTCGGCAAGCAGGTGAGCAAGGTATCCCACTATTTGCTGACCCATGGTTTGTTGCATATCATTGCCTCGGACGGGCATTCGCCCAGGCGGCGGCGGGTCAAGATGGCTGCGGCCGCCCAGAGGGTGAAGGAGATCTTGGGGGAAAAGGCGGCAATCCGGATGACCAAGGTGCGGCCAGAATCGATTTTACGGGGGGAAAACGTGGAGATCCCCAAGATTAAACGGAGCAATCTGATCCAGCTTCTCCAATATCGCGTCTCACTGGCGCTGGCGCATCTTAATTGAGATTGTACGGGTAAGCGTTGCTTGTCTTGGGTGACTGATAAGTTGTTTATTCTTTCTGCACCGGAGGTGAAATGGTTGCGCAGATTCAGATACTCCGTGTTTATGATGATCTTGGACATCCTGGCGGTGAACTTTGCCTTGTTTTTGGGCTTCTTCCTGCGTTTCAGCCTGGACGGCGCCGGGATTCCTTCACGATATATGGCAAACTGGCTGTTGATGATAGCCTTTGTTTCTGCGGTCAATATTGTCTTCTTTATCTTCTTCGGCCTTTACCGGAGTTTGTGGCGGTACTCCAGCCTGCCCGAGTTGTATCAAGTATTGAAGGCTGTGACGGCTGCTTCCGCATTGATCATCGTGGTTGCCTTTTTGATTGATATTGTGGATATTCCCAGGAGCGTCATTGTAATTGCCTGGTTTTTGAAGATCTTTTTCATCGGTGGTATCCGGCTGGCCGTCCGGATCTACCGGCAGTATTTAATCGGTATGCAACGGATGAAAAACCGGCGCCGGGTGCTGATTGTGGGTGCAGGTTTGGCTGGGGCGATGCTGGCTATGCAGATGCGGCAGAACTCCGACTCCCATTATGAACCCATTGCCTTTTTGGATGATGACCCCCGGAAACTCTTCTGCTCCCTCCACGGGATTCCCATTGTGGGGAGGATTGCGGATCTGCGGAGTGTGGTGGCGAAGTACCGGCCGGATGAGGTTTTGTTTGCGATTCCCAGTGCCCGGCGGGGTCTGGTGAGGGAGATTATAAAATGTTGCAAGGGATGAACATACCTGTCCGGATGGTACCCTCCCTGGCGGACCTGCCGGATTCGACGGTGTCCTTGCAACAGATCCGGGAGGTGCGCATTGAAGACCTTCTGGGGCGGGAACCGGTGGAGGTGGACCTGTCGGAGATTGCCAGTTACCTCCGGGACGAGCGGGTGCTGGTAACGGGGGCGGGTGGTTCCATCGGATCGGAGCTTTGCCGGCAGATTGCTGGCTTTGATCCGGAGCTCCTCCTGCTTTTGGGGCGCGGCGAAAACTCCATTTATGAAATTGATCAGGAGCTGAACTTTACATACGGTAAGAGGTTGAAGCGGCTGCCGATCATCGCCGATATCCGGGATCGGGCTAAGATGGAACAGGTCTTCCGGGACTACCGGCCGACGGTGATCTTCCATGCCGCTGCCCACAAGCATGTGCCGTTGATGGAGAATGCGCCGGAGGAAGCGGTGAAGAATAACATCTTTGGCACGAAGAATCTGGTGGAACTTGCGGACAAGTACGGGGTAAAGCGTTTTGTCTTGATCTCCACGGACAAGGCGGTCAACCCCACAAATGTCATGGGCGCCACCAAGCGGGTGGCGGAGATGGTGATGCAATATCAAGCACGGAAAAGCCAGACGAAGTTTTGCGCCGTGCGGTTTGGCAATGTCCTGGGAAGCCGGGGCAGTGTAATCCAACTGTTTAAGAAGCAGATTGAGCGGGGCGGTCCGGTGACGGTGACGCATCCGGAGATGACCAGGTTCTTTATGACAATTCCGGAAGCGGTTTCCTTGGTGATCCAGGCAGGGGCTATGGGGGAGAACGGCGAAGTCTTCATCCTGGACATGGGCGAGCCGGTGAAGATTTACGACTTGGCCTGTGAGCTCATCCGCTTATCCGGTCTAGAACCCGGGGTGGATATCGAGATTACCTGCTGCGGGATTCGCCCTGGTGAGAAGCTGTATGAAGAGACTCTTACAGCTGAAGAGGGAACCACCGCCACCAAGCACCAGCGGATCTTTGTGGGCCAGCCCAATGGGGTGGACTGGGGGCATCTTGAGGAGAACCTAGCTTATCTGGAGAAATGGGTCTCTGTGGCTGACCGGGGCAAGATCGTGGCCAAGCTTCAAGAGATTGTGCCCAAGTACCGCCCGAGCAAGCGGTGGCAGGAAGAGATTGCGACAACAGGCTAACTGGTACATGGTTCATAAATAATGGATGTACAGTACAGAAAAGGTTTTTAAATGAAATTAAGTTGTTTTGTGAGGATGACAATGAGCGATTTTAAAAAAGTAGCTTATTGGCAAGAGATGGCGGAGTATGATCTGGCTACAGCCAAGGCGATGTTGGAAACGAAGCGTTATCTTTATGTAGCATTTATGTGTCATCAAGCGATTGAGAAGATATTAAAAGCTGTAATTGTGGCGAAAGAACCGGAAAACCTTCCGTACATTCACCAACTTATTAAGCTGGCAAAAATCGCAAATATATATCATGAATTTAGTGATGATCAAAAAGATCTACTTGATGAATTGTCTCCTTTGAATGTAGGGGCCAGATATCCGGTGGATAAAGAGGCAATTCTAAAATCTTTGAATCAAGAACGTTGCAGTATGATTTTAAAGAGAACGGAGGCGTTGTTCGAATGGATAAAAGCGAAGTTATAAGCCGGGTTGAACAGTACGCCGAGTTAGTTGCCAAGCATATTAATCCCCAAGAGATTATCTTATTCGGTTCTTTTGCCAAGGGAAACGCAACAGATGATAGTGACATTGATGTTGCAGTTATTGTTGACTCACTCAAAGACGACTATTTGGATGTGGCAAAATTATTATATAAGTTACGTAGGGATATAGATGATCGGATAGAACCGGTCTTAGTCCATGGAACAGAGGATCGAAGCGGTTTTTTGACGGAAATTAAAAAGAGCGGATATAAGGTATATCCTGTGAACCGGTTTAATGTCCAATGACCGATTGATGAATTTTAATAAAGGAGTAGTGAGACAGAGGGGCGTTAGTTTTTCTGCCTCATTGATTCTATAGAGGCTGTTATACGGGGGATTGGGGATGCGGTATACGCAAGTGAAAAGGGTAATTGATGTTATTCTTTCTGTTACGGGGCTGTTGTTGCTCTGGCCCTTGATGCTTGTTATTGCGATTTTGATTAAACTGGACTCCAAGGGTCCCGTGATTTTTCGGCAGAAACGAATTGGCAAAGGAAAATCGGAGTTTTTTATTTTAAAGTATCGCACCATGCGGATAGATACACCGAAGGATATACCGACGCATCTGCTGAGTAACCCGGAGGCGTACATTACCCGGGTGGGCCGGTTTTTGCGGAAGACCAGCCTGGATGAGCTGCCGCAGATCTTTAATATCCTAAAAGGTGAAATGAGCATTGTCGGTCCCCGACCGGTCCTGTGGAACGAGGACGATCTCATTGCCGAGCGGGATAAGTACGGGGCCAATGACGTGGTTCCCGGCCTAACCGGCTGGGCGCAGATTAACGGCCGGGATAAACTACCGATCCCTGAAAAGGCCCGGTTGGACGGGGAATATGTCCGCCAGATGGGCCTGGGAATGGATCTGAAGTGCTTTTTTAAGACGATTATCAGTGTCATAAAGCGCGACGGGGTTGTCGAGGGTGGCACAGGAGCGTTGAAACAAGGACGTTGAAAAAGTAGGTTGCCTGGATGTTGGGCTTATGCCAAGCGGGGAGATTGCATTTTGATGAGTGGGAAAATGATCCTTATTACTGGAGCCAACAGCTATATCGGGACTTCTTTCGAACGATGGCTGCAGCGTTATGCAGAGCAGTATTCGGTTGATACCATTGATATGGTTGATGGCGCATGGCGGGAGAAATCTTTCTCTGGCTATGATGTGGTCTTTCACGTGGCGGGGATTGCCCATGTTTCCGCTGATCCAAAGTTGGAGGGGTTATATTATAAGGTCAATCGTGACCTGGCCATTGAGACCGCAGTTAAGGCGAAAGCGGATGGCGTGAAACAGTTTATTTTTATGAGCAGCATCATTGTTTATGGAGACAGCAGCAGTATTGGCCAGGAACGGGTTATTACGTTTGACACTGAACCGAAGCCGACCAACTTTTATGGCGACAGTAAGTTGCAGGCGGAGGAAGGAATTATTAAGCTTCAGGATGAACGGTTTAAAGTGGTTGTTTTAAGGCCACCGATGATTTATGGTAAAGGTGCGAAGGGTAATTACCCGAAGCTGGCAAAGATGGCGCGGGTCTTGCCTTTTTTCCTAATATACAAAACCAGCGGAGTATGTTACACATTGATAATCTATGCGAGTTTGTTCGTTTAATGATAGACAATGAGGAGCAAGGGATCTTTTTCCCGCAAAATGAGGAGTATGTGGGGACCAGTGAGTTGGTGCGTTTAATTGCAAAGGTGCATGGGAGAAAGATTAGATTGACCAAAGTGTTTAATCCGCTGCTAAAGCTGCTGGGACGTCGAGTTGGGGTTATTAACAAGGCTTTTGGCAGTTTGGTCTATGAAAAGAGCATGTCGGAGTACCGGGAGAATTACCGGGTTAGGAATTTGCAAGAGTCAATCATGGTGACGGAAGGCTAAAAATAAGGAGAATGAGAATGGCTGATTTAACTGCTATTATTTTAACAAAAAACGAAAGTATAAACATTGTTGATTGCATAAACTCAATTAAAGGATTGGCAGAAAGAATAGTGGTTGTTGATTCCGGTAGTACTGATAATACGGTTGAATTGGCCAAAGAGTTAGGGGCAGATGTATATACTCATCCTTTCGAGTTTTCTGCAGCACAGTTTAATTGGGCGTTGGATAATACGAATATAACTACAAAATGGGTATTGTGGTTAGATGCCGATGAAAGGTTTACACCTAAACTATGTGAAGAAGCAAAAATTATGATGGAACGACATGCTAACGATGATGTGAATGGTTTTACTTTGGAGGCGTGGTTCTTTTTTATGGGTAAATGCTTAAAACATGGCGGAAGTAAAAAAAGAAAACTTATGATCTTCAAAAATGGTATCGGCAGGATTGAGGATAGAAAGCGTGATGCGCACACAATCCTTTCAAAAGGCACGTCTATTGCTCTTAAGGAAAAGTTTTTGCATTACAATTTTAAGGACCTGAGCGATTATATTGGGAAGTATAATTTATATGCCACGAGAGAAATGCAGGATTATATTGCATATCTTCAGGGTGCATCACCGGATATTAATACAGACAGGAAAATCCAAAAAACAAGGAAAATGAAATTTGGACTTTACTACAAAATGCCTAAATTTATTCGGGCGTGGATGTGGTTTGTTTATAATTATTACTTTAGACTTGGCTTTTTAGACGGTAAGGAAGGGTATATATATTATTTCCTAGAGTGTTATTGGTATAGGTATTTAGTGGATGCCAAAATATATGAATATGAAATTAGTAAAAGAGTGAATGATAAAGAACTACTTGACCGGGCGTTTGATGGTAAAGCAGCGATTTGATTTATGAATACAAAGGAATGGCATAACACAAAAAAATATAAAACAAATAAAAGCTATCAAGAATGGTACGAACTATAATAAAATCTGTTTAACTAAATATGCCGTTGATAATTATGCATAACAAATTAGCCTATTACTTATATGATATATGTTAACAAGGTGAGGTATTGTTTATGAGTAATATTGCAATAGCAGCAAGTGTAAAAAACAGTTTAAAAACAATAAAAAAATTTATAAAGCAAGTTACTATAAATACCCTATGTATGTTTACAAACGCAATAACTGCAAAAAAAACATGGTACCGTCTTGTTACAGGGAAGTACCTTGATTTAGATAACCCTAAAAGTTTAGCTGATAAGGTGTGCTGGTTGGAGTTTTTCTGGCAAGATCAACGAGTAGTGGACTTATCCGATAAATATGAGGTTAGAAATTATGTCGCATCTTGCGGTCTGGAAGAAATTCTTGTTCCTTTGATTGGAGTATATGATAAAGTCGATGATATTCCATTTGATCAATTACCAGAGCAGTTTGCGCTTAAGTGTAACCATGGTTGTGCGTACAATATTATCTGCAAAGATAAAAAACATATAAACTGGAAGAAAACCAAAAAAAAATTGAATCACTGGATGAAAACCAAATATGGTAATTATGCCCTTGAGTTGCATTATAATGCGATAAAACCGCGAATTATTTGCGAAAAATATCTTGAGCAGTTGGGCGACAAAGGGTTAATTAATTATAAAATTCATTGCTTTAATGGTAAACCTGCTTTTACTTTGGTTTGTTTTAATCGAGAGAGGGGCTTAAAGCTGCAATGTTATGACAACAACTGGAATCATCTTGACTATGTTATTGGATCAATGAAAAGCGATGTTCAAATCCCTAAACCCCAATATTTAAATAGAATGCTTGAGATAGCACAGATACTATCTAAACCGTTTCCCTTTGTGAGAGTGGATCTTTACGAGGTTGATGGTAAGATTTACTTTAGCGAAATGATTTTTTCGGCAAATATGGGGATGTTTACGTATTATAATGATGAAATGCTAATAAAATATGGGGAACTATTAAAGTTACCTGAACCAACTAATGAGCATATTTGGTTTTAGAATCAAAATATAGAGAAGATTTGTCAAATGAAGAGCGCATTATAGTAAAGAAGACTATATTAATTTAAGGAGATGAAAAATGGCAGTACATGTTCTAATAATTATGACAACACCTTTAATGCTAGATGGTATAAGTTCGATGGTTATGAATTATATGAAACACTTTGATCCTCAAAAAGTTATTTATGATTTTGTTGTGTGGAATGATGTACGTGATGATATTAAAGAGCGAGTTGAAAAATGTGGCGGAAAGATCTATAAGCTACCGAATAGAACAAGAAGTCCAATTAATTATTACTATGCGTTGAAGACACTAATTAAGAACGATTATTATCCTATTGTACATGCCCATGGTAATAGTTCAACCTTATATATCGAAATGTTGGCAGCTAAACAAGCTGGAGTTAATGTACGTATATCTCACTGCCATAATAGTACATGTGCTCATATGTTATTACACAGACTTTTAAAATGGCCATTTATGCATAGTTATTCTCATGCATTTGCTTGTTCAAAAAAGGCAGGAGAATGGTTATTTGATGGTCCTTTTGAGATAGTAACAAATGGGATTGAGCTGGATAGGTTTTCTTATAAAAAACACATAAGGGATAAAGTTCGAAATGAATTAGGTCTTAGTGGTAAGAAAGTAATAGGCCACATAGGAATATTTAATATTGCCAAGAATCACGAGTTTCTAATAGATATTTTTGCTAATCTTGTAAAGAGGGATAACAGTTACCGTTTGGTGTTAATTGGTGAAGGAAGACTAAAGAATAAGGTTAGGGATAAGGTGCGTAAATTAGGGTTAAATGATTATTTATTGTTTTTGGGTAGTCGAAATGATGTACAAAATTTATTGCAAGCCATAGATCTTTTTGTTATGCCGTCACGATATGAAGGGCTACCTTTTGTCCTAATTGAGGCACAGGCAGCTGGCCTTCCTTGTGTTGTTTCTAAAAACATCACAGAAGAAGTGAATATTACCGGTCTATTAAAATATGTTTCGTTAGAACAACCGCCTGAGTATTGGGCGAATGAAATTGAGAAAATGCCTAATATTGATCGTGAGATGGCTTCAATTAAGGCCTGTGAGGCTCTACGAAATGCGGGGTATGATATTAAGGTTGAGGCAAAAAAACTAGAAAATCGATACTTGTCAATGCTAGAGGAATTGAAATGAAACACCTTGCAATAGTAACACGAAATATGAAAGCCGGCGGTGCGGAAAGGGTTATCGCGCAGTTGGTTAAATGTTTTTCAAAGGACGGGATTAACTGTACGATTATTACTCTTGATGATGAGGAGATTTTCTATGATCTCCCTTCAGAAGTTAGTATATACGCAATTGGTAAGAAATCACCAAAGGGCTATATTGATAAGCTGTTGAAGTACCGTGAGGTAAGACGGTATCTAAAAAAGGTTAAGCCGGATATAGTTTTAGCTCTTCCTGAGGAAATTGGAATTTATGTGATACCGGCAATGTTGGGCACCAATATCCCTGTGGTTGTATCTGAAAGAAATAATCCTTGGGTTATGCCGTGGAAAAAAGTGAGTAGAATTGCCCGTAAATTATTCTATCCTTTTGCCAGCGGATTTATTTTTCAAACGGAACAGGCAGCAAAATTCTTTCCCCATAGTATACAAAGAAAAGGCATTATCTTACCTAATCCATTGGACTTGGACAGGATTCCACAGCCTTGGGAAGGTAAACGGCACAAAGAAATTGTTAGTGCAGGTAGATTAGAAAAGCAGAAGAACTTTCCATTACTGATTCGGGCCTTTGCTAAGTTTTATGAGAAACATCCAGATTATGCTTTGACGATATATGGCGAAGGTAGCTTAAGAAAAGAACTAGAGAGCATGGCAGCGGGTATTTTGCCTTCAAATTCCTACCGTTTTCCTGGTAGATCAAAAGAACTGTTGGAACAGATGCGGGGAGCAGCCATGTTTGTGCTCAGTTCGGACTATGAAGGCATGCCTAATGTTGTAATTGAGGCTATGGCAATGGGGATGCCTGTCATATCCACTGACTGTCCTTCAGGAGGACCTGCAAAACTTATTGAAAGCGGTAAAAATGGGTTGTTGGTTCCTGTTAATGACTATGAGGCTTTGTGTGAGGCAATGAACAGGATAGCGGAATCGGAGGATTTTGCACAAAGACTAGGGGGAAATGCTTTAAAGGTGAGAGAGCAATTAGATTCTGCTGTTGTAGCAGAACTTTGGAGGAATTTCTTAGATGGAATTAGCAACAAAAACACAAAGAACTGATGCTGAAATTCTGGTTGATTTTAGCTTTTTTATAATGCTTTTCACAAGTTTTGCCTTTAGCCACAGTTTTATTGGGCAAGCTGGGATTATATTTTTTTGCAGCGTTATGTACCTGTTTATGCTTGGTCGGAGAAAAATCCATTTTAGTTATTACTTTATCTTTTCAATAGCTTTTATTCTATACAATCTTTTTCTTATTCGCGAAGGTTATTCAATCAATGCAGAGACCTCAATGAAAATGACAAAAACGTTGATGATCAACTGGGTTTTTGCATTTGTTTTGTATAGTTATTTAATAATTCGAAACGATATGGAACGAGTATTGAACCTCTTTGTAAAAGCCGCATTTATGTTTACTTTTTTAATAGTATTGATTTCACGGGGAGACATTTTAAGTACTAGGTTAGGAATAAATGCAAACTTATCTATTGCAGGAATAATTATTGAATATAATCCAAATTCAATTGCGATAATCTCTGCTTTTTCCTATGTCATTAGTTTATATACGTTATTGTTATATAAGAGTAAAGGAAATTTATTATATATAATGATAAATTTATTTTGCGCATTATGGTTTGTTATCATTATTTTGCTAACAGGATCGCGTAAAGGATTAATAATGGTTATATTAGGAACAGCTCTTTTAATGTTTCTACTTTATCCGGAAAAGCGAACTAAAAATTTACTTATTTCTGTATGTGTACTATTTATTCTTTATAGTGCATTGATGAATGTTCCCTGGCTCTATACAATTGCCGGTTCAAGATTTGAGGCGATGTTAAATGCGGTTTTAGGAAAAACAGTTGAAGAAGGATCATTAATGACAAGGTTACATTTTATACATTTAGGGTGGGAGTACTTTTTGCAAAGACCATGGACTGGGTATGGATTGGATTGTTTTCGACACTTGAGGTATGCATATGAAACATATTCACATAACAACTATATTGAATTACTATTTTCAGGAGGAATAATTGGGTTTGTTTTGTACTATATGCCGAATTTAATTATGTATAAGGGAATAATATCACTATCTCGTCAGGCAATAAATGTATTTAAAGTTGGCTTCGTTATATTTTTGATACAGCAGGCAACAGAATATGCTAATGTAACATACTTTGAGAGGATACCATTGACAATTCTAATTATTGCATTGGCTTGTCTAAAATTGGCGAATAAAATGAAGAAAGCAAGTAATTCATTATCAGTATAATGTACCCATGATTTAAGACAAAAAATTCGAAAATCTAAGTGAGCCTGATATAATAAAGGACAAGTAGATTGTCAGAAAAGAGGGTTCACGAATGGGTAGACGACAATTCACTCCGGAG
>Ga0116169_1003219_pt1 | contig 11091 bp, 10 predicted proteins | sample AD_UKC130_MetaG_FD_89796 | JGI IMG/M metagenome (GOLD analysis project Ga0116169, IMG submission 89796) | Active sludge microbial communities of municipal wastewater-treating anaerobic digesters from Canada - AD_UKC130_MetaG | ecosystem: Engineered > Bioreactor > Anaerobic > Digestate | place... | reverse complement strand
TGGCAATGACGTCATTATCGATATTCTCCAGGATCTCCTGAATTCCAGTGCGTCCGGATTTTAAGTCTTGACGGATTTTAGCTCGTTCACTCCTGACTTTTTGCGCCTTTTTTAAGGCTTTTCTTTTCTCTTCCAGAGTTAATTGGGGAAGCGCCATTTTTTCACCTCCTATTCAATATTTTGAACTTGTTCTCTAATTTTTTCGATTTCGGTCTTCATATCCACAATATACTGAGAGATCGACAATTCAGTTGTCTTGGCGGCAATCGTATTGATTTCCCGGTATAGTTCCTGGGTGATAAAATCGAGCTTCCTTCCGACCGGTCCGGAAGCTTGTAAGGTGGAACGAAATTGCGCGAGGTGACTTTTAAAACGGACAATCTCCTCGGTAATAGCTGAACGCTCCACATAAAAAAGAACCTCCGTAGCCAACTTTTGTTCATCGACTTCTATCTCTCCCAGAAGTTCACGGGCTGCAATCTGTAACTTCTCTTGGTAAATTCTGGGTAGATCGGAGGCTATCTCTTGTATTTCCTCGATATTTTTGGTTAATAACTCGAGACGCTCCATTAAATCAGCGACAATCATCTCCCCTTCTTTCCGCCTCATTTGTAAAAGCGCCTCGGCTGCTCCTTGAAGTGCTTTACAGACAGCCTGTTGCAAAGCCTCTTCATTGAACTCTTCCTTGATGGAAAAAAGATCCGGGAACATGAACAATTGTTCCAACCGGATTTTCCCGGGAAGCTTAAACTCTTTTTTGAGTTGTTTAAAATGTCGCAGATAGGAGGCTAATAAAGCCTGGTTCACCGTAAGCTGAGCAGATTGTCCGGTGGATTGTTTTTCGATTGCGACAAAAACATCAATCCGGCCCCGTTGAAAATATGGTTTAATTACTTTTCCTAAACTCTCTTCCAACCACAGGTAATTTTTGGGTAAACGAAATGAGAGATCCAAAAAACGATGGTTGACGCTTTTAATCTCGACTGTGATATTAAAACCGGAATCATCTTCTAATTTATATCTTCCGTAACCGGTCATACTAAAAGGCATATGTGCGACTCCTTAATAACTAAAACCAGGCCGCATTGGAAAATCTTCTAATGAACAGCTTGGTTTGCTTAGTTGAAAGATATTCATCTCTTTTTTTGCGCGGAAAACTACTCGCCTTGCCGAATGGTCACCGGAGCAACTTAAAACTCCGTCAATTTTGAGTATATATTCAACTCCTCCCCCAAAAACTCCTCCTTTTTCAGCGGAAATTTCTTTAATTTTCCTTAGGGAACTTATCTGATCGCGGGATCGTTTTAGGCAATAGAAAATGGAAAGAGCATAAAAAGACAGGAAACATGCTGGTTTGCACAGATTATTTTACCCAAAAAGGGGGCGTTATCAGTGAGAGGTCATTTTTTAAAAGTCCGGAACGTGTTCTTTCTATTATTTGTGGTGGCCGTTACTTCCCTAATTACCTCCGCTGTTTTTTATACCTTCGTTTTGCCGCGGGAGGTCTCAGCCCAGAATCAAGTCGCCACCGGGCCGAAAGCGGAAGTTATTCCTGCCGCTTTCAGCTTTGGTTCCGATTCATCTTGGGAGAAAGCAATCATTAATGTGACAAAAAAGGTTGGCCCGGCAGTAGTCTATATTGATACAGTCCGCACGATAAAAACCAACCCAATGCTACCGGATATTTTCCGTGAGTTTTTCGGTCCCGGGTTTTTCGATGATTTTAGCGGGCGGGAATACCGGCAGCAAGGAACCGGTTCCGGTTTTATAATCAGAGAGGACGGCTATATTGTCACCAATTACCATGTGATTGAGAATGCCGATCAAGTTACCGTGAATCTAAAAGGCGGGAAAAAATATGATGCAAAGGTGATCGGTTCGGACCGGAAGTATGATCTGGCCATCCTGAAAATCGAAGCGAAAGGCCTGCCTTATCTGGAATTAGGTGACTCCGATCAGTTGGAGATTGGGCAATGGGTTGTTGCCATCGGTAATCCTTATGGCTTACACGAAACAGTAACGGTAGGGATTATTAGTGCCCTCAACCGTTCCCTCTCTTCACGAAATGCCAACGACGGGTATTTAATCCAGACCGATGCTGCGATCAACCCCGGAAACAGCGGCGGTCCCTTAGTAGACCTTAACGGCCGGGTGATCGGGATTAACGAAGCCATTCTCTCCGATGCCCAAAATATCGGGTTTGCCATTCCCAGTAAACTGTTGAAAGATAATCTTGAATCGTTACTCACCAAAGGGAAAATTGAACATTCGACTTCCAAAACGCCTTGGCTTGGGATCCATATGACTGATATTACCCCGGAGCTTGCCGAATACTTTCAGTTGCCGTTTCAACAAGGAGTTCTAATCGGACGGGTCGTCAAAGACTCACCGGCGGCCAAAGCCGGGCTGCAGCCCCAGGATATTATCACCCAGATCAACCGGGAACCTGTTAAGTCCGGCGAAGAGTTAGCTGCCCGCATCCAAAAAATGAAAATCGGTGATAAAGTCTCCCTTCTCGTCTGGAGAAACCAAAAGTACCGGGTCGTTGAAGTCGTACTGGCCGCTCGCCCTGATGGTCAATAACCAAAACCTACTTTTTGACATAATACTGCTTCAGCGCTAGAATAAAGATAAGAGATTGTCCGCAGGAAAGGATTGGGTACTATGCTGCAAACAGGGCTTTTATCCCTGGCCAGGTCGACGCCAGATACGTTTCAAGAGTTTGAAAAGCTTGTCAAAACCCATGAGAAAGCTTTTTACCATTTTGCTTACCGTTTAACCGGTAACCATGATGATGCCCTGGATCTGACCCAGGAGGGTTTATTAAAAGCTTATCGCGCATTTGATCGTTTTAAAGCGGGGACGGCCTTTGACCGCTGGGTCTATCAGATTATTTATCGTCTCTTTATCGATCAGTACCGGAAAAAAAGACGCCGTCCCTTTGTCTCCTCCTTGGATGAAACACCACCATATTTGGATCAGGAAAAACAGATGGAGGTTCCCGATCATAGCAGACTGCCGGAGGATTTTGCCCTTCGTCACGAATTGGGAGAGACGATTCAACAAGCGCTCTTACGCTTACCGGAGGATTTCCGGGCCGCCGTGGTCCTCTGTGATGTCCAAGGATTTTCCTATGAAGAGATCAGTAATATTCTCCAGTGTTCCCTGGGAACAGTCCGTTCCCGGATTCACCGGGGACGCCGTTTACTCCGGGAATATCTGAAACCGTATCTTGGTGGCGAAAGGAGAACAAACCTATGAACTGCCATCGTGTCCAAAATTTACTCTCGGCCTATCTTGACCAGGAGCTCTCTTCCGAAGAGCGGCGCTTGGTGCGTAACCATATTTTCCATTGTCCCGTCTGTTCGGAAAGTTATGAGGAACTGAACACGCTCAAGAATTATCTGGGTAATTTGGAGCCTCCTACTCCGGAACCACAATCCATCCTTAACTTTTCGCTGATGTTTCCGGAGTCCATGGATCCACATTATCACACATTGTTTTGGGGCAAAAGATTATTATTAACCGGTAGTTGTATCTTTCTCTTTCTCGTAACCTCTTTTTCCCTTTTTCCGGTGACCGCACCGACCGGAGTTGCTCGCCAACAAGCCGAAGCTACTCCCTTCGTCCGCAGACCTACACGTTCCCAAATTGTGCAGGAACAAAAGCACAATCTTCTGGCCGGGAGTACGGTAAAGAAAGAGGATAAAGAAAAAGAGGAAGTAGAAATCAAGCCGTGGTGGGAAGACAGTCTGCATTTGCCAGTGGTTCCCGTCTCCCATCGTTAACAGGACTTTGGCACCGCCAGCCATGCCCGGGCATAAAATGAGATAACCAAAGATCAAGCGAAGGGCATGGAGGTTGGCGCGAGCATGAATAAATTATACCCTTACCCGGCAGTACAGTATATCCCGTTGCCATTGGAGATTTTCTTCCAGTATCAATGTCCGTTCAGCGGACCTTTTTTGCTGGTCGAAAAAGAAATCTCCCTACGAAAAGAGCAAATTCAAGAGAAATTCGGGGTTCAACTGCCCGCCCTCCCGTTTGTCCCCCATTCTTTAATCCTGTTCTTCGGCGGGATTAAACCCCAAGAAATTAAATACCGGGGCTACTATGTAACGATCAAAGCAGAACCTGAACCCGCTCTTTATTTAGGATCCATTCCCAAACATTATTTCTATAAAAAAACCCTGGTCTTCCAGGCAAAGAATGAAAATGGGGAAATCCTTTGTTCGAAGCTCTACAACTTGGAATCCCCCACCAGAGTAAAAGTGCGCTAGAGAATTTCTCCCCAAATTTACTTGCAGCAAGATTTTATGTTATACTTATTCATAGGGATCGATAAAAATATGGAGGTAAGTGATGCGTAACGACGTAGCGTACAATGAGTATTCCCGGGAGGTCCTCGATCAACTGGCCAACGGCGGTGCTTTTCTCACCGTCAAAGTTGGAGATAAGGTAAATACTATGGCGATCGGCTGGGGGAGCATTGGCTATATGTGGGGCAGACCGGTACTTACCGTTATGGTGCGTTATTCCAGGTATACATATGATTTATTGGAACAGGCCGGTGAATTTACGGTCAGTGTACCGAAGACCAGCGAGTTGAAGAAAGAACTCTCCTTCTGCGGACGGCATTCCGGACGTGATGTCGATAAGTTTAAGGAATGTTCGTTAACCATGCTTGAAGGAAAAGCGGTTGCGACCCCGGTGATTAAAGAGTGCGCCCTGCACTTTGAGTGTAAGACCATCTACCGGCAGGTCATGGAACCAGGGTTACTCGCTCCCGAGATTAAGGAGGATTGTTATAAAAACCATAATTACCACCGATTTTACATTGGGGAAATCCTCGCTTCCTATCGCACAGCATAGGTTCCCCCCCTTTCACCTGTACTAACAAGAACAACCACCCGCTTAATGGGTGGTTGTTTTTTTAGCTTCTGTTCCGGTATTGGATAAAACATTATGTAATACCTTGAGAAAAAAAGGGGAAAACTTAAATCTTTTTGCATTTCGTCCTTTAATTCGGCAACCGGTTTTGGACGCCAAACACCATCCACCTTTTTCAGCCCGTATACAGTCGAGAGCTTTTGTTGGAGGCCTTTGTGAAGTTTGGTGGCAGTGTATTTTAAATCTTTCTCCGGATCCATCTCCTCCGGAAATCTTGGATCATCCAGTTTTAGGCCACTGGCCATCAAGGTTTCCATGATCAATTTGGCCGCCAGGAAACGATCATATTTATCGATCCCGAAGATATAAAAATCATTGAGCATCCCAATGATCTCCCAGGTCACCTGCTCGGCCTGCGAGTACCGGCCGGCGTCTTTATCCTGATCCGAGAAACGGACCGGAAGATTGTCGATGATCCGGTCCAGATTGGTCACCAGGTATTCAAGGTTAAAGAGTCCGGTTGCACAGTTAAAGAGGATCCGCTCCCCTTTTTCCTCGACCTTGGCCACTTCGTCGGGGGAAATGGCAACTCCAAGATCGGCACAGTTTAATCTGTTGTGTTGATCAACAACCAAGATTCCCCCTTTGGTATCGACCACTGTCCGGAAGGCAAACTCAAAGCCGGCTTCTTTGCCCTGGAGAGCAAGTAGCGCAATGGTAACCGGATTAACCGTATAACCTAGATTATCGACATTCCCTAAATAGACCAGGCGAATCCCCTGCGCTAACAGTTCTTCGTAACAGGCGCGGAGAATGGCAAAATTCTGACCATGCCCGCCCGGCATCGGCAGCGGATTGTTTTCTTCTCCGTACGCTTGGGTAAAAACAGCTTTTGGCCGGCCGTAACTGCTGTGTGTATAGGCAGCCAGCATCGGTTGGACACCGGTTAAAGGATTGGTTACTTCGACGCCGGTTTCAATGATTAAATCATGTAAATAAGGGCTTTGGCGGAGAAGCCGGTAAGCTTCTTCCAATTCCTGATGCGTATAGATACTGGTCATTTGGAAGAGCGGCAGAAGCTTTTCCGGTTTGGTGCCGGTTAACTGCTGGTACCGAAGGCTCTCAATCAACAGCGAGCGCATCTTTAATTCCAGAAAACTGGCCCCCGGAGTCCCGTCCTCATTCAGATATGCCGGGACCAAACCTTTGGCGCGGTTTCGCCAGGTTTGCGCCAGCGCGGAAAACTCCGCTTCGTACAGCGCAAAGAGATGAGGGCTGAACGCCTTGTTCCGTTTCAGATCAAAAAAGCTGCTGGCCGAACCGCCGTTTAATATACCGTAGCCGACAAACGGATAAAGTAAGATCCCTAAATGCCGTAAGGCTGGCTCGTCAAAAACCCCTATTTTGCCTTCGACCCGACAGAATTCGCGTAAGTCATAGCAAAAACCCCACTGCTGAAGACGGGTTTGGGCCTGGGCCAATTCTACTTTACACAGCACCGGAGATGTTAAATCAAGAATTCTTTCTCCGTCGATCCTTGGAATTCCGGTTGCTTTGACCGGCTGGAAGCGATCATATTCTCCGGCGTTAAATCGGTCTAAGATCTGGCGGGTTAACTTGAGGTCAATCCCCTTTTTTCTCATCACCGCCGCTAAAGGTGGGGAGAATCCATATAATTGATCGTGCTCCACTTTCCTTGTTTGCTCCTTTTCATTCACGGTCAAAATAGTTTGAGGCTATAACCTTTAGTTTTATGAATTATTCTTTTTAAGTTATGTCGATTCCTGCAAAAATGTTGTTAATCTTCCCCCTAAAGACCGCCGGACTCTTGTTCGTAAAGTCAATTGGTAGTATAATGACACTAATAAATATTCAGGAAAAGTGAGGTATTTATGGGTCATGGCAGAACGTGTCTTCAACTTTTATCCTGGTCCGGCCACTCTTCCTTTACCCGTCCTTGAAACAGCGCGTGAAGAGTTGTTGGATTTTCAGTCCACCGGGATGTCGGTCATGGAGATTAGCCATCGTTCCAAACAATACGAAAACCTGCAGAATGAAACGGAAGCCAGACTAAAACGGCTGTTGAACATGGGTGACAACTACAAGGTCATCTTTTTAGGGGGCGGCGCCAGTACCCAGTTTGCCATGGTGCCGATGAACTTTTTATCCCCCGAAAAGACCGCAGATTACTTGGTTACCGGTAGCTTTGCCAAGAAAGCGTATCAGGAGGCCAAGTTTTACGGCCATGTGCACCCGGCGGTTGATACCTCCGGCGAGAATTACCGCCGGCTTCCGCGGCAAGAAGAGATTAATTTTTCCGACAACCCGGTATATGTTCACCTGACCAGTAATAATACAATCTTTGGTACACAGTGGCAGACCTTCCCGGATTGCGGCAATACTCCGATCATTGCCGATATGTCCAGCGATCTTCTCTCCCGCTGTTTTGATCCGGAACCATTCGGGTTGATTTATGCCGGTGCCCAGAAAAACCTTGGCCCGGCCGGGGTGACAATCGTGATCATCCGTGAAGATTTGCTGGCCAAAGCGAATCCGGATCTTCCCGTGATCTATCGCTATGAAACCTTTGTGAAGAACAATTCACTGTATAATACCCCACCCGCCTTCGCGATTTATATGGTCTCCTTGGTCCTCAAATGGTTGGAAGATTTAGGCGGAGTCAAGGCGATCGAGAAGATCAATAGAGAAAAAGCCGCTGTCATTTATGAAGTAATTGACCAAAGTAACGGTTTTTACCGCGGTCACGCCGAAAAAGACTGCCGTTCGATCATGAATGTCACCTTCCGCCTGCCCAGTGAAGATTTGGAGGATAAATTTGTCCGGGAAGCGACGGCCGCCGGCCTGGTTGGTCTCAAAGGTCACCGCTCCGTGGGTGGGCTTCGGGCTTCCATTTATAACGCGATGAGTTATGAGGGCTGTAAAACTTTGGCCGAGTTTATGAAAGATTTCCTGGCCAAGAACGGTTAATGGCAGTTTGTTTCAAGCTTACTTTAGAAGAAAAACCCGGTTCCTTCGCAAAAGGAACCGGGTTTTGTTTAACTTCACTAGTAGCAAAGAAACTACAACAGATCCGGCTGGGAAATTATATTGCTTACCGGATGGGCACCCATCTTTCCCCCCACTTCATATTCTCCGCTCATGGTTAATTCTCCGGAAGCACTGATTTGCATTGCTCGTTACTACCGGTGGCGGAAGGAATACGAAAAAGAAGGAGAAATAACATAAATATTGAGATAAACAAAAGGTTTTCTTGTAGAGAAAAATCTATTTAAAAAGAATGCGAACAGGAGAAAACCGATGCTGACGATTGAAGGACGTTACAATAAAGCCCATATCATGATTGATGAGATTGATGAACTGACCCGTGAACAGATCCGAAAGCTGGTGGATCACCCCGCTTTTGGCGACAGCTATATTGCGATTATGCCGGATTGTCATGCCGGCAAAGGAGCTGTCATCGGGTTCACCATGCGGATGAACAACTACATCATCCCGAACATCGTCGGTGTTGATATTGGTTGCGGGGTGCTGGCCGCCCGTTTTCCGGTTGACGGGCTGGATCTTCATGCCTTTGACCGGTTCATTAAGGAAAAAATTCCGGCCGGCTTCTCCATCCACCAGAAGGCCAAGATCAAAGAGGACCCCTCCCTTCGCCACTGGACAAAAGTGATCGGCATGGATTACGGGAAAGCGCTCCGGAGTATCGGTACACTCGGCGGCGGGAATCACTTTATTGAAGTCGGAAAAGATTCAAAGGACAGAACATGGGTAATAATCCATTCCGGAAGTCGCAATTTTGGTTTGCGGATTGCCAATCATTTTCAGAAAAAAGCCCGGCAAAACCTGTCACCAAGCTTCACCGGCAAAGAGTACAAAGAGCTTGAATATCTTTCGATCAACAGCCGGGATGGGCAAGATTATCTTGACGCCGCCCGTTATGCTCAAGTGTATGCTGCTTTGAATCGCCAAACCATGCTCAAAGAAATCGCCCGTTTCTTTGGCCGGGACCCGGTCGAAGTGATTGAATCGGTGCATAACTTTATCGGTGACGATCGGATCATCCGTAAAGGGGCCACCCCTGCCCGTAAGGGCGAGCACGTCATCATCCCCTTCAATATGCGCGACGGTTTGGCGCTCTGTACCGGGAAAGGGTCGCCAAAGTACAATTACTCCGCCCCCCACGGCGCCGGACGCATCCTCTCCCGGGCGAAAGCAAAACAACTGCTTTCCCTGGACCAATTTACCGAAGGAATGAAAAAAGCCGGTGTCTTTACGACGACCGCTATCAAAGATACCCTTGACGAGGCTCCAGAGGCGTATAAGGACAAAGAACTGATCATCCGGAATATCGCGGAAACCGTCGAGATTAATGATTTCGTCCGGCCAATCTATAATTTCAAAGCCGTCGGCGATTAAATAAAAAACCCTTGATTGCTCAAGGGTTTTAACTTACATATTTGGTGGAGATGAGGGGAATCGAACCCCTGACCTCTTGAATGCCATTCAAGCGCTCTCCCAGCTGAGCTACACCCCCATCACTGCGTGACATATATTAGAATAACCCGAAACCGGTAATTTGTCAAGGGTAATTTTTAGAGATTCCCTTTCAGACCGATCTCCTCCGCCACCGTGCGCATTCCGTTGATCGTCTCCTGGATTAACTGATCCAATTCCATGCCGAGGATTTCCGCCCCTTTGGTGATAACTTCACGGTTAACCCCCGCGGCAAAAGCTTTATCTTTCCACTTTTTCTTGACGGATTTGACTTCCAAATCCAAGATGCTTTTACTGGGCCGGACCAAGGCCGCCGCTGCAATCAAACCGGTTAACTCATCGATTGTATAGAGTACTTTTTCCATGCGGTGCACCGGTTCAACATCGGAACAGATCCCCCAGCCATGGCTTTGGACGGCATGAATATACTCCGCAGGCCATCCTTCCGCTTCCAGGATCATTTTTACCTTTTTACAATGCTGTTCCGGGTAGCGTTCATAGTCCAAATCATGAATTAACCCGATGATCCCCCATTTTTCCACATCTTCGTTGAAGAGGGCGGCAAAATGTCTCATCACCGCTTCCACGGCTAAAGCGTGCTTAAATAAACTCTCCTCCTGGTTATACTCTTTAAATAAGCGTAAAGCTTCTTCCCTGGTGATTTCCTTACTCATCGCACAGCTCCTTTCATAATATTCTGAGGTACTTTAAGAGTAAAGAAAATAAACCTCTCGCCTTCCCGGTTAAAGCTAAAACCGATCCCCGGATTTAAGTTCAACGCGACCCCGGCAAATAAAAACTTCAGCTCTTGATAGAATTCCACTCCCCAGGAGAGTTGATATTCCCCTTGATCGGAAACCGCGCCATCCACAAAAAGGGAAGAGCACAGATCTTCAAAGTACAATTTCAGAGGCCAACTACCGGTCCGCAGTTGGTAAAGGGGGCGTGAATACTCAAGTGTAAATACTCCGCCGGTGGTTGCCCTTAAAGGCCAACGATAACCACGGAGTAAAGGAAAGACAGTACGCAAAGGACTATCCGGATCGTAACACCCTTCTAATTGTAAACGAAGATTCCCGTTTAAGATGAGCTGGTTTACATTTAAACCTCCGTAGTAACCAATTCGCTTGGCTCCCGGTTCATCATAACTTAGATCCTCGACCGGCGTTTGAAAATAGAGGTCCAAGGTCGTGGTTGGGTATTTGAAACCAAGAAAAACATAAGGAATAAGCTCGGTTCCCCACTCCCTGCCGTAACGGAGCATGGAGCCGATATTAATCTTGGAAAGCCCGGGAGATAAGCGGTATAAAAGTGGGTACGACAGATTAAACCAAAGCGGACGAAGCTCGGAAGAACTATAACCGAGACTCGTCATCAGCGGGGGTAAAACGGTTAAGTCTAAACTAAAATCAACCCACCATTCATTATCCTGAAAATCGTGCGTTAGAATTAACGAATATGAAGGAAAATGACTGATCGCATCACTACCGGAAGCGTAGAAACCGATGCCCGGATATATATAAAACGGAATGAAAATCTTAGGCGTTAACGTTGCCAGGTTATCCCGGTAACTCCCCTCTTTGATATCAAGCCCTTCTACCTTATACGCCATTCCGGCCAGCGGGGTTGCGGGTGAATAATCAGGGGGAACGAATTCTTCAAAAGTCGCCTTTTTTCGATAGATAT
>Ga0116169_1003217_pt1 | contig 11094 bp, 9 predicted proteins | sample AD_UKC130_MetaG_FD_89796 | JGI IMG/M metagenome (GOLD analysis project Ga0116169, IMG submission 89796) | Active sludge microbial communities of municipal wastewater-treating anaerobic digesters from Canada - AD_UKC130_MetaG | ecosystem: Engineered > Bioreactor > Anaerobic > Digestate | place... | reverse complement strand
TGCGCGACAACATCCGGTTTGCCCGCCCGGAATCGACTGACGCCGAGATCGAGGAAGCCGCGCGCCTGGCGCAGGCGCGCGCCTTCGTCGAGGCGCTCCCCGGGGGGTATGACGCGATGCTCGGGCAGCGGGCCACCAGCCTTTCTGGAGGCCAGAAGCAGCGCCTGGCGATTGCCCGCGCCCTCGCGTGCCGCCCGGCCATTCTGATCCTAGACGACTGCACGAGCGCCGTGGATGCCACGACGGAAGCGGAGATCCTGCGGGGGCTTCAGACGTGGGACCATCGCTGCACCCGGCTGATTGTTGCGCAGAGGGCCAGCGCCGTCTTCCTGGCGGACCGGATTCTGATCCTGGACGAGGGGAAGGTGGCGGCGCTCGGCACGCATGAGGAGCTACTCCGCACCAGCCCAATCTACCGCGAGATTCTTCGATCGCAGCTGGGAGAGTTCGAGGATGCGGAAACGCCGCCGTTGCCCTCTCTCCAGGAGAGCGCGCCCTGCCTGGTCGCGGGGCCCAGCGGGGAAGGGGGAGAGGCATGAGAGAAAAACGTGTACCGCCCGGCATGATGCCGTTTGGGCCCGGTCCCGGGCGACACCACCCAGGCGGCCCGGTTCAGAAGGCGGCGGATACGCGCGGCGTGTTGCGCCGGCTGTGGGGCTATCTGCGCCCGTACGCCCTCCAGCTTGTCGGGGTGTCGCTCCTGGTCGTGGCCACCACGGCGCTCTCACTCCTCCACCCGTATCTGACCAGCCGGGCGGTGGACGACGGCATCGTGCCTGGCAACCTGCACGCGCTGGCGCGCGTGGCCGGCTGGATGCTCCTGGTGCACGTGCTCGCCGCGGCGGGCACCTATGTGCAGTCAATCGCGATGATCCGGATCTCGCAAGGTACGGTGCGTGACCTCCGGCGCGATCTCTTTACCCGGATACAGGCGCTGCCCTTGCGGTTCTTCGACCGCAACCCGCACGGCGAGCTGATGAGCCGGCTGACGAACGACACGGAGGCTGTCAGCCAGACGCTCGCGCAGTCGGTGACGCGCCTTGTCTCGAGCACGCTCTCGGTGATCGGAGCGGCCTACGCGATGTTCGCGCTGAACGTGCGCCTGGCGGTCGCGGCGCTCATCACCCTTCCCTTGATGCTGGTGGCGAGCCGTGCCATCGCCAGGGCGACGCGCGAGGGCTTCCGCGAGCGCCAAAGCTGCCTGGGCGCCGTGAACGCCATCGTCGAGGAGATGACGACGGGCCAGCGGGTGGTGAAGCTGTGCCGGCACGAGCACCAGGCGATCGCGCAGTTCGACGAGGCGAACGCCGCGCTCCGCCGCGCCGGGATCAAAGCGGGGATTTGGGTGGGCCTGATGGGCCCCGTGATGGGTCTCTTCCGCAACGCCGGCTTTGCCATCCTCGCCGCAGCGGGCGGCTGGATGGTACTGCGCGACTGGGCGACGCTCGGCATCGTCGCCGCGTTCATCGCGTATGCCCAGCACTTCTCGCGCCCGTTGAATGAGATCGCGATGATCTACGGCACGATCCAGTCGGCCGTCGCCGGCGCCGAGCGCGTCTTCGCTATCCTGGACGAGGCTCCCGAGCGCGACGCGCCGGAGCGCGAGCGCGAGCTCGCCGATGTGCGCGGGGAAGTCGTCTTCGACCGCGTCAGCTTCAGCTATGTCGAGGGGCAGCCGATCCTGAAGGACGTCTCATTCTGCGCCCTGCCTGGGCAGACAATCGCGCTCGTGGGCCCGACCGGCGCCGGGAAGACGACGATCATCAACCTCCTCACGCGGTTCTACGATATCGACTCCGGGAGCATTCGCGTGGACGGCTACGATATCCGTGACGTGACGCGCGAGAGCCTGCGCCGGTCGCTCGGGATCGTGCTCCAAGACACCTTCCTCTTCGCGGACACGGTGCGCGAGAATATCCGTTACGGGCGCCTGGACGCGACGGATGAAGAGGTGGAAGAAGCCGCCCGGCTAGCAAACGCCGAGGGCTTTATTCGCCGGCTGCCCCAGGGGTTCGACACGCCGCTTTCCGAGGCCGCCGGCACGCTCAGCCAGGGCCAGCGCCAGCTTCTCGCCATCGCGCGCGCGATCCTGGCCGACCCGGCGATCCTCATCCTCGACGAGGCGACGAGCAGCGTCGACACGCGCACGGAGCTCCAGATCCAGGAGGGGATGCTCCGGCTGATGGATGGGCGGACGAGCTTCGTGATTGCTCACCGGCTGAGCACCATCCGCCAGGCCGATTGCATCCTGGTGTTCGACGGCGGGCGCGTCGTGGAGCGGGGTACTCACGAGGAACTCCTGGCCGCGGGCGGCGCCTACTACGCGCTCTATTCGAGCCAGTACCAGCTTTCGGCGAAGCCGCTTCGCACGGCGGAAAGCGCGCCGGCGTAGAGGGGGCCGGGCGTGATTCCGAGATGAGGAATCAACTCGTGGGCATAAAGACGCTGGGCACGAATGTTGGAGCTCTCCGGCATCCTCGGCCATAGCCCCGCAGGCGGCCCTGCTCCAGCCCTGAAAGGGCCGTATAACATGGCCCAGGGTGTCTGCACCCTGGGCCATGTGCCGGAAAAATAACCACGACCGCGAAGAGGTCGTGCAATCCGCTACCACGTATTGTCGCACCCTTTCAGGGTGCTAGGTATTTTCTGCCTGCGAGACTGAGGGTCAGGAGACCCTGGGCTAGAATATGGGACCGCTTCGTGGTCCTCTGAGATGGCGGCGCGGGTAGCTCAACCACGCTTCCGGCTGGGGCGCGCAACCCCGGGTGCGCCCACTCGGCGCATCTGTGTGCGTACCCTTCATCCAAGGTATCGACACCGGGGCGGAACCGGTAGCGTGAAATGGGGAGAGGGGCCCCGCGGGGCCCCTCTCCCCGTTGAGGAGTGAATGGCGTGGCGCCTACTTCTTGGTAGCCTTCTTCTCGATGAGCGAGACCGCCTCCTGGAGGCGCCGGTTGCCACGCGGCCTTGCGGCGCCCTCACCCGAGGGGGCCGCGAGCGGGTTGAAGTCTTTCATCCGCGCGGGGTCGAAGGCTGGACGCCGGGCACCGGGCCCATCGCCATCTGGACGGCCGCCGGGGCGGTCGCCGCCGGGACGCTGGCCACCCGGACGGGATGCGGCTCCATCGGGCCGGTCGCCAGGACGCCGGGCACCGGGGCGGTCGCCATCGGGCCGGCCACCGGGACGCTGGCCACCGGGGCGAGCGGCGGCGCCATCAGGTCGGCCACCGGGGCGCGGACCGGCTCCATCCGGCCGGCCACGGCGCTCGCTCATCTCCTTGGTGATCTTCCCAACCTCCGTCAGCTGGCGCTCGGTGAGCGGCGCCTTCACCTCTTTGAGCGCTTGCTTCGCCTGCTCCTGAGTCAGCTTGGGCTGCTTGCGCACCTTCGCGAGGACGGCGTTAACCTTTTTCGCCTGCGCGGGCGTGAGCGCATGCCGGTTCTGCTTCTCCAGTTCGCCCAGGGCGACGATCGTGTCGGTGAGCTGGAACGTGTACTTGTGCTCCTCGCGGAATTTGCGGAACTGCTCCATCCGCTGGCGCATCTCGGGGCTCGGAGCCGGTCTCCCGGCTTCTGACTTGCCCGGCCCCTGCGCGCGGGCCAGGTTGGCCGCGGCCACCAGGGCCGCTGCGATCGCGATCCAACGCAGGTTTCTCATCTGTTTCTCCCTCTCCCGTTCGTCTACTCATAGCGCAGCGCCTCGATCGGGCTGAGGCGCGATGCTTTGTGCGCGGGGTAACTGCCGAAAAAGATCCCGACGGCGCCGGCAAACCCGAACGCCAGGAGAATGCTCTGGGGCGCAATGATCGCCGTCCACCCGGCGGAGTTGGCGAGCAGGAGAGAGCCGCCAACTCCCAGGATTACTCCCACCAGGCCGCCGGTGATGCTGAGGACCATCGCTTCGATCAGGAATTGGCCGAGGATGTCGCGGGCGCGCGCGCCCAGCGCCTTCCGGATGCCGATCTCTCGCGTGCGCTCGGTCACCGAGACAAGCATGATGTTCATGATCCCGATCCCGCCAACCAGGAGCGAGACGCTCGCAATCCCCGCCAGGAGGAGCGTGAACGTCCGGCTGGTCTCCTCAGCGGCCTCCATCATCTCGGCTTGGCTGCGCACGAAGAAGTCCTCTTCGCCGCCAGCCGAGATGCGGTGCCGGCGGCGCAGGAGCCGGGTGATCATCTCGATCGCCTCGTCCGAGCGCTTCATCTCCGTCACCTGCACGCTGATCATCCGCAGGTAATCCAGGCCGAAGAGGCGGCGCATCGCGGTGGTGTAGGGCACCCAGATCTGGTCATCGGGGTTCGTCCAGCCCTGGGAGCCCTTGGCCTTCGTGACGCCTAGCACCAGGAAGCCGCTGCCCGCGATCCGGATCCGCTTGCCCACCGGGTTTTGCTGTCCGAACAGGTTCGTGGCCGTATCCGGGCCGATGACGCAGACGCGCCGCATCGCCAGGACGTCGCTTTCCGAGAAGAAGCGCCCGCGCTCGACGGTGACGTTGCGGATCTCGCAGTAGTCGGCGCCGACGCCCTGAATCGAGACGTTGGTGTTGGCGTTGCGATACTTCACTTGCGCGGACTGGCCCACTTCGGGTGAGACGCGCGCAATGGGCGGCCCGAGCTTCGCGATCGCCTCGGCATCATCCACCGTGAGCGACTGGCTGCTGCCGAACCCGCCTCTCACCCGGCCTTGCCGCGATTGCCCGGCAAACACCATCAGGCTGTTGGTGCCCATCGCCTGGATGCGCTTCATCGTGTCGGCGCGCGCGCCCTGGGCAATCGCCATCATCGCAATCACCGCCGCGACCCCGATGATCACACCGAGCATCGTCAGCGCCGAGCGCATCTTGTTCGCGGCGAGACCCGTGAGGGCCACGCGCATGCTCTCCCACAGGTTCATTGTTCGTCCTCCACGGGCAGCTGGCGCAGCACTTCCACGGCATCGAGGGGCTCGCTCACTCGCTCATCGCTGAGAATCTGGCCGTCGCGGAAGCGCACCACGCGCTTGCAATGCCTGGCGATGTCGGGCTCGTGTGTTACGAGGATCACCGTCTTCCCCTGGCGGTTGAGGTCCTGGAAGATCGCCATGATCTCCTCGCCGGTGCGCGTGTCCAGGTTGCCGGTGGGCTCGTCACCGAGCAGGATCACCGGGTCGTTGACGAGCGCCCGGGCGACGGCCACGCGCTGTTGCTGCCCGCCCGAGAGCTCGTTCGGCTGGTGATGCATCCGGTCCGCCAGCCCCACCACCTCCAGCGCCCATTTGGCGCGTTCCGCCCGCTGCGCGCGCGGCATGCCCGCATAGAGCATCGGAACCTCCACGTTGTGCAGCGCTGTGGTGCGAGGCAGCAGGTTGAATTTCTGGAAGACAAAGCCGATCTTCCGGTTGCGGATCGCCGCCAGGCCGTCGTCATCCAGGCTGCCCACGTCGGTGCCATCCAGCTGGTAGCTTCCTTCATCCGCCGTATCCAGGCACCCCAGGATGTTCATCAGCGTCGACTTGCCCGATCCGGAAGGACCCATGATAGCGACCATATCGCCCGCGTCGATGGTGAGCGTGATCCCGCGCAGGGCATGCACGGAGACCTCTCCCATTCGGTACGTCTTGCGGATGTCGCGAATCTCGATCATCGGCTCCTTCTTCCTACCGCCCGCGCGGCATCCCGCCCATCGGACCGCGGCGGCCTCCGGGCCCGCCGGGGCCTCCGCCCCGACCCTGCGGGCCGCGCCCGGGCGCTCTGCCCTCGTCTGGCATGACGACCGCGGTGACGACCGTCTCTCCCTCTTTCAAGCCGGAGCGGATCTCGATGTGGGTGTCATCCGATAGCCCGGTCTCTACGGGGCGCACGACCGGCTTGCCGCCCTCCAGCACGGTGACCGTGGGCTCGCCCTCCTCATCCTCCTTCACCGCCTCGGCAGGCACCATGAGCACCCCGATGGCCTCATCGACGCGGAACTCGCAGGAGGCATTCATGTTTGGCTTCAGGCGCCTGTCCGGATTCTCCACCTCTACCGTGACCCGCACGGCGGTGACGTTCTGCACCGTCTCGGCCTGTGGGTAGATCCGAGTGACCTTGCCTTCGAACAGCTCGTCCGGATAGGCATCCACGGTGATATCGACGTGCTGCCCCACCTCCACCGAGCCGATATCCGCCTCATCCACCAGGACATCCACGAACATGCGGCTGATATCGCCGATCTGCACGATGCTGGTGCCCTCGGTCACGGCCGACATGCCGGAAGTAATCAGAGTGCCTTGCTCGACGTACTTCTGGAGGACAACGCCAGCGCGCGGCGCGGTGATCACGGTCTGCTCGTACTGAGTGTTGGCGTTCTGCAGCTTCGCGTCGCTGCTTGCCACCTGGGCACGAGCCGTCTCGATGTCGGCGGCGCGAACCTGGATCTGGAGCGCGTTCGCGCGCGCGCTGGCCAGGGCGGCCTCCGCCTGCAGCACGGCCGCGCGCGCAGCCGCCACGTCGTCCTGCTTCAGCTGGTCCTGCACCGTGCCGGCGCGCGCATTCTCCAACTGCGCTTTCGCCTGCGCCACACGGGCCTTCGCCGCGGAGACCTGGGCCGACAGATCGGCCTCCAAAGTCTCGAGGCGGCGCTGCGCGTTGGCAAGAGCGGCGCGGGCCTGCTCGACGCGATGCCGGGCGCTCTGAAGGCTAGAGGCGTGCTGGGCCTCCAGGGTGTCCATCTTCTCTTTCGCGGACGCTGCCTGAGCTACGGCGAGCTCGTAGCGGTTCTCAGCCTCCTCCACGACGCTCTGGGCGATGAAGCCCTGGGCGCGCAGATCGCGCTGGCGCTTTAGGTTCTTGGATGCGATCTCGACGTTCGCCTTGGCTTGGTCGTAGGCGGCCTGCGCCTGGGCACGCTCCTGCGGGAGCGTTGCCTTCTCCAGCATCCGGAGGTTTTCCTCGGCGGAGGCCAGATTAGCGCGGGCCTCATCATGCGCCGCATGCACGCTGGCGCGCGTCTGCGGTACCGTCGCCGTCTCCAGCTGGCGGAGCGCCTGGACCGCCGAGTCGTAGCCGGCCTGTGCCTGGGCGATGCTGCTCTTCGTCAGGTTTGGCTGGACTTTGGCCTGCTTCTCGGCCTGCGCGAGCCGCGCGCGCGCTGATCTCAGCGCCTCCTCGGCCTGGCGAATCTGTGCCTCGCTCTGCAGCTTCTGCAGGCGCAGGTTGGTGTTCGCCTGCTCCACCTTTGCCCGCGAGGCAGCCGAGTCTGCCTGGGCCGTGCGCACGTTCGCGAGCGTGTCCGTCGGGTCGATCTTGGCGATCAACTGCCCCGGCTTCACTATGCTGCCGATATCCACTGCCAGCACGTCCACCCGACCGCCAGCGCGCGACTTGATATCCACTGTGGTCAGTGGCTGGAGCGTGCCGGTGGCGCTGACCGTGACCGTGATGTCACCGCGCTCCACCGTGGCGGTTTGGAACTCGGGCTTCTGGTCCGAGCCAACCCGGGCGCGCAGCGCCAGGGGGACGCCGACGGCGACTCCGGCAAGGATCAGGATTGGGATGAGTTTCCTTCGCATCTCTTCTCCTCGACGTGGGAGCTATGCAGAGCATAGAGCTCGAATCGTGGATATGGCATCGGGCGCTCGCTCGCTGCTCTGTCCCCAAATCCCGCGCGCGTCGCTAGAGGGATCCGATGGCCCGGTCAAGCTGCGTCCGGGCCAGCAGGTAGTCGTAGCGCGCGCTGATCGCCTGCAGCTCCGCGTTGCTGAAGGCGACTTGGGCATCAACAATCTCGATCGGGATGGCCAGACCCTGCTTGTAGCGGGCCTCGGCCACTTCCAGGTTTTTGCGCGCCATCGCCACGCTCGCCTCGGCGGCGGCGATCCGCTCGCGCGCGCTGGTCAGCGCCAGGTGCGCCTGCTCCACCTCGGCGGCGATATCGCGCGTCACCTGCTGCAGCTGCTCCTCAGCCGCGTGCAGGGTGGCACGGGCGGCATCCACCTGGGCTCGGTCGGCGCGGTCGTAGAGGCTCCACGAGAGCGTCGCCGACAGGCTCCACTGGTTGGGGTTGTAGGTGCCAGCGAAGCCGCGGTCGAGGCCTCCTCCGACGTTGATCAGCGGTCTCAGGTTGAGGCGCGCGAGATCAAGTCCGGCCTGCTGCTGCTCGAGGGCCGCCTTCGCCTGGCGAATCTCGGGTCGGCGCCCGGCCGCCTCTTCAAGGCAAGCCTCCAGGGCGGGAGCATCGGCAATCTCTGCCGGGAGATCGGTGATCTCGGGCACGCCGCCGGGCCCTATCCCCATGGCGTTGCGCAGCGCGGATCCGGCGACGCGCACGTCATTGGCGGCCCGGATCTTCTCTACGCGTGCATTGGCGATCTCCACCTCGATCGGGTAGATCTCCACCTCCGCGGCAGCCCCTGCTTTGATTCGCGCCTCGACCATCACCTTCTGCGCTTCCGCCTGCGATAGCTTCCGCTCGGCGACCGCCTGCGCGTGCTGCGCGCGCAACAACTCGAGATAGGCGCTCGTCACCTGGTAGACCAGGCCCTGGCGGGTGCGATCCAGGGCCGCCTGCGCGCTCTCCTCACCCGCGCGCGCCCGGCGCACGTTCTGGCGCTGCACGCCGCCATCCCAGAAAGTGACGCCCAGCCGGAGGAGGTTCTGCTGGCTCGATCTATCTGTTCCCTGACGATCCGTCTCGGTGTATCCCTCGGTGTGAGTGGATTGCAGCGAGAGCTTGGGGTAGAAAAGCGACGATGCGGCGCTGCGCTTCTGGGCCTCGGCCGCATTCACGTTCTCGCGCGCGGAGAGAATGTCGCCGTGCTGCTCCAGTGCAGTACGGATGCACGATTCCAGAGTCCATGCCTGGCTCTCCGCTTCCGCAGCGGCTGACGGGCGGCATGCCAGCGCCCCCCAGACGCAGATTGAAAGGAGCGCCGGCACCCAACACCAGCGTGCATGCCTCTGCCAGCCGGCGACGGGCGTTGCCCCGCGACACCTTCCGCCATAGGAGACGGGTGTTTCTCCTCCTGCCGGAGGCGCCCAGCATCCTGCAATATGACCCACGAGGCCGGTGTCATGGCCCCGCAGGGGTGGTCGGTTCCTGTTCGGCATCGTTTCCTTCCCTTATCTCCTCATCGGTCATGGCCCTCATGGCCGTCGTGGGTATCGGTTGCCTCCCCCAGGAAGGCTTGCTTGAATCTTAACAGGCAAAGATGAAGCAATTATGAAGGAGAGAGGAAAGCGGCAAGAAGAAGAGTGGGCGATGAGCGCCGTTTCGCGCGTAAAGGGAACGATCGCGTGGGGCTCGCGGACGACGCCGAAGGCGTCCAACATCCCGGCTCAGGGTCTCCTGACCCTGGGGCTCGCGACCCAAAAGCACCTGGGCCCCTGAAAGGGGCCGAAAACACGTGAAGGGGGGTTGTCCGACCTCTTGAGGCCGTGGGTATTCTATACGGCGCATGACCCAGGGTGCAGACAACCCTGGGCTGTGTTGTGCGCCCCTTTCATGGGCGAGAATGTGCTCCCCCCACGGGCATCGATACCACGGATGAAGGGGACTGACACGGACGGGCAGGGCGGGCGTCGGGGGGTGGGGGGGCTGCTACGGGCCGGGGAAGGCGGCCGGGGGCGGGTTGCCGGTCCCCCGGCCGCTGTCGTAGGGAGATCACTTCCGGCAGCATGCCCCCCACTGCTCGCGGAGCGACTTCAGCTTCTGCTGCTGGTCGCGGGTGAGAACGTCGTTCATCTGGCGAGTGGTCTTCTCGCGAAGCGCCTGGGCGCGCTCGCGCGCCTGGTCGCGGGTTACCTTGCCGGAGCGAGCGTCCTGGAACAGCGAGCGCATCTCTGCGCGGCGAGCATCGCGGATCTCCTGCAGCTTCTGCTCCTGCTTCGGTGTCAGGTTCAGCTCCTGCGAGAGACGCCGGGCATTGGCGCGAGGGCCACCCGGTCGGGGCGCGGTACGGCGCCAGGCCATCCTCTTGGCGCGGGCTTCGCGCATCTTCGCGACTTGCTCCCGCTGCTCGCGCGTGAGGACGGACGAGACCTCTGCCTCCATCTTCTTGTGCAGCTCCTGGCGCTGCCCGCGGTACTTCTCGCGAATCGCCTTGATCTTCGTCTTCTGCGCGTCGGTCAGGTTGAGCGCGGGCGCGCAGTGCATCTTCGGGCCCCGGTGCGGGCGTTCCCCTCCCGCCGGACCCTCAGCCCAGGCAAGGCTCGTGGCGAGAAGCATGCTGGCACCCATCAGCAGGGCGGTGTGAGTCTTCTTCATCGTCTCTTATCTTCTCCCTCCGTTGTGTTCTATCACACGACTGGTTGGCGGGCCCGCCCCGTTGGATATGGGCGACGCCCGGCTCTCTACGATGAGTATAGCAAACAAATATGAAGGAATGATGAAACGCCGCGTCTCGCCGCGGCGGGCGTTCCTATACGAGGGCCATCCGGGCCGGCGGGCACGTCTGGCGTGGCCGCCGGCGCCCCCATAGGCGCCTCGATAGGAGGCCGTCTTGGGCGCTCCGTTGGCGCGATGTGGTTGAACGGTGGGATGCCCAGAAGTGTTCCCGCGATCACGGCTACCACGAGGCCGAGGGCCACCACGCACTCGCGCAGGTAGGATCGCGCCGCGCTCGTGCGCCGTTTCACGTAGGAGACGAGCACTCTCCAGTTGAGATAGACGTGCGCTGCGGCGGCCAGGATCGACAGAAAGCTGATGCTGGTATGCACCGCGTTCCATGCTCCCCGGGTCAAACCCAGGAACTCGCGCGAGCCGATTGCGCGCCAGGCGTACATCACGAGACCCGTGACTGCCAGCACGATGAACGCGAGCAGTACAACAAAAGAAACGAATGCCCGAAAGGCTTTCCTGCGGCTTCCATCCGTCGAAACAGACACCGGTTGAACCTCCTCTCCGCGGTCCAGATGGCCTGCATCAGGCCACGCTTCCACGCTTCTATGTTACTGCGGAATCGTGAAGGAAGCATGAAGCCCCGCTGGGATTCCGACATAAGGAGAAGGCCGCGCGCACGCGCGGAGCTCGAAGCTCCGCGCTGCTTTCCGGCAAAGCCCCCTCGGGGCTTCTCCTCCCAGCCACCGCCGTTTTGAGACATCTGGGAGTATCCCCAACCCAGCCCGGCAGGGCTTCG
>Ga0116169_1003216_pt1 | contig 11097 bp, 11 predicted proteins | sample AD_UKC130_MetaG_FD_89796 | JGI IMG/M metagenome (GOLD analysis project Ga0116169, IMG submission 89796) | Active sludge microbial communities of municipal wastewater-treating anaerobic digesters from Canada - AD_UKC130_MetaG | ecosystem: Engineered > Bioreactor > Anaerobic > Digestate | place... | reverse complement strand
CGACTGGCGCTGCAGGGCCAGCATCTTGTCCTTCGGGTACTCCCAGGACACCGATGCCATCCAGGCCTTCTCGGTGGAGGTCAACTCGACCAGGTAGGTGCGCCGGTTCGTGGTGATGACCAGGTTGGTCTTGAGCCCGGAGCGGATGGGCTTGACCAGCACCTTGACGCGCAGCGACTCACCTGCGCCGCTGGCCGTGTCGCCCACGATCCAGCGCACGGTGTCCCCGGCGGCGACCGTCACCAGCTCCTCCCCGGGCTGCAGCGCGATGGCCGTCACCCTGCCCGGCGCCGCATAGACCTGGTACAGCGCCCCGTCGGTGTAGGGCCAGACCTGGATGGCATTCACATAGCCCTCGCGCGTGGGCGCCACGCGAGCCTCAGCGTTGGCGCGCGCCACGCGGGCTTTTTCATCGGCGGGCTCGGGGGTGGATTGGGCCTCGCCGCGCTTGGGCAATGGTTTCATCTGCGCTGGCATAGGCAGCACCTCGGGCACAGCCACGACCTCGATGGGCTTGGGCGGCTCGGGCAAAGCCTGGGCCTGGATGGGCTCATCGAGCGCGATCGATGGGGGAGGCTTGCCCTGGGTTCCGCAGCCCGTGGCCAGGACGGCCAGCAGGACCAGTGGCAGGGCGCGGTAGGGGATTCGTGCATTCATGGATTCTTCACTCCTTCGCTGGCATCGAGTTCGCGGCTCCAGGACAGGCCGTTGACGTAGATGCCCAATGGGTTCTTGCGCAGGCGCTCCTCGCTGCGCGGGGCCTGCAGCACGATGGACAGCACGGCCGTCCAGCGCTCCAGCCCGGCCGCCTCGCCATTGACGTAACGTCGCTCGGTCCAGCGCACCTGGAACGAGGCATCGCTGGCGCGCACCACGCTGTTGATGGCCACGGTCACCGAGTGCTGCCCGATGCGAGAAAACGGGTCCGCGACCCGCGCGTAATCGTTGAGCGTCGCCGCACCCTTGTCCGTGGTGTAGTCGTAGGCTTCCAGCCAGTTCTGCCGCACCACGATGGGATCAATGGACAGCGAGCGCACATCCGTGACGAAGCGCGCCAAGTGAAACGCAATCTGCGCATCGCTCGGCTGGTACGGCGTGGCCGCCTCGCCCACCGCGCGCACCTGCCCGGCCTGGTCCACCTCGATCACGTAGGGCGTCACGATGGACTGCGCCGAGCGCCAGACCAGGCCGCCCGCCATCAACAGGGCCAGCGCCAGAGAACCAAGGGCCATGAGCCGCCAGTTCCGCGCCTGCACCCGGGCCGAGCCGATGCGCTGGTCCCAGGCCTGTCCGGCCGCCTGGTAGGGGGTGACGGGCTCGGGGGTCTCCGAATACCGCCGCTGGGGTCGTTGGAATCGCATGGCTGCCCTCCTCAGGGATTGGATTCATCGCGCAGGCTGGGAGCAACGCCGCCGCCCGCATGGTCACCGGCACGGATGGCATGCACGGCCGTGGTGGCCGCCTGCGTGGCCTGCTGGCGCCGCCGCATGCGCCGGGCCCAGCCCGGCTCAGACACAGGCGCCGGGGGCGCCGCATCCTCGGCACCGCCGGCGGCACCGATATCGCCAGGGGGCGATGCAGCTTCGGAGACAAACCCCGCCGCGCGGTCCTTCATCGACTGGACTCCGGCCGCCACCCGCTGGCCCACGGCGCTGACCCCTGTCTTCGCGGCATGGGCCACACCCGCACCGGCCGCGCGGATGCCCTCCGCCCCCGAAGCGGCAGCACCTGCCTGGTAGGCCGACTTCACGCTGCCCGCCGCTGCCTGGGCGGTCCGCGCTGCCGAGGCACCGCCACCGATGGCCGCCTTCGCAGCCCCAGGCGCCATGCGCGCACCGGCTGCCACCGCAGAACCCGCGCCCGCCACGGCCGCGCCACCAGCGACGGCCAGCCCTGCCGCTCCCAGCGCCGTACCCGCCACCGCTCCGGCGCCCAGTTGCGGCCCGCCCGACACCAGCCCCGTCGCGATCCCCGGCCCAAAGATCCCCAGGCCCAGCATCGCCAGGGCCGCCAGCATGATGACCAGCGCATGGTCGATGGACGGCTCGGCTCCCGGCACCGTCGTGAATTCGGAGAACAGCCCCGACCCGATCCCCACGATCACGGCGAGGACCAGCACCTTGATACCCGAGGACACCACGTTGCCCAGCACCTTCTCTGCCAGGAAACTGGTCTTGTTCCACAGCGCGAACGGCACCAGCACGAAGCCCGCGAGCGTGGTCAGCTTGAACTCCAGCAGCGTGACGAACAGTTGCACCGAAAGCACGAAGAAGGCCACGATCAACACCAGCCAGGCCAGGAACAGCACGGCGATGGTGTCGAGGTTGGCAAACACCTCGGGGAACCCCACCAGCTCGCTGAGCTGCGCCATGATGGGCCGCCCGGCATCGATACCGACCTTGGCCAGACGCCCGGGTTGCAGCAGCTGCGCCTGCGTCATCCCGGATCCCGATGCCGTGAGTCCGAGCCCGGCAAAGGAACGGAACACGATGCCGGCCAGCTGGTTGAAGTTGCCCAGGATGTAGGCGAACGCCCCCACGTACAGCACCTTCTTGACCAGCCGTGCGATCACGTCGTCGCCCTGCCCCGACGCATGGCTCATGGCCCAGTACAGCCCAGCCAGCGTTACGTCGATCACCACCAGCGTGGCCGTCAGGAAACGCATCTCGCCACCCAGCAACCCGAACCCCGAGTCGATGTAGCGCGAGAACACATCGAGGAAGCGGTCGATGACCGCAACGTCGTTCATTGCGCCTTGTCCTGTGCGGCCGATGCCGCGGGCGCGGGAGCCTGGGCCGGCGTGTATGGCGTCCCGCCCCCCATGAAGCGCTGCCGCGTGGCCTCGGCCACGGCATTGCACTGTGCGTCGCCCACCTTGGCATGGTTGGTCTTGCACTGCGCGCGCAGTTCCTTGAGCCGCGCGGGATTGGCGACCAGGGACTCCACGGATTCGATGGGGACCGGCTTGCCGCAGCCGACGAGCACCAAGGCGACAACGCCCAGAAGGAACAGCTTGTTCATGGCCTTCCCCTCATTGCCCGTAGAAGCCCACGGCCACCGGGGTGTAGGACGTGCCCTCGCCCTGGAAGCGCCGGCGCACCTCGCGCGCCCGCTCCTGCACCGCCACCTGGCGGGCCTGTTCCAGCGCAGCGGCCCTGTCCTGGGTGATCTGCAGCTGCTGCGCCTGCATGGCCTGGCGTGACTGCAGCGCGAGCAGTTGGTTCGTGGCCTGCATCGCCTGCAGCGCGCCCACGGCCGACTGGCTGCGGTTCACCAGGTCCGTGAGCGTGCGTTCGTCGCTCGCGAAGTTGCGCACCGCCTGCGACTGCACCTGGGTGGCCGTGCGCAGCGCTTCGAGCGACTGCTGCCAGCGCTCGCGCGCATCCAGCGCCATCTGTCGGCCCGACACGGTGGCGGCGTACTCCTTCGGGTAGAGCCGGCGGAACTCGGACTCCATGTGCGCCATGTCGAAGGCCAGCCCCTGGGCCTGGCGGATCAGCTCGTTCGTCGCAGCCAACGCCGCACGCAGCTCCCCCAGCGCGCTGTGATCCAGGCTCGCGAGATTGCGCGCCTGGTTCTGCAGCTGCTTGATCTGGTTGTTGATCTGCTCCAGCGTACGCGCGGCCGTGAGCACGTTCTGCGAATAGTTCGAGGGATCGAACACGATTCGCCCGCCGCCCAGGAATGCCTGGGCGGGCATGGCGGTGCCGAGGGCGAGCGCTGCGGCAAGCGCCAGCGCCGCCTTGCGGCGAAGGAACAGGGACTTCAAAAGCATGGCAGGACTCCTTCAGGTGGTTGGAAACGGTGGAAACGTGGGAATGAGGTCGGCGGCCCAGTCCAGGCCCCGGTGGCGCAGCCAGACGGCCGCAAAGGCGGACGGTGTGCCTGCGGCAGCGAGGGCCTCCTGGATCTGGTCCATCTCCCGCTGGTCCTCGGGCGAGGACGCCCCCGCGAAGGCCAGCGCCACAGGCCCCAGCCCCAGGTCGAAAACCCGGTTGCCCAGCCGCGACTGGTAGTAGTAGTCGCGCTTGGGCGTTGCCTGGGCCACGATCTCGATCTGCCGCCCGTTGAGCCCGAAGCCCTCGTAGACCGCGCGGATCTGCGGCTCGAAGGCCTGCGGGTTGGGCAGGAAGATGCGGCTCGCACAGCTCTCCACGATGGCCGGCGCGATGCTGGAATCGCGGATGTCGGCGAGCGACTGCGTGGCGAAGACCACCGACACGTTCTTCTTGCGCAGCGTCTTGAGCCACTGGCGTATGCGCGCCGCGAACACCGGGTCGTCCAGGAACAGCCAGGCCTCGTCGAGGATCAGCAGCGTGGGCGCACCGTCGAAGCGCTCCTCGAAGCGCGCAAACAGGTAGGACAGCACGGCCAGCGTGGCCGCGCGGCTGGGCATCAGCTCCTCCATCTCGAAGCACTGCACGGGCGAAGACCCAAGCCGATCCACATCCGCATCGAGCAGTTGCCCATGCGCACCGCCCAGCACATAGGGCTGCAGCGCCTGGCGCAAGGCGTTCGACTGCAGCAACACCGACAGGCCCGTGAGGGTGCGCTGCTCCAACGGGGCGCAGGCGAGGCTGGCCAGGGCCGACCACACGGCGTCGCGCTCGGCCGGCCCCACGGCCACACCCTCGTGCGCGAGGCGACCTTCAACCCACTCCGCCGCCCAGGCGCGGTAGCCATCCTGGTCGATGCGCGCCAGGGGCTGGAATGCGATCCGCCCGTCGGGCCCCAGGTCGTAGTGCTCACCGCCCAATCCCAACACGGTTGCCCGCATCGAGCGCCCCATGTCGAAGGCCAGGACGCGCCCGCCCGGGTAGCGCCGGAACTGCAGCGCCAGGGTGGCGAGCAGCACCGACTTGCCCATGCCCGTCGGGCCGACCACCAGCGTGTGGCCCACGTCGCCGATGTGCGTGATCAGCCGGAACGGCGTCGCGCCGTCGGTGCGCGTCACGATCAGCGGCGGGCCATCCAGGTGCGCATTGCGCTCCTGTCCCGCCCACACGGCCGACACCGGCATCAGGTGCGCGAGGTTCAGCGTCGAGACGATCGGCTGGCGCACGTTGGCATACACATGGCCTGGAAGAGAGGAAAGCCAGGCCTCGACCGCGTTCAGGGTCTCGGGGATGGTCACGAAGCCCCGCCCCTGGATGGTCCGCTCCACGGCCCGCAGCTTCTCGTCGGCGGCCGTGGCATCCAGATCGGACACGACGACCGTGGCCGTCACGTAGCCGAACGCCACCTGATCGCCCCCCAGCGCCTGCAACGCTGCGTCGGCGTCCTGCGCCTTGTTGGCGGCATCCGAATCCACCAGCGGGCTCTCCTGCTGGAACACGGTCTCGCGCAGCAACGCCACGATGTTCTTGCGCTTGGCGAACCACTGGCGGCGCAGGCGGGCCAATTCCTTCTCCGCCTCGGCCTTGTCCAGGCAGAGAAAACGCGTGCACCAGCGGTAGCCAAAGCCCAGTCGATTCAGGTCGTCCAGGATTCCCGGCCAGGTCGAGGTCGGAAAACCCCGCACCGTGAGCACGCGCAGGTGCCGGTTCCCGAGCATGGGCGCGAGACCGCCCACCAGCGGCTCGTCGGCCAGCAGCGCATCCAGGTGCATCGGCACTTCGGGCACCGCTACTGCCTGGGAGCGCGTGGACACCGTGCCATGCAGGTGGGTCAGCGTCTGGCCATCAGGGAGCCAGCCCAGCTCCGGCAACACGCCATCGAGCAGGTCCAGGAAGCGTTCCGTCTCGGCCACGAAGGCCCCCAGCCGTTCGCGCCAGTCCACACCCTCGGCCTTGCGGTGCTCGTAGAGCAGGTTGCCCGCGCGTGAGCGCGCCTCCTCGGGCGGCAGGTACAGCAGCGTCAGGTGGTACCCGCTCTCGAAATGGCTCCCCGCCTCCTCGAAGGCGGCGCGCCGCTCCTCGTCCACCAGCCAGGACAGTGGCTCCGGGAAACGGGACCGTGGGTAGCCCGCCGCCTCGTGCCGCTCAGCCTCGACGAACAGCGCCCAGCCCGAACCCAGGCGCTTGAGCGCGTTGTTCAGCCGCGCCGAGGTCGCAATGAGCTCACCCGGTGTCGCACTGTCCAGGTCCGGCCCCCGGAAACGCGCCGTGCGCTGGAAGGAGCCATCCTTGTTGAGCACAACCCCAGGCGCGACCAGGCCGGCCCAGGGCAGCCAGTCGGCCAGCAGCGCGGGGCGCCTGCGGTATTCAGCGAGGTTCAGCATCGCCTGCCCTCCCCGCCCTACACGTCCAGCAGCGGCCGCTGCTTGATGTGGCGCGCAAACACCGGCAAGAACTGCGGGTCCATGCGCGCGCCCCAGACCGCCAGCGTGTGCCCCGCGATCCAGAGCACCAGGCCCGGCACCCACAACTGCAGGCCCAGACCGACGGCAGCGGCCAATGTGCCATTGGCGATGGCCACGGTGCGTGGCGCGCCGCCCAGCAGGATGGGCTCGGTCAGCGACCGGTGCAGCGGCACCTCGAAACCCGGTGGCAGGCTGTGGGGCAGGTTCATGCCAGCACCGCCCCGCCCGAGAACGAGAAGAAGGACAGGAAGAAGCTCGACGCCGCGAACGCAATCGACAGCCCGAACACGATCTGGATCAACCGCCGGAAGCCTCCCGAGGTATCACCGAAGGCCAGCGTGAGCCCGGTGGCAATGATGATGATCACCGCGATGATGCGCGCCACCGGCCCCTGGATGGATTCCAGGATGGACTGCAGCGGTGCCTCCCAGGGCATGCTGGAGCCGGCGGCCTGCGCCGGAACCGTGAGGGCCAGCAGCAGGGCAGCCAGGGCCGCCGCCCGCAGGCACGGATGTACAGAAAGACGTGGATGCGTCATGAAGATTCTCCCTTGGTGGATGAAGTTGAAGATGGCGAATGCGATGCAACGACCTGCTGAATTGGCGGAAACGGCGGCCCGAGCGAGCCATCGAGCTGGTAGCCATCGCGGTCATGGCCAATGACGCGCACGATCTCGCGCACCCGGCGCGCATGGCCGCGCCCTGCAATAAAGACGATGACGTTGACGGCTTCCGCGATCAAGGCGCGCGGCACGGCCAAGCTGACCTCCTGCACCAGTTGCTCCAGACGCGTGAGCGCGCCCGCCGCCGATCCCGCATGCACCGTGGCGATGCCGCCCGGGTGTCCCGTACCCCAGGCCTTGAGCAGGTCCAGCGCCTCGGCGCCGCGCACCTCGCCAACCACGATGCGGTCGGGCCGCAGGCGCAGGGTGGCGCGTACCAGGTCGGCCATGGTGGTGACGCCCGGCTCGGAGCGCATGCCCACGTGGTCGTCGCTGCGGCACTGCAGTTCGACCGTGTCTTCGAGGATCAGCACCCGATCGCCGGTGTCGGCGATCTCGTCGAGCAGCGCATTGGCGAGCGTCGTCTTGCCCGTGCTGGTGCCGCCTGCCACCACGACGTTCAAGCGCTCGCGCACTGCGCAGCGAAGGAAGGCCGCTTGCTCCTCGGTCAGGATGCCGTCGTCCACATACTGTGCGAGCGTCATGATGCGCAGCGCCCGCTTGCGGATCGCGAACGAGGGCGAGCGCACCACGGGCGGCAGCACGCCCAGGAAGCGTTCGCCCGTCTCGGGCAACTCTGCCGAGAGGATGGGCAGACCCGCATGTACCTCGGCGCGCACATGGGCCGCCACCAGCCGGATGATGCGTTCAGCCACCGCCGGCGGCAGCGCGGCGCCGGTGGGTTCCCGGCCCGTGCCCAGCCGGTCCACCCAGAGCGACCCGTCAGGGTTCAGCAGCACTTCGACCACCTCGGGATCTTCGAGCGCCGCAGCGATCTCCCGCCCCATGGCCGTGCGCAGCATGCGGATGCGGCGCTGCGCGGGTTCGGCGGATAAAGGGTGGGAGCCGGTCATGCGCCGCCCTCCTCACCCTGAGGCGCAACCGAAGCTACCGGAGCATCCCCATCCAGGGGACCGTTCTCCTCATGGATCTCACGCACCAGGCTGCGCCCGCGCTGGATGTGGCGGGCCAGTTGCTCGATGAACTGCGCATAGCGGGCGCGCCCCTGGGCGCGCAGGGCTTCCTGCTGCTGCTCGGGCACCGGCAGGGCCACGGTCAGGTAGTGGCGCAGGTACAGCGCCACGGTCTCGATCAGGATGGCCTGGTCGCGCTCCAGGCGCTCGAACTGGCGCGAGAGCCGGTCCAGGCGCTTGGCCGTCGCGGCCTCGCGCTGGTCCGTCGCGTCCGGCGACAGGAAAGACGCGAGCGCCGCTGCAATCACAGAGGACTTGGAGACACCCCGGTGGGCCGAGAGGTCCTCCAGGCGCCGAGCGTGCTCGGGCTCGACGAAGATGTTCAGGCGGGCGCGGGTCACAGGACAATCCCGTCGTCAGGATCCAGGGCCGCCAGGCGCGCGTTACGCACCAGTTGGCGATCCAAGTCACGCGGCAGCAAGGGCGCGCCATCGTCATCGCGCTCATCCTCCAGCAGGATCAGGTCCTGCGCCCCGTCATCGCGCGAAGGCACGAACGCAGCCTCCAGATCCGGCTTGAGCTGGTGTCCACCCTCATCGGCCGCACCGCCCACGCCGCCAGCCATGGCAACCGAGGCGGCGGCCAACACCGGCAGCATGCTCCAGTCATCCGACCGCCCTGCTGGGCGATCGGCATAGCCGCCGCCCACCAGCACCGGCGCAGGCAGCACCCGTACCAGGAAGTTCCGATCCTGGTAGTAGCGCAGCTTGCGCGCCCGGATGGGCGCGTGGCCCGAGACCATGACCACGGCATCGTCGGGCGGCAGCTGCATCACCTCGCCAGGCGTGAGCAACGGGCGGGCCGTCTCCTGCCGCGAGACCATCAGGTGGCCCAGCCAGGGTGCCAGCCGGTGGCCGGCGTAGTTGCGCTGGGCGCGCAGTTCGGTGGCCGTGCCCAACGCGTCGGAGATGCGCTTGGCCGTGCGCTCGTCGTTGGTGGCGAAGGCGATGCGCACGTGGCAGTTGTCCAGGATCGCGTGGTTCGGACCGTAGGCCTTGTCGATCTGGTTGAGCGACTGCGCGATCAGGAAGGCCCGCAGCCCGTAGCCCGCCATGAAGGCCAGCGCCGACTCGAAGAAATCGAGGCGCCCCAAGGCCGGGAACTCGTCGAGCATCAGCAGCAGCTTGTGCCGGCGCTCGATGCCGTCCGAGCCGTCGAGCGACTCGGTCAGGCGCCGCCCGATCTGGTTGAGAACCAGGCGGATCAACGGCTTGGTGCGGCTGATGTCCGAGGGCGGAACCACCAGGTACAAAGACACCGGATGCGCCGAAGCAATCAGGTCGGCGATGCGCCAGTCGCAGCGCGAGGTGACCTCGGCCACCGTGGGGTCGCGGTACAGACCCAGGAAGCTCATGGCCGTGGACAGCACGCCCGAGCGTTCGTTCTCGCTCTTGTTGAGCACCTCCCGGGCCGCGGACGCCACGACCGGGTGCGGCGCGCCGCCCTGCTCCGCCGCCAGGTGCGGCGTGGTCATCATGCGGTGTAGCGTCACCTCGAAGGGACAGGCCGGGTCGGAGAGGAAGTTGGCGACACCGCGCAGGGTTTTGTCTTCGCCGGCATAGAGCACGTGGAGGATGGCGCCCACCAGCAACGCGTGGCTTGTCTTCTCCCAGTGGTTGCGCCGCTCCAGCGCCCCTTCAGGATCCACCAGGATGTCGGCGATGTTCTGCACGTCGCGCACCTCGTGCACGCCGCGCCGCACTTCCAGCAAGGGGTTGTAGGCCGCCGAGCGCGCGTCGGTCGGGTTGAACAGCAGGCAGTGCGAGAAGCGCGCACGCCAGCCCGCAGTGAGATGCCAGTTCTCTCCCTTGATGTCGTGGACCACGGCGGAGCCAGGCCAGGACAGCAGCGTGGGCACCACCAGGCCCACGCCCTTGCCCGAGCGGGTGGGGGCGAAGGCCATCACATGTTCCGGCCCTTCGTGGCGCAGGTAGGCGCCGTCGCGGCCAGATGCCCGGCCGAGGAACACACCCGCAGGACCGGTCAGCCCGGCCTTGTCGATGTCCTCGCGCTCAGCCCAGCGGGCGGAGCCATAGGTGGTGACGCGCCGCGCCAGACGCGAGCGCCACACCGCCATGCCGATGGCTACCCCGGTGGCAAGCAGGCCGCTGGAGGCCGCAATGGCGCCGCCGCGCGAGAAGACCTCGGGCGCATAGGCGTCGTACCAGTACCACCACTCAAACAGCTTCCAGGGCTCATAGACCGGAAGCCCGGACAGCTCAAACCAGGCAACACCCAGGCGCGGCTGGTAGCCCAACGTATACGCCGTCCACTGCGTGGCTACCCACACGCCGCACACAGTGACGCCCATGACGGCCGTGATCTGGCCAAACAGGATGCCGGTGTGGGCGGAGGATGCCCGCTCCTTGCCTCCCTCTGATCGAGATGCCATGCCTGCTTGTTCCTTCGGCGCCAACCTGCGCCATGCGCATGCGCGCCCCGTGGCACGCATGGCGAGAGTCTGGAACCGATACGCCGCGCGGCCCACCCATCCGGGCGTAGCGCAGCGCAGGCTGGCGGGCACGTCTCAGGACAACGCCGTAGGCTGGCTGGATTCAGTGGTCCAGGAACACGCTCCTGGCCTCCCCGGGCGGGGAGCATGTCCTGCAGATGACCGAATGTCCAAGGCCGATGGCGCAGGCTCTGGGTACAGCAGAGCCCTGCTGCGTAACAGTCACGTCAAAGTGCTGACATGGGTAAGGAAACGTTGCACCGGCTCGGACAGTCCGAAGCGCTGGTGCTTGTGCAATACATACGTGATGATGTATTCCTCCTCTTCCAGAGGCCGAACTAGCAGATCATGACGCAACAAGGTCTGCGTATGCCCTTCATCGCCAAGACCTACACCCGCACCGAACGCAATGCGGGTGATATAGCCGGAAGCTGTGTCGGCAGCCCCCACGATGGCAACCCTATCTGTGTATCGCCTCACGATTGCCTGCATCTGCCAGAACAATCCGGGCATGCGTTCTACGCTGCAAGCTATTGATTCGGCCCAATGAAGTATGAACTTTCCGTGTATGACTGAGTCCGATGTGACATGGACAAAGAAGACGCAAGAAAGCAAACCCTGGAGCAGTTGTACGAAAGGCGCAAACAGG
>Ga0116169_1003211_pt1 | contig 11111 bp, 8 predicted proteins | sample AD_UKC130_MetaG_FD_89796 | JGI IMG/M metagenome (GOLD analysis project Ga0116169, IMG submission 89796) | Active sludge microbial communities of municipal wastewater-treating anaerobic digesters from Canada - AD_UKC130_MetaG | ecosystem: Engineered > Bioreactor > Anaerobic > Digestate | place... | reverse complement strand
GGCGCAAAAACCATTTGAATAAATTTTTCCAACAATAGCGGAACCGACCGATTTGTCGGTAAATTAAACAAATACCTTATTTGTTCAATTTTACTTTGGTATAGATTAATCTTGCTATCAATTTCAGAACGCACGCTCTTTCCCAGAAAGAAATTAGCATATTCACCTGTATAAACACCATTCGTAAATACTTTTGTAGCATTATAAGCCATTTTCTTAATAAACTCAAATGGGTTGTTTAATATCGCTTCCTGTGTCAATCGCTTGAAAAGTTTGTCCGCTTCTGGTGAAAATGGGTCGTCTATTCCATTTGCTGCTGCAATTGCGTATGCAGTGCTGTCTGTTGGTGCAATTCCCCACTTATTTTGCGGAAGTTGCCCCAGCGAGATATACATCACCGCACCGCCATTGCTCGAATTAAATCGCACTTCCTGATTTATCGCATAACTTCGTATTGCCCAGGGCAATATAGCAGCAAACGTAATTGTTATCAGAATTGCGTTCATTTTCGCATATTTCAGCCTATTTTTGAAGCAGATAAAGAAAAATAACGTTTGAAATAACGGTAAATATAAATACTCTGAACGTAAATTTACTAAAACAGCAAGCACAAGCCCCGAATAAACTAATTTCCTCAATTCTTCTGTTTTTACGAAAGCCACAAAATTGTATGCATAAGCAATGAGAAGTATTGAAGCCAACCCATCAGCAGTTTTTATCGAACACAATGCAAAATATGGTAAAAACAATGGTATATGCCAGTACTTCTCTTTTATTTCAAATAATTTGTAGAATAGCACTAAACCTATTATTGCAGCACAAAACTGTACGAACAAAGTCCATAAATGAGGAAAACCCACTATTAAGCCAGGTAATTGCAAAAAAACATAGCCCCATATAGGATAAAACGCAGATTTTCCTGCTTCGTTTGTGTATCCAGCGCCTTTAAACACATTTTCTGCGATTGAAAGTATATGCTTGATGTAAATAGTATCTTGATTTAGATGGTTTTGATTGAAAAAAAATACTGCAAATGCAAAGAAAGCAAGCAAAAAATAATATAATTTTCTGTTTTGTAGATTGCTACTCATTTTATTTTGAGATGATTAATTCAGGATGTTCTTTAAGGTAGTCAGCCCAGCTTGTGCTTTTCTTCGAGTTGTGATTTTTTCGCAATACGTGGCAAATTGCTACTGCAAGTGCATCTGTTGCATCAAAAAATTGGGGTGTTTCCTCAATACCAAGTAAATTTCGCACCATAAATTGCACTTGCTCTTTGCTTGCTGAACCTCGTCCCGTAACAGACTTTTTTATTTCACGGGCAGAATATTCAATTATAGGTATGTCGTTGTTGGTAACAGCTAAAATCGCTGCTGCTCTTGCGTGCGAAAGTTTGATTAAACTCTGTGCATTCTTCGAATAAAACAACGCTTCAAAGGCAGCAGCATCGGGATTTGTCCTGTCTATTACAGAATTTAGTCTTGAAAAAATTTCTTTCAGCCGTTGATTGAAATCTTGGTGTCGACGCTTCGCTTCGATTACTCCATACTCGACCAACGCAATATTACGTCCATTATGCTCGACTACACCGTAACCGCATAGCACCGAGCCAGGGTCGACACCTAATATAATCATTATTCTTCTATTTTATCTGCTATCGAATCGTCTATTTCAAAGTTTGAGAACACATTCTGAACGTCGTCCAAATCCTCGATACCATCAATAAATTTCATCACTTTCTGCGCTTCGGCAACATCTTTGATTGTAATAACTTGCTTGGGAATGTATTCCAGCTTCGATTCTTGCACCTGGAAGCCGTTGCTTTCGAAGTATTTATTAACGCTCGAAAAGTTTTCCATAGCGCAAATTACTCTTGATACCTCTTCATCGTATTCAAGGTCGTCGGCACCCGCTTCGAGCACTACTTCCAGAAGTTCATCCTCGCTTTTGCCATTTGTGTTGATTGAAATTACACCTTTTCGTTCAAAATTCCACGCAACTGCATTGGTTTCTGCAAGACTTCCCCCAAGCTTACTCATTGTGGAACGCACAAGCGGCAATGTTCTATTTTTGTTATCTGTAACTGTTTCGACAATTACTGCAACCCCGCCTGGTGCATATCCTTCGAACATAATTTCCATATAATTCTCGCCTTCGAGCTCGCCTGTACCTTTCTTGATAGCTCTCTGAATATTGTCGGAAGGCATATTCACCGCACGAGCATTTGCTATTGCAAGTCTCAAACGTGGGTTGCTTTCAGGGTCGCCACCACCTTCACGTGCAGCAATTGTTATTTCCTTTGCAAGACGAGTGAACATCTTGCCACGTTTTGCATCCTGTCTGCTTTTGCGATGTTTTATGTTAGCCCATTTACTATGACCAGCCATATTTTCACTCAAAATTTATTAAACTGATTAAATAAAAAACTGATTAAATAAAGTTTACAAATATAATAAATTCATACTATTAAGAAAAACGACTTCATAATTTCTTTTGTTTATGCTTAACTAAGCATTTCAATTATTCTTTCCATTTTCATACCGCGTGAACCTTTCAGAAGAAACGCAAAATCCTTTTTCAGATCTTTTATTTCGCTTGCAATTTCACTTAAATCAGAATAGTGTTCAACGTTGCCTGCATTTAGTAATTTGCTCGCTTGTTGCATAAAATCTCCTGTGATAAATACTCTATCGCAAACGTCAGAAGCATATTTTAACACTTCAAGATGTAATTCAAGCGACTTTTCTCCAAGCTCACGCATATCACCAAGAATAGCAGCTCTTTTGGGCTTTCCGTTGTATTTCTCCAATGTTGCGATAGACATTTTCATCGATGATGGATTAGCATTATAGCAATCATTCAATATCGTGTATCCCTCAATTTCTTGAAGCATCATTCGGGCATAACCACTATATTTCTCTTGCTCAAAACTTTCGAGTGCTATTTTGATTTCAGCATCATCTATCCCAAAATATTTCCCGATTGCAACCGCTGCAACAGCATTATAGCCCGACGCAATCCCATAAGTATTGAGATTTATCCTATTCTGGTGTTCGCCTGCTGTATATTTTAGCACGGGATTAATATTTGCGTTTATCTCAATTTCGACTTTTAAATTTACTTCATCATCAATTGTTGAATATGTGAACTTTTTATCCAATATTTTTCTGTATTTGGACAAGCGTTCATCATCGCAGTTGATAAAACAAGTTCCACCGTGACGTTGCAAATACCCGAATAAGCTCGTTTCTTCCATTTCAACCCCGTCAAGGTCTATGAGTTTCTCCAAATGCTCCTGCCCGATATTGGTAATAATACCATCTGTCGGTGCAAGTATTTCCGAAAGAATAAAAATTTCGCCAGGTTCATTTGTTCCTATTTCAATTACGGCGCATTCAATGGCATCATCAAGATTAAAAATCATCAGTGGAACGCCAATTCTATTGTTAAAGTTCTGATAAGTTTTCAGCACCTTGAATTTTTTAGAAAGTACCGCAGAAATCATATCTTTGGTTGTTGTCTTACCATTCGAACCTGCTACGGCAATAATCGGAATGTTAAATCTGTTCCTGTGAAACAACGCAAGTTCCCCCAGTGCCGAAAGTGTATCTTCAACCAAAACAAGTGGCTTCCCTGCAACTTTTTCAGCATTGCTCCCAAACCAACTTTTTGCGACTAATGCAAGCGAGGCACCTTTCGAGAAAGCATCAGGCAAAAGCTCGTGTGCATCTATCTTTTCACCAATCAGTGGAACAAAGATTTCTCCCTCCGTTAAAGACCGAGTATCAACCGAAACTCCAACAAACTCACTTTGCTCAACGTTTATAACGTTTTCTTCCCCAAAAATTGCCTTTATTTCAGCAGCAGTAAATTTAGCTTTGTTTTTTAGCATTTCTTCTCCTATTCAAAAGCATCTTCGCCCGTTATATCTCTACCTAAAATCAATGTGTGAATTTCGTGTGTTCCTTCGTATGTTTTGACCGATTCAAGATTTGCACTGTGTCTCATCACGGGATATTCGCCCAAAATCCCATTTGCACCGTGAATTTCACGCGCAATTCGGGCGCATTGCAAGGCTATTTCGACATTGTTGCGTTTTGCGAAAGAGATATGTTCGGGACGTGCTTTGCCTTCGTCCATCAGCCTTCCAAGTCGGTAGCAGACAAGCTGCGCTTTTGTTATTTCATTCAGCATCCACACTAATTTTTCCTGTGTCAACTGAAATTTCGCAATTGGTTTGCCAAATTGTATTCGCGATTTCGAATATTCAAGAGCAGAATGAAATACTGCAAGTGCAGCACCAATCGCCCCCCAGGCTATCCCATAACGAGCTTGATTTAAGCACGAAAGTGGTCCTCGCAATCCTGCCACATTCAAGATATTTTCTTCGGGAATTTCACAATCCTCGAAAATTAATTCTGATGTAACCGAAGCTCTCAAAGAGTGCTTGCCTTTCATTTCCGGAGCGGAAAACCCCTTCGTCCCCTTCTCCACAAGAAAACCGTGAATTTCATTGTCCAGTCTTGCCCAAACTACTGCAACATCTGCCACACTTCCATTCGTAATCCACATCTTTGCGCCATTTAGCAAAAAACCTCCGTCAGTTTTCTTTGCAGTTGTTATCATTCCCGCAGGATTTGAACCAAAATCTGGCTCCGTCAGTCCAAAACACCCAATTGCTTCGCCTCGAACAAGACGCGGCAGCCATTTGCGTTTCTGTTCTTCCGTCCCATAACGCGAAATAGGGTATATCACAAGCGAATTTTGAACAGAGGCAAACGAACGAACCGCCGAATCGCCCCTTTCGAGCTCCTGCATTGCAAGACCGTATGATGTATAGTTCGCACCTGCGCCACCGTATTCTTCTGATAGCGTAATCCCAAAAACTCCAAGCTCTGCAAGCTTTGGTGTTAGATGCTCGGGATATTTCCCATCGAAATAATACTGCTCAATGATTGGAAGCACCTCATCATCAACAAACTTTCTAATAGAATCTCTTATAAGAAGTTCTTCCTCCGAATACAGTTCGTCGATGTTGAAATAATCTATGCTTTTGAACCCCATAAAAACTCCTTGATTTATCAGTAAATTAAAAAAACATTTTTCAAAATCAATAATTTTGCTTATTTTTGAATATCTCAATAAGAGATGGGCTTCGGAAATTTCAAGCCCATTTTTTGTATAAAAATAATATTTATTTTTACAACAATTATAATAGACTTTAACGATAAATATTAAAAATATTTTAAAAAACTAATTATCAGTCAAGGAAAAATGGCAAGACGTAAAGCAAAGCACAAGATAGACAAAAAGACTATCGTTGATGCTTTTATTGAGATGGCAAAAGCCAAAAACATCGATAGAGACCTACTTCAAGGTATCCTCGAAGAAACTCTTTCGATGGTTGTCCGTAAAAAATACGGGCAGGACGCTAATTTTGAAATTATCGTCAATATGGAAAAAGGCGATATCGAAATCTACCTGATGCGCGAAGTTGTCGAGGAAGTTGAAAACCCCGATACGCAAATCTCTCTCGAAGAAGCTCGTATGTATACCGACGAACCTTTGGAAATTGGCGATGAATATATCGAAGAAATCACACTCGACAACATTTCCGATAGTTTCGGGCGAAGACTGATTTCACTTGCCGCTCAAAACTTGAACCAAAAAATTAGAGAAGTTGAAAAAGACAATATCTACACCGAATACGCTAATCGTGTGGGCGAAATTGTCGTCGGCGAAATTTATCAAATTCGTCGCCACGATTTGCTTATTATGCATAATAGAATTGAAATGCGCTTGCCGCGCGAAGAACAAATCCCAAATGAACCATATAGATACAAAAAAAATCAACCAATCAAGGCTATTATTAAAGAAGTTCGCCGCAGTGGTTCAGGTGGGCAACCTGACATTATTCTTTCGCGTGCTTGCGATGAATTTTTAATGCGCCTCTTTGAAATTGAAATCCCCGAGATTTATGATGGCGTAATTCAAATTAAAGCTATCGCTCGCGAACCAGGCGAACGATCGAAGGTCGCTGTCCAATCTTACGACGATAGAGTTGACCCCGTCGGTGCTTGCGTTGGGCTCAAAGGCGTTCGTATTCATTCCATCGTTAGAGAACTCAACAACGAAAGCATCGACCTCATCGAATATTCCGAAAATCCACAGGTGTTCATTATGCGTGCTCTTGCACCTGCAAAAGTGCGCGATATCCAAATCTCTTACGAAACTCGCACTGCAACTGTGCTTGTTGCAGACGACCAGGTTTCGCTCGCTATCGGGAAAAATGGTCAAAATGTTCGCCTTGCTTCCAAACTTACGGGATTTAATATCCAGCTCGTCAAAGAAGGTGGCGAAGATATCGATTTGGTCGAATTCAAAGTCGAATTTGGCGATGAACTCATTGATAAATTAAAAGAAATGGGTATTACTACTGCTCGTGAGTTCCTCGATGCAGACCTTAATAAGTTGCTCGAAATTGAAGGCTTATCTCCGAAAAGCTTGATGGATTATCGTAAAATCATTTTAACTGAATTCGACGAAGAAGAACGTCCCGAAGTGCTTACTTTCCTGTCGAAGAAAATTTTTGAAAAATAGTTTGTTTAATTTTTTTGCTTTATTATGGCTGAATCAAATAAAATAAGATTAATTAAAATTGCCTCCGAAATTAATATTGGACGCGAGACTATTGTTGAATTTCTCCGTGCCAAAGGTTTTGATATTGACAACAAGCCTACTGCCACTCTGACCGAAAAAATGGCAGAGCTTGTTTATGATAAATTTAAGCGTGAAAAGAAAGCTGCCGAAAAACAACGCGAAAAACTCCAAAAACATAAAGAAATTCACAAACAAATTCAGCCAAAAGCAAAAATCGATGTTTCTGCTAAAGTTGAAGAAATTCCTGTTGTCGAGGAACCCGTAAAACCTATCGTCAAAGATATCGATAAAACTCCAAAAGAAGTTCAGGAAAAAGCCGTTGAACCACCCAAAGTCGAACCCGAAATTGCTAAGGTCGAAGAAACACCCGCAATTGCACCGAAAATCGAACCCGTAATCAAAGAAGATAAGCCTGCACCAATAGTTGCTGAACAACTCGAACCACATACTAAACAAGATAAGTTCGATAAGTCTCGTCCTGCTGTTGAAAAAAAGCCAACAGCCGTCGAAGAACTTCCTGAATCTTCTGAACCCGCTGAAATCATAAGCTCGCCTACCGAAATAATCGAGAAAGTTCCCGAAAAACCAAAGCAGGAAACTTCTAAAGAAGATATTCAGGCTGAACCGTCAATTAAAAAAGACAAAAAACGCAAGAAAAAGATTATTGAAGTTGTCGACCAGGCTCAAAAACCTTCGGGGCTGAAAATCCTTGGCAAAATCGATATTGCACCCGAAAAACCATTCGACAAACAGAAAGATAAAAAGAAAATTAAAGAAAAGTTCATTGAACCAGCAGAACCTATTGAAAAAATTGATACTGCGAAAGTTGAGTTGAAAAAAGATAAATTCAAGAAAAAAATAAAAGATTTCGACCCCGATGCAGAAGAAAAATTAGGTAAAGTAAAGGACAAAAAACGTAAGAAAAAGAAGAAATCCATTCGCGAAACTATTTCAGAAGAAGAAGTAATGCGCGCAATCCGCGAAACTTACGCCGGAATGGAACCTCATACAGGTTCTATGCGCGAACGCATTCGCCAGAAAAAGAAGCAAGAACGCAAAGAAAAAGAAATTCGCCAAATTGAAGAAATTGAACGCGAAAGCCATATTTTAAGAATTACTGAGTTCGTTACCACCGGCGACCTTGCCAATATGATGGGCAAATCGCCCAACGAAATCATCTTGAAATGTATGTCGCTCGGACTGATGGTTACAATAAATCAACGTTTAGACAAAGATACCATTACTTTAATCGCCGACGATTATGGTTACGAAGTCGAATTTGTTGATACACAAAAAGTTCAGGTAGAAGAAGAAGATATTGACCCACCCGAATCGCTTGTTCCGCGTCCACCTATTGTTACAATTATGGGGCACGTTGACCACGGGAAAACCTCACTGCTCGACTATATTCGCCGCTCGAATGTTGTTGCGGGCGAAGCAGGTGGCATCACTCAGCATATCGGTGCATACAAAGTTACACTGCCAAATGGTCGTGAAATTACCTTCCTCGATACACCTGGCCACGAAGCTTTCACTGCTATGCGTGCGCGCGGTGCTCAGGTTACAGATATCGTCGTGCTTGTAGTTGCTGCCGACGATAGTGTGATGCCCCAAACAATCGAGGCTATCAGCCACGCAAAAGCTGCGGGTGTTCCGATGATTGTCGCTATCAACAAAATTGACAAACCTGACGCCAATCCCGATAGAATTAAGCAACAACTCGCCGACCACGGCGTGCTTATCGAAGAATGGGGTGGGAAATATCAACACGTCGAAATTTCTGCCAAGAAAGGTATCAATATTGATGAACTACTCGAAAAAATCCTTCTCGAAGCTGATATTTTAGACCTGAAAGCTAATCCTAATAGAAAAGCCAAAGGCGTCGTAATCGAATCAAATGTTAGTAAAGGGCTTGGTCCCGTTGCTACAATCATTGTTCAAAAAGGAACACTGAAAATTGGCGACCCGTTTGTTTCAGGTATTCACCACGGGCGTGTCCGCGCTATGCAAGATGAACGCGGCAACAAAATGGATGTTGCAACTCCTGCTGTGCCTGTTCGTGTGATGGGGTTCGATGGATTGCCCGAAGCTGGCGATAATTTCTTCGTTGTCGATAGCGAAGCCGAAGCCCGAAGCATCTCTAACGAACGCAAGCAACTAAAACGTGAGCAAGAAATGAGACGCGTCCGTCACCTCTCGCTTGATGAAATTTCATCTCGCATCAAGTTAGGAAGTGTTCAGGAACTTAACCTTATCATCAAAGGTGATGTCGGTGGTTCAGTTGAAGCAATCAGCGATTCGCTTCTCAAACTCTCCACTGACGAAGTACGCGTTAATATTTTGCATCAGGGCGTTGGCGAAATTTCCGAATCCGATGTTATGCTCGCTGCTGCATCGCAGGCAATCATCATCGGATTTAATGTGTCGCCTTCGTCTGCCGCAAGACGCTTAGCCGACAACGAAAAAATTGATATTAGACTTTATAATATTATCTACGATTGCATCAATGAAGTGCAAATGGCTCTCGAAGGCTTGCTCAAACCTGAAATTAAAGAAGAAGTTACTGCGGAAGTGGAAGTTAGAAGAATTTTCAAAATTAGCCGTATTGGCACTATCGCGGGTTGCTACGTGTTAAGCGGTAAAATCAGCAGAAACGACCGTGTGAAAGTTCTCAGAAATGGACTACCAATCTTCAACGGTACTATCGCCTCGCTCAAACGTAATAAAGATGACGTAAAAGAAGTTGATACCTCTTATGAATGCGGTATTCAGCTTGATGGCTTTAACGATATTCAGGAAGGCGATATCATTCAAGGATATAAATTAGTTGAAATTCGTCGTAATTTATAATTAATTATTTAGAAAAGTTTATTATGTCTATAAGAGCCGAAAAAGTAGCAAGTATTGTAAAAAGAGCGTTGTCTCAACCTATTAGTGATTTTGCACGTGAGCAAAACGCTGGTATTGCTACTGTTACCACTGTTAGATTTTCGCCCGATTTAACCCTTGCAAAGGTGTATATCAGCATTTATGGTGGCAAAATTTCCCCTGCCAGATTTCTTCAAATGCTCGAAGAAGAAAAATACGAGCTTCGTGGTATTGTCGCTCGTAGTGTTCGACTTAAAACTATTCCCGATTTGAAATTCTTCTTAGACGATACAATCGACCAGATGGAGCATATTCAGCAACTTCTTAATAAAGCAAAAGAAGAAGATGCAAAATTAAAAGAAAACCAATAGTCATTCTATGCTCCTTGATAATACTAACATAAACGACTTTTCTTTGTGGTTGCACCTTGCTAATACTGACGGTGCAACCATTTTGATTGATAAAGAAAACGGCTGGACTTCCTTCGATGTTGTCGCTAAAATCAGAAATTTGCTTAAAATAAAAAAAATTGGCCACGCAGGCACTCTCGACCCACTCGCAACCGGCTTGCTTATTCTTTGCCTTGGCAAAGCAACCAAGACAATCGAACAATTTCAGAACCAACCTAAAGAATATATTGCCGAAGTAAAATTCGGTGCCACAACTCGCACCGACGACGCAGAAGCTCCCGAAGAAAACCTTCAAGATACATCATTCCTCACTGAACAGTTAATTGCTGAAAAATCGAAATTGTTCCTTGGCGAAATTTTGCAGTTGCCACCAATCTACTCCGCTAAAAAAGTGCAAGGGAAAAAATTATACGAACTCGCTCGTAAAAATAAATCAGTTGATATTTCTCCATCCAAAGTTAATGTATATTCAATTGAAATCTTGAATTTTTCAAATCCTTTTGTTAAATTGAAAATATCTTGTTCCAAAGGAACATATATACGTTCTCTGGCTCGCGACCTGGGACGTGAAATTGGATGCGGAGCATATCTGTCGAGCCTTCGCCGAACAAAAATCGGCGATTTTGATGTCGAAAAAGCATTGAAAATCTGTGATGTTGTTAATTTAGTAAATTCAGGTAAATTATGAATATTTATCGAGATATTAGCGAAATCGAATATAATCGCGACACAATTGTTTCCCTCGGAACTTTCGATGGAGTTCACAAAGGACATCAAAAAATTATTAATAGGCTGAACGAAATTGCTCGTCAAGACAATTTAAGACCTCTTATCATTACTATGGACCCCCATCCACGCATTGTTCTCCAAAATCCGGATAAACCCAAAATACAATTATTGACCTCAATCAAAGAGCGATTAGATTTATTCCAAAAGTTCGGTGTTGAAAACGTTTTCATTATTCACTTTACTTATGAATTTTCTCAAACTTCACCCGAAGAATTCATAAAAAACTATTTAGTCGACAAAATTGGCTTGAAGAAATTTTTGATGGGTCGCGAACACTTCTTCGGACGCAACCGTCAGGGTTCTTACGAACTTTTGCTGGAATATTCTCAAAAATATGATTTTGAAATAGAAAAAGTTGAAGATTACGTCGAAGATGATATTGTC
>Ga0116169_1003209_pt1 | contig 11118 bp, 9 predicted proteins | sample AD_UKC130_MetaG_FD_89796 | JGI IMG/M metagenome (GOLD analysis project Ga0116169, IMG submission 89796) | Active sludge microbial communities of municipal wastewater-treating anaerobic digesters from Canada - AD_UKC130_MetaG | ecosystem: Engineered > Bioreactor > Anaerobic > Digestate | place... | reverse complement strand
CAGGTCGTCAAACCGGGCGATGTAAGCCCGTTTTCCGGGTGAACGGCCGTGTCCCCGCTGGTCATACGCGTAGACTGAACATCCCGCGGCGTTCAGCGCGTCCGCGACACCCTGGTATCTTCCGCTGTGATCGCCGTAGCCGTGGATCAGCACTACCGCGCCATCCGGACGATCCAGTTCCCACCGGCGGGCGAACAAACGGGTACCGCCGCCCGCTTCAAACGCGTACTCGACATATGCTGCAGTCATGACGCGTCCCTCCATTATCTTCTTCTGATATTCTGTCCATTCACGATACCCCCATGCGGGTTCGGAATTCCAGTTGCCACCTACTTATATTCCATTTTATGATACCCGGCATGCGTGAAGCTTGCCGAACCGTGCATTGGGGGATTGTAGGTACGGGCGCCATAGCCCGGGCTTTCGCGGAGGGATTGCGCCAGGCGCGGGGGGCCGTGCTGTGGGCGGTGGGATCCCGTTCAGCGGAGAAGGCCCGGCGTTTCGCTGAAACCTTCGGCGCGCGGCGCGCGTACGGTTCCTACGCGGAACTGGCGGCCGACCCCGACGTGGATGTCCTGTACATTGCCACGCCGCACGCGCTGCACATGGAACACACGCTGATGGGACTGGACGCCGGCAAGGCAGTGCTCTGTGAAAAACCCTTCGCGCTGAACGCTGTCCAGGCTGACCAGATGGTCCGGCGAGCGCGGGAGCGGAAGCTGTTTCTGATGGAGGCGATGTGGACCCGTTTTCTGCCAGCGGTGCGGACGGCGCGGGACTGGCTGCGGGCGGGACGGATTGGAGCATTGCGGATGGCGCAGGCTGATTTCGGTTTTCGCGCGGATCCGGAGGATGAGCCGAAGCTGCTGGATCCCGCGCTGGGAGGCGGTGCGCTGCTGGATGTGGGGTGTTATCCCGTCTCCCTGGCCTGCTGGATGTTTGGGGCGGAGCCCGTGGACGTGGCAGGGTGTGCCGTCCTGGGCCCTTCCGGGGTGGATGAGTGGGGGGCTGCGGTATTGCGTTTTCCCGACGGCGGTATCGCACAGGCGGCCTGCGCTATCCGCGCGGAAACGCCCCAGGAAGCCGTGCTGATTGGTGAATCCGGCGTGATCCGGCTCAAGGCGCCATTCTGGAGATGTGAGCGCGTTACCCTGGAACGGGACGGCCGGGTGGAGGATGAGGCGCATCTGTCCCTCACGGGCAACGGCTACCATTACGAGGCGGAAGCGGTTATGGACTGCCTGCGCGCCGGCAGACTGGAACATCCGGACATGCCCCTGGACGAGAGTGTGGCCATTATGCGGACCCTTGACCGCATCCGCCGGCTTTGGGGCGTGCGGTACCCGGGAGAAGGCATTCCATAAACCGCGGATTCTGGTTAGGGCCCGCTTTTTTCGGCGTCTTCTTCCTGGTATACCCGCACGTAGTCCACGTAAAAATAATCCGGCAGGCTGGCCTGGGCGATATCACCGGCCCAGTTGCCGATTTCTTCGGTCAATTTGATGTACACGGGGACGCGGCACACGCCGCCTGCCGAGGTGCGCCAGACTTCCTGACCGTCCACGTAGAAGGCGTAATATTCCGGAGTCCACCAAAGGCCGAAAGTATGCCATCCTTCCTGAACGCCTTTTATTTTAGAAACGTATCCCTCTGACTTGTGATGTTCCCCGTAACCGTTCCAGTGCAGGGTATGCTGGACCCGGTCATCGCGCCACGGCTTTTCCATGATATCGATTTCCGTTCCGTCCTCGCCGTCCTGCTGGAGGTTGCCGATGCCTCCGGCGGGCATCAGCCAGAACGCCGGCCAGTGTCCGGGTTCGGTCGGCAGTTTGCACCGCGCTTCCCAGTATCCAAAAGCGTGTTCGAAATGCCCAAGGGTGCGGACGGCGCCGGAACTGTACCGGTCTCCCTCTTTGCGGGTACGCAGCACGAGCGTGCCTTTTCCGTCAAGGTAGGCGTCTTCTTTCAGCCAGAACCCGTCCCGCCGGGAATAATCTCCAATAATCTCCCATTTATCCGGGTTCAGCGTGTTTCCATCAAATTCATCCTGCCAGATCAGTCGCCAGCGGCGATGTTCCGGAAGGGGCGGCAGGAAACCGGTATGGCCGGGTCCTGAGGATTCGATCGGGAACCTGGCGAACACGATGGATTCATAGGGATGTTTCTGCCCCGCTTCGTAGAGGCAGGCCGCTCCTCCCGTCGGGAGCACCGCAAGTGAAGAATACGCGGCCGGGCCTTCGTGTAAGGTTTTCAGGACCTGCCACGTCGCTCCTTCATCCGAACTGGCCTGAACGGTGAGATTGGCGCGCTGCTCGCGGCTGTAAGGGTTGCTGAACAGCAGCAGGCCGGGCACATTTTCCCGAGGCCAGCTCGCCCGGATCAAAGATGCCTGGCAGATCGGCTCAATCAGTTCCGGCTGAAAAGCCTGATCCTGCCAGGTCAGGCCGCCGTCAAGGCTGAAAGCGACCTGCCGCGCGCGATTGTCCAGCACATAGTTCCGCATGTTCAGCATCAGGCGCCCGTCAGCAAGCTCCACCACGGCGCATTCGTTAACGCCGGGTTCCGGGGACCTGCCGCCGAGTTTCCAGGTCTGTCCGTGGTCGTCGGAGTAAATCACATGGGAGTAATAGGCCTTGGTGTCCCGTTCGATGTGGTCGCAGGGAACCACAAGGCGGCCTTTATAGGGCCCGCGCTGCAGTTGAATGCCGTTTCCCGGTCCGGTGGCGTACCAGGTCCAGTCATCCCGCTTTACGTCTGCAGTAATTTCCCGGGGGGCGTCCCAGGAGACGCCGTCATCCCGGGACGCAGTGACAAATACCCGGCGGGTGTCTTTGCTTTTTCCCGCAATGATGCCGCGTTCCTGGTCGTCGCCCCGGTTCCAGGTCATCAGCAGCCATACAACGCCGGTGTCGAGGTCGACGACAGGGCAGGGGTTGCCGCTGGTGTTGCCCGGGTCGTCCCAGACGACCTGCGGTTCGCTCCAGGTATTTCCGTTGTCCGCGGACCGCCGCAGGAGGATGGCGATGTCGCCGGAGTCGCCGCTGGAGCGTTTCCGGCCTTCACAGAAGGCCAGCAGGATTCCCGTTTTTGTCACGGCCAGCGCCGGAATCCGGCAGGTATGGAAGCCGGCGGTTCCCTGCTGGTACAGAATGGTGCGGACCGGCGCCGGCTGCGCCCATCCGAGGCATGGAGCGGAGCAAAGCACTCCCAGCCCCGCCAGAAAAGAAATCAGATATTTATGTGTATTCATGCAGGCTACTCCTGAATTTACGCAGGCCCGTTGGTTCATGCTGAAATCGGCGCTCAGCACAAACTCCAGTATAAACGCAACGGATATTAAAATGCCCGCCGCGCGCAGCGGGGACCCGACAAAGGAGCAGCCGCGTATTGCGATGCGGTGATATACCTTGGGAGAAGCGCTTCCGTCCTGCCGTCCGGAATGGCTTTCAGGGTTTGGGCAGGACAATCCCGTGTGTTATACTTTCGGTGCGTAAGGCCCATTTGTAAACGCCAGACGGCGTGTTTTCAGGAATATCCGAGATGTCATCCTCCGCTTCCCTATCGGAAATAGAGACTTTGGAAGCTTTTACGGAAGAGCTGGTGGCCCGGTTAAGCCGGGTGGTTCCTGAAGGGGAAGTCCGACTGAAGGCGCCCCTGGCATGGGAAATTCTGCGGTTGAAGAAAACCGTCAACGCGGTAATCCTGGGCCACAATTATATGGAGCCGGTCCTGTACCACAGCGTGCCGGATTATACGGGAGATTCCCTGCAGCTGTCAGCGGTGGCCGCGGAAACAGATGCGGATGTGATTGTGTTCTGCGGCGTATGGTTCATGGGGGAGACCGCCAAAATCCTGAGCCCGGACAAAATTGTGCTGGTGCCGTCCACCAAAGCCGGGTGCTCGCTGGCCGAAGGCGTTACGGCTGATGACGTGTTGCGGCTGAAAGAACAGTTTCCCGGCGCGCCGGTGGTGTCTTACGTGAACACGTACGCGTCGGTGAAAGCGGTTTCCGATTACTGTTGCACATCGGGCAACGCGGACAAGGTAGTACGGTATCTGCTGAATGCGGGACACGACCGGATCATTTTCGTTCCGGACCGGTACCTGGCGGAAAATACCGCCCGGCAGCTCGGGCTGCGCTTCTGGATGGCCGGCGGGGAAGAAGAGGCGCCCGCGTCTGGCGGCGGGCCGATGGTAATCGGCTGGAGGGCCCGCTGCGAAGTGCATGAACTGTTTACACCGGAGGATGTGGAGAACGTGCGCCGGCAGTACCCGGACGCGATTATCCTGGCCCACCCGGAATGCAGCCCCGAGGTGATTGAACGGGCTGACGTGGCCGGCAGCACAAAACTGATGGTGGATTACGTGAGGCAAAATCCGGCAAAGCGCTTTGCCCTGTTTACCGAGTGTGCCATGGGCGATAATCTGGCGGCGGAGTTTCCGGACAGGGAACTGGTACGCTCCTGCTCGTTGCGCTGCAAGCATATGAATACCATTACGGTTGAAGATACATTGCGGTCACTGCAGACACTGACGCCGCGGGTGGAACTGGATCCCGACATAATCAGCCGGGCCCGCAAACCGATCGACCGCATGCTGGCAATCCGCTGACCGGCACAGGCAGGGTGTCGGCAGGACCGTCGGGTGATCTGCCTGATGCGCCATATAAAAGGAGGAAGACGCGCATGAAATATTTCAAGACCGCCCAGTATGTTCCCGGAAAAGGCCAGGCCTGGACCTATTACGAATGTGATGACGCCGGAACGGTCCAGCGGCAGCTCACCCACATTCCGGAAACCGGGGAAACCACCCGTGTGCCGGATCCGGTTGTCCGCAAGCTTTACCGCCCGGAACTCCTGCAGGACGCGGAGGCTGAGGAATTTCTGCAACTGTGGGGTGACGAAAAAAAATCATGAGGCGCGTGGTTTCACCCTACGGAAACCATTCAGGTTCCTGGCTGCGCGGGAATCTGCATACCCACACCATGTGCAGTGACGGGTATCTTCCCCCCTGGGACACGGTGGCCGAGTATGCCCGGCTGGGCTATGACTTTTTGATGCTCAGCGACCATGACGCGCTGACGGAAGTCGACGGGCTTGATTCCCGCGGCATGGTGCTGATCCCCGGGAATGAAATTACGGATGGCGGCGGCCACATTCTTCACGTGAACGCCAGCCGCCGCGTTCCACCCCTGAAGAACCGGCAGCGGGTGATTGACCGGATCGCCGCCGACGGCGGTCTGGCTATTCTGTGCCACCCCAATTGGGAGAAGGAGTTCAATCACTGGCCCCAGCGGCAGCTGGAACGGCTCAACGGTTATCACGGGATTGAAATCTATAACGGAATCAGCGAACGTCACCCGGGAAATGCGCTGGCCACAGACCGGTGGGACCGGCTTCTGGGAATCGGCCGGCGGGTATGGGGGTTCGGGAATGACGATACCCATAAGGAAATAGACCAGGCAAAAGCATGGAACATGGTTTGCGCCCGGGACCGCTCGGTTTCGGGGATTGTAGATGCGCTGCGTTCAGGACGGTTCTACGTCAGCACGGGGGTTTATATCGACGCCATCCGTGTTTCGGGCAAACGGATTATCGTGGAGGCGCGAAACGCCCAGTGCTACGACATTATCGCCGACTACGGAAGGATCGTTGCGCGCGTGGCGGACACCGTGCTGGATTTCAGTGTCCCCGATATGTTCTGGGAAAAATTTACTTACCTGCGGGTGGAATGCCACGGACCGGCGGCCATCCAGGCGTGGACCCAGCCGTTCTTTCTTCAGAAATAGGCCGGTCCCGTCATTTTTTTATCTGTTCCTGTTGGCCTATTGCCTTTCGGACGGCCTGGGTCAGGGTTTTTTCCAGGTCCTCGGAGTACCCGTTGTGAATCCAGGCCACCTTGCCGTTGGCATCAATCACCACGAGAAACGGAATGCCTTCAACCCCGTAATTCCGGGCAACGGTACCGTCACGGTCATACAGCACGGGGAGGGTGATGGCGTTTTTCTCGATGAACCGCTTTGCGATGTCTTCGGTTTCCTGGAGATTTACCGCGTAGAATGCGACGGGTTCGTCCTTCAGGGCATTGGCCACGGCGTTGACTTTCGGCATGGCCATGCGGCACGGTCCGCACCAGGAGGCCCAAAAATCCAGCACCACCGATTTCTTCCCTTTAAAATCCGCCAGCCGGACGGTTTGCCCGCTTGCATTGGGCAGGGAAAAGTCGGGGGCTTCCGCACCCACCTTTATTTTGGTGGCCCCTTCCTCCCGGGCGTCGGGCGGAGGGGTAAAACTGAACAGGTCATCAGCAATATCCACATTGGGCTGCCATCCCGTAATCTCCGTTGCAGCGGTGAGGCGCAGGTTTAATCCCGCGTGCGTGCTGTCCTGTAGGTCGGCGCTCATATCCGCCTCGAGGAGCCGGGGGATTGGAGGGTTCTGGCGGGTAAACAGGGCGCGCAGGGTAAACCGGTCGTATATAAATTCGTAGACCAGGCACATTTCCGATCCAACCGGCTCGTCCGGGAGCCGGCGGATTTCTTTCGCCTGGTTCAGCATGACCAGGTTTCCGTGCAGGAAATCTGCCAGCCAGGTGGTTAACGCTTCAAACGGCCCGCCGGGCGCCTTGCACATGAATTCAGCACGGGGCAATACTTCCCCAAGTTTAAGGTATCGTTTGGCGGGCGGCATATAGACCCACTGCACTTTACCGTCTGAAATCAGCCAGACCTCCTCATTTCCGGATCTCAGTTCTAGCCGCAGTTTGTCCTGGCCTTTCAGTCGCGCGGATCCGTTAATGGCAGTTTCCCGGATCTGGTCTCCCCTGGTGAGTTTGGATTTCAGCAATAACTCAAAGCTGAGCGATTTGAGGTCTGCCATGCCCTGCATGATCGCGCTGACCTGTTCGGCGGGGGAACTTTCCGGCGCTTTTTCCGGCAGATTCAGGCCTATGGCCGTCGCGGTATCCTGGGCCGCTGAAGTTCCTCCGCACAGCAGCGCGGTTAAGGCTGCCAGTATGACACTGCCCCAGAAATGGAACCGGTTCATCGGTTGCTCCTTCCGTTGGGACCCAAAGCCCGCATACATTTATGGCGCGCCGCGTACCCGTTTTTGCAGCCCGCGCCGGTATTGGGCTATTATAACGCAAAAGAGTAAACACAGTTTGTTAATTCCGCCGCGGGCGGAGGCAGGATATTCCCATGAGCAAACTCCTGACGGATCATGTTTTTACTTCCGAATCGGTTTCAGAAGGGCATCCCGACAAGATCTGCGACCAGATATCAGACGCCATTCTGGACGCGTGCCTGGCGGTGGACCCGTCCAGTCACGTGGGATGCGAAACCTTGGTCGCCACCGATTTCGTGGTCAACGCGGGTGAGATCACCTGCTCGGGCTGGGGCGGCATTGATCCTGAAGCCGTCGCGCGGCAGGTGGTGCGGGAAATCGGGTATACCCGGGATGATATCGGGTTCTGCGACCGGACGTTTACCTATATTAACCGGATCCACGAGCAGTCTCCGGATATTGCCCAGGGCGTCAACGAAGGGGAAGGACTGTTTAAGGAACAGGGCGCGGGCGACCAGGGCATGATGTTCGGCTACGCTACGGATGAAACGCCGGAATATATGCCGGCTCCAATTCAGTTCAGCCACAGCCTGCTGATCGAATTGGCCAGGATCCGCAAGGCCGGCGAGATCCCCTGGCTCCGTCCGGATTCCAAATCCCAGGTGTCGGTGCGTTACGTAAACGGCCGTCCCGCGGAGATTACCACTGTGGTGATTTCCCACCAGACGGACGACCTGCCCCTGGAAAAAATCCGCGCGGACCTGATAGAGGTCGCGAAAAAGGTGCTGGAACCCACAGGTCTCCTGACCGGCAGGACAGAGTATTTTATTAATCCGACCGGACGGTTTGTGATCGGCGGACCCCACGGGGACAGCGGCCTGACCGGACGCAAAATTATCGTGGACACGTACGGCGGCGTGGCGTCCCACGGAGGCGGCGCCTTTTCAGGAAAAGACCCTACCAAGGTGGACCGTTCCGCCGCGTACTACGCCCGCTGGGCAGCGAAAAACATTGTCGCGGCAGGGCTTGCCCGCAAATGCGAGATCCAGGTGGCCTACGCGATCGGTGTGGCCCGGCCGATGAGCATTAATGTGTCCACCTACGGCACGGGCGTCGTGCCGGATGAAAAGCTTCAGCAGGTGCTGGAGAGCGGCGAGGTATTTGACTTCCGGCCGGCCCGTATCATGACTGACCTGAACCTGGCCCATCCCAGTGGATGGAGTTACCGGCAGACCGCCGCCTATGGCCACTTCGGCCGCGATATTTTCCCATGGGAGCAGCTTAACCGGGTGGATGCCCTGAAAAAGGCGGTCAGCTGAAACAGCAGAACGGCGCTCCGACCCGGCCTGTTAAAGGGCCGGGTCGGTTTTTTCTTTGGGTAAGGTGATACGCCGGTTGTGTTACACTGCCCGCGGAGGACTGTGGTCATGAACAGTTTTCGGTCGCGGCTGGATGACTTTTTCGGGATTACTGAACGGGGGTCCACATTTGGGCGGGAGATATCCGGCGGGTTCAGCGCGTTTGCCGCCATGAGTTATATCGTTTTCGTCCAGCCCACCGTACTGGCCATTGCGGGCATGGATTTTGGGGCGGTGCTGACGGCTACGTGCGTGTCTTCCGCGATTGCCTGTGTGCTGATGGGCGTGCTGGCCCGGTACCCCTTCGCGCTGGCGCCGGGCATGGGGGAAAATTTCCTGTTTGCCCTGGCCATCTGCGGAGGTATGGGGTATACCTGGCAGAACGCGCTGGGAATGGTGCTGATCTCCGGCGTGCTGTTCGTGGCATTGACCTTGACCGGCGCGCGGGAACGAGTTCTGGAGGTGTTCCCGGTCTCGCTTCGCAATGCCATAGGCCCGGCTATCGGGCTGTTTATTGCGTTTATTGGGCTGCAGTGGAGCGGCCTGGTGGCCCTGAGCCCGGCGACGATGGTCCGCATTGGGAATCTCCATCATCCCGTCACGCTGGTGTCGCTGGCGGGACTGGGGCTTACGGTCGCGCTGCTGCTGTGGAACATTCGGTCCGCGCTGCTGGTCGGCGTTCTGGCCACAGCGGGGCTTGGGTGGCTGACCGGCGCGTTTAATGCCACCGATGTCCCAGACGCTGCCATCAGCTTCGATACATTTTTCCAGGTCAGGTTTGATCAGCTGCTGGAACGGCCGGCCAACGCGCTGACCGCCATTGCGCTGCTGTTTTTTTTGGACTTCTTTGACACCGTAGGTTCTCTGGTCGGTCTGTCCACCCAGGCGGGATTTATCGATGAGAATGGCAGGCTGCCGCGGGCCGGCAAAGCGTTTCTGTCAGACGCGCTGGGGACTTGCGCGGGGGCGCTTTGCGGCACCTCCACGGTGACCACCTACGTGGAGAGCGCCGCGGGCATCAGCGCGGGCGCGCGGACCGGACTGGCCGCCGTTGTCACGGGAGGCTGTTTTCTGCTGGCGCCGCTGCTGATGCCTGTGGCGGCGTTTGTCGGGGGCAATGTGGGGCCTGCTTACTACGCGGATCTGGGTATGCCCGATACCCTGGTGGCCATGCATCCCGCGGTTTCGCCCGCGCTGATTCTGGTGGGATTCCTCATGCTGTCTCCGCTGGCCCGGATCAACTGGAGCGACCTGACCGAAGGGCTGCCGGCTTTTATCACGGTGCTGGGCATGGTTTTCGGCTATGGCATTACCGAAGGCATTGCCGCAGGATGTGTTGCCTGTTCTGCGTGCAAGCTGCTTGCCGGTCGGGGACGGGAAATTCACGCGGTATTTCACGGAATTGCAGTACTGTTCGTGCTCAGGTACGTGTTTCTGATGTAGCCGGTTCTGCCGCAAAACCGGGCGACAGGCCGTATCGGACTGGATAAAGCAGCAATTTCAGAGGCAGGAACTGCTGGCATTCCCTTCCGGCTGTTTGTTTCTTTTTGTTTGTTTTTGTAAAATATGAACGGTTGGGGCGTGGGACAGGTTGTAAAGAAATGGAATCAAATCCTATGGATGAAATGCTGACTGTAGAGGAGGTGGCGGAAATACTGAAGGTCAGGCCCCTGACAGTCCGTCAGATGTTCCGGGAGCAGCGACTGCGGGGCTTTAAGATCGGCAAAGCCTGGCGCACGACCCGGACCTGGCTTAATGAAGACCTTGTCGCCATGAGTCAGGGAGTGGCGACTCCGCCCATGGCTGCCGTTTCTGAGAGCTCTCCTCCCCCAAAAAGGGCTAAACGAAAGCCTGCTGCCGGCCGTTTAGTTTCCCCTGTCTCGGCAGGGCCGGACCGGACAGATTCCGATAACATTTCGATAGAGGAATCAAAGGACCAGGCAGCTGAGTCGCCTGCGGTACGGGTTATGCCGGCTTCAGCGGAAGGAGAGTCTGGTTGGGATCCCGTGTCTTCCGGGAATGCGAAACCTTCTTCGTCATCACATGCCGAGGAACCTTCCGGACCGGATGATCCGCAGCAATATCTTTTTTAGCGGGAAAAATCCGTAAAAACCGCTTGACAGGCCATAGTTATTATGGTAGTATATACGGAAAACACCGAATAAGCCGAGTGAAAGAGGGATGGATTGGCGCTGAAAGGATGGAATGATGAGAAACCGGGTGTTCACGACAGGTGAAGTAGCGGAAATCTGCGGGGTTTCGGCGGATACAGTGTCGCGCTGGTTTGACCTGGGCCAGATCGACGGCTACCGGCTGGGTCCCGGAGGAGACCGCCGGATTCCCTATCAGAGCCTGCGGAAATTCATGCTCAGCCACGGCATCCCCCTGGACCGGCTGGAAGAGGGCGAGCAGCGTATCCTGGTTGTGGACGACGACCCCTATTACCTGGACATTATCCCCTCTGCCCTGTCGTCCGATGAGAACTATGTGGTTATTACGGCATCCACGGGGTTCGACGCGGGGGCGATGGTCGTTGAACACAACCCTCAGCTGGTGATCCTTGATATCCATCTTTCGGACATGGACGGCCGCATGGTGGCCGAACGGATTAAACTGCGGCCGGAGACGCGGAACACCCGTATCCTGGGCATTTCAGGGTACATAGATGACAACGAAATCCGCGAACTGACGGATTT
>Ga0116169_1003203_pt1 | contig 11123 bp, 9 predicted proteins | sample AD_UKC130_MetaG_FD_89796 | JGI IMG/M metagenome (GOLD analysis project Ga0116169, IMG submission 89796) | Active sludge microbial communities of municipal wastewater-treating anaerobic digesters from Canada - AD_UKC130_MetaG | ecosystem: Engineered > Bioreactor > Anaerobic > Digestate | place... | reverse complement strand
GACCCTGCTCGAGGCCCTGCAGGCCGGCCTCGGCGGGCACAGCATGGAAGACTTCTACTTCCTCAGCCGCAGCACGCTGGTCAAGGACGAGTCCCTCTTCGACCGCTTCGACCAGGCCTTCGGCGAGTACTTCAAGGGCGTCGAGCAGATCCCCGGCCTCGATGTGGACCTTCCCGCCGAGTGGCTGAAGGCAATGATGCAAAAGCACCTCAGCCCCGAGGAGCGGGCCAGGCTCGAGAAGCTCGGCTGGGACAAGCTGATGGAAGAGTTCAAGAAGCGCCTCGCCGAACAAAAAGGCCGCCACGAGGGCGGCAGCAAGTGGGTTGGCACCGGCGGCAGCTCGCCCTTCGGCAACAACGGCTACCACCCGGAGGGCATCCGCGTGGGCGGCGAATCGGCGGGCAACCGCACGGCCGTCAAGGTGTGGGACCAGCGGGAATACCGCAACCTGGACGACTCCGTCGAGCTCGGCACCCGCAACATCAAGGTTGCCCTGCGCCGGCTGCGCCGCTTTGCGCGGCAGGGGGCGCCGGACGAGCTCGATCTGGATGGCACCATCGCCGCGACCGCCCGCAACGCCGGCTGGCTCGACTTGATGATGCGCCCCGAGCGCCACAACGCGGTAAAGGTGCTGATCTTCTTCGACGTGGGCGGCTCAATGGACGAGCACATCAAGGTGTGCGAGGAGCTCTTCTCGGCCTGCCGGGCCGAGTTCAAGCACCTCGAGTACTTCTACTTCCACAACTGCGTCTACGACCATGTGTGGCGCGACAGCCACCGCCGGCACTCCGAGCGCACCCCGACCCTCGACGTGATCCACAAGTACGGGCCCGACTACAAGCTGATCTTCGTGGGCGACGCGACGATGAGCCCCTACGAGATCCTGCAGCCGAACGGGTCCATCGAATACAGCAACAACGAGGCCGGCGCGGTGTGGCTGCGCCGCCTCGGCGACGCCTACCCGTCGCTGGCCTGGCTCAACCCCGAGCCCGAGCGCAGCTGGGACTACCGCCAGTCGATCGGGCTGATACGCAAGATATTGGGCGAGCGGATGTTTCCGCTCAGCCTAGACGGACTCACCCGGGCCATCACCCACCTGTCGCGCAAGCAGTAAAACGGCACGCCTTCAGGCAAAGGCGCGCGCCGGGCTTTCAAGGAAACGCGGGGCCGCCCCGAGTTTCCTTGACGCCCACGGAGCCCGGCCCTGGGGGCGCTCAAGGCGCCCGGTAGTTGCTCTGGGTCATCAGGTCGACGCCGCACTGGAGGGTCTCGATCCAGTCGAGGAAGCGATTGACCATCACCTTGCCCTCGAAGCGGCAGCCGTGCTGAGGCACGATCATCTCGACATCCAGCTGGCGCACCATGTTCACCCAGAAGCGGCAGATCTTGTTGGAGATCATGTAGCGGCGGTGAAAGCCGATCATCGTCAGCACGTGGTCGTCGAAGTCGCGCACCGGCTGCGCGGCCTGGCTATGGTCGACCAGCGAGGCCCCCATGTCGCCCGAAAAGAGGATCTTCGAGACCGGGTCGTAGAACTGGAAGTTGCCCTCCGAGTGCATGAAGTGCGCCGGCAACGCCTTGATCTTGCTCTGGCCCAGGGGGATGTTCATGCCCTCGTCGGGGATCCCGGCGATGCGGTGGGTGTAGTCCTTGCCGGTGGTGAAATGGGGAATGAAGCGCGTCCACAGCCGCGAGATCATCACCTTGCAATGGGTCGCCACCATCCATTTGTTGAGGGATGCGATGATGTCCGGGTCGGCGTGGGTGGCAAAGATATAGTCCAGGTCACGCGACGGGAAGAAGCGCTGCATCGCCATCAGCAAGCCGGAGTAGGTCATGTTGCCGCCCGGATCGATCAGGGCCCCGTGCTGCCCGTCGACGATCAGAAACTGGTTGCACTGGACTGCATGATCAGCCTCCTCGTCCACCAGATCGTAGAAGGCCAGGCAGGCGTGGGTTCCGTTGTTGAAGAGTTCGACAGCCATGGGGGCGGGGATTTATGAGTTGTAATGGTTCGCAACTTTAGCCGACTCCCACTGCCCAATCCAGGCAACCACCGACGAGATTGACGCCGGTCAAACTAATTCCTCGTCACCTTTTTGCTTTTCGGGTATTTTTGCCGTTTTGCTTTGCACAAAAAGAGGCGCGTCCTTGAGCAGATCACTCCTTATCCTGGCCCTTCTGGGCAGCCTTGCCGTCCTCCCTACCACTGAAGCCCTGGCCCTGGACCGGGGAACGACGGCGGGTGCCAGCGCGGCGCGCCAGGCCAGCAGCCGCCAGGCCGTACCTTTCGGCGGTGCGTATGCGCCCAGCCAGGCCGGCAAGCGGCCCCAAGACCTGCAGCGCCCGGGCGCAGGCAACTGCGGCCCGCGTGCAAAGGCCGGCGCGGGCCGGGTCACCCGCCAGGACGCGGCCGGCAAGGTTCATGTATTCAACGACCCCGCCGGGCTCGCGAACCGCAACGGCAACATCTACGCCGACTGCAATGCTCCCCGACCCACGATGCGCCCCGGCAGCAAGGCGGCCAAGCCGGCGACGGCCTACAACCGCAGCACCAACACCCTCAAGGCGGCCAGGGACGGTTACATCAACCGCTCCGCCACCAGCGCGATGATGCCGCGCAAGGCGCCGTCGATGTACGACCCGGCCACCGGTGTGCTGCGGCCGCCCAAAAAACTCAACGACTACCAGATCTACCAGCAGTAAACGCACAACGGGGGCGCGCCCTGCGGCCCGCCCCCGTCCGGTCTGCTAGCGGGGGTTTTGCACCCCCGGAAGGCCGGCTCAGTTGGTGTTCATCGCCAGCATCAGCTGGTTGATGCGCTTCACGAAGCTCGCCGGATCATCCAGCGTGCCGCCTTCGGCCAGCAGAGCCTGGTCGAACAGCACCGCAGCCCAGTCCTCGAACTGCTTGTCCTCGTATTTAAGGCGCAGCACCACCGGGTGGGTGGGGTTGATCTCGAGGATCGGCTTGGAGATCGGCATGTTCTGGCCGGCGGCCTTCATCAGGCGCGCCAGGTTCATCCCCATGTCGTGCTCGTCGGCCACCAGGCAGGCCGGCGAATCGGTCAGGCGGTGGGTGACGCGGACTTCCTTCACCTTGTCGCCCAGGCTGCTCTTCATCTTGTCGAGCAGATCCTTGAGCTCGCCGGTCTCCTTCTCAACGGCCGCCTTGTCGGCTTCGTCTTCCAGCGAGCCCAGGTCGAGGCCGCCCTTGGCCACCGAGGCCAGCTGCTTGCCGTCGAACTCGGTGAGGTTGCCGACCACCCATTCATCCACCCGGTCGGACAGCAGCAGCACCTCGATGCCCTTCTTGCGGAAGATCTCCAGGTGCGGGCTGTTCTTGGCGGCGTTGAAGCTGTCGGCGGTGACGTAGTAGATCTTGTCCTGGCCTTCCTTCATGCGGGCGATGTAGTCGGCCAGCGACACGGTCTCGTCGGTGGTGTCGGCCAGCGTGGAGGCGAAGCGCAGCAGGCCGGCGATCTTCTCCTTGTTGGTGTGGTCCTCGCCGACGCCTTCCTTCAGCACCTTGCCGAACTCCTTCCAGAAGGTGGTGTATTTGTCCTTCTGGTTCTCGGCGAGGTCTTCGAGCAGGCCCAGGACCTTCTTGGTGCAGCCGGCGCGCAGGGTGTCGATGTCTTTCGATTCCTGCAGGATCTCGCGGGACACGTTGAGGGGCAGGTCGTTGGAATCGACGATGCCGCGCACGAAGCGCAGGTAGAGCGGCATCAGCTTCTCGGCGTCGTCCATGATGAAGACGCGGCGCACGTACAGCTTGACGCCGTGGCGGGCCTGGCGGTCCCACATGTCGAAGGGCGCGTGGCCGGGCACGTAGAGCAGCTGGGTGTATTCGTGGCGGCCTTCCACCTTGGAGTGCGTCCAGGCCAGCGGCTCTTCGTAGTCGTGGCCGACGTGCTTGTAGAACTCGGTGTATTCCTCGTCGGTGATGTCGGCCTTGGCCCGGGCCCACAGGGCGTTGGCCTTGTTGACGGTCTCGTCCTCGTCGGTGACGACCTGCTCCTTCTTGTCCTCGTCCCACTGCTCCTTCTTCATCACGATGGGCTGCAGGATGTGGTCGGAGTATTTCTGGATGATCGAGCGCAGCTTCCACGACGACAGCAGGTCGTCCTGGTCGTCACGCAGGTGCAGGGTGATCTCGGTGCCGCGGGCGGCCTTGTCGATCGGCTCGACGGTGTACTCGCCGGCAGTGTCGCCGGTCATCGAGCATTCCCACTGCACGCCCTCGGCGGCGGCCAGGCCGGCGCGGCGGGTGCGCACCGTCACCTTGTCGGCGACGATGAAGGCCGAGTAGAAACCCACGCCGAACTGGCCGATCAGGTGTGCGTCCTTCTTCTGGTCGCCGGTGAGCTTGCCGAAGAACTCCTTGGTGCCCGACTTGGCGATCGTGCCCAGGTTGGTGACGACCTCGGCGCGGCTCATGCCGATGCCGTTGTCGGAGATGGTCAGGCTGCGGGCGGCCTTGTCGTAGGCGACGCGGATCTTGAGCTCGGCGTCGTCCTCGAACAGGCCGCCGTTCTCGAGGGCCTCGAAGCGCAGCTTGTCGCAGGCATCAGAGGCGTTGGAAACCAGTTCGCGCAGGAAGATCTCGCGGTTGGAGTACAGCGAATGGATCATCAGGTGAAGCAGTTGCTTCACTTCGGCCTGGAAGTTCAGGGTTTGCGCGGCGGCTTGCTCGACGGTCATGAAACGGACTCCAAGGAAACGAAAGACAGTCACCCATATGGGTACGCCCCGCCCCGTTTCAAGAGCCCGCCATCACGCAACTCACTCGTAGCGGATTTCCACCACTTCGATCTCGCGCAGCCCGGCCGGGCTGGCAAAGCGGATCACGTCGCCCTCGCGGGCCTTGAGCAGCGCCCGCGACAGCGGCGCAATCCAGCTGATACGCCCCTCGGAGGCATTGGCCTCGTCGACACCGACGATCTGGTAGGTCTGCTCGTTCTCGCCGTCGCCGTCGCAGACGGTGACGGTCGCGCCAAAGAACACCTGCTCGGTGTTCTCCTGCTCGGAGGGCGTCACCACGATGGCAGTCTCGAGGCGCTTGATCAGGAAGCGGATGCGCCGGTCGATCTCGCGCAGGCGCTTCTTGCCGTAGATGTAGTCGCCGTTCTCGGAACGGTCGCCGTTGGAGGCGGCCCAGCGGATGGTCTCGACGAGGCGCGGGCGCTCGTCGCGGACCAGCTGGTCGAGCTCGGCCTTGAGGATCTCGAAGCCCCGGCGGGTCATGTAGTTACGTGTGCCGGGCGGCAGGCTCGGCGCGCCGGGTGGGGCGTCGTCGTCGTCCTGGTCGCTTTCCTTGACGAAAGCCTTGTTCACCTTCGAAAACTCCGGGGCATGGGCGGGTTGCCATCTTAGAAGCCCCCCGCCGCCTTGACAAGCGAGGCCTCAGGCCCGCGATCGACGGAGGGCGCGCAGCTCACCCGCCAGCGGGTGGCGGAGGGCGAACAGCAGCGCGCCCCAGGTCACCATCGCGGTCGCTCCGCCCACCAGCAGATTGACGGACGGCTGCACGCTCCCGATGAGGCTCAGCACTCCGAACGAGACCAGCACCGTCCCTGCCGCGACATACACGGCCGGCAGCAGCCCCAGGGTGAGATCGCCCCAAGACGCACCGGCCACTTCGTTAGCCTTGGCGATGCTGTAGGTGGCGAGGCCCACGTCAGCCAGCGCCACCGCCCAGGCGACCCACGACAGGCCCCACGAGGAGACCGCAAACACCATGGCCACCTTGAGCGGCTGAAAGAAGGCGTTCATGCGTAGGTCGGTGCCGACCTGCCCGGACCCGACCAGCACCGCGCCGGAGATGTTGGCCAGCGCGATGCAGCCGAAACCGACTGCCATGATCTGCATGGGCGGCGCCGCGGACTCCCACTGGACACCGTAAAGCACGAGGATCAGCGGCTTGGCCAGCAGCACCAGCATCGCAAAGGCCGGCAGCGCCACCACCGCCAGGTAGGAGATGGCCGTCAGGTAGGGCTCGCGGATCGAGGCATCCTCCCGCGCCTTCTTGGCGTAGTAGGCGTTGGCGACCGGCACGATGCCATCCACCAGTGCCCGCAGCAGCATCGAGGCGGCGCCGAAGCCGCGGCTGAAGAAGGCCACCGCCTCGAACCCGAGGGTGCGGCCGCAGATCAGCTCCGGCCCACCCTGGCCAATGTCGTACAGGAAAGTGCTGCTGCTCAGCTTGAAGCCGGCCGAAAAGACATGCCGCCATTCCCGCAGCCCCGGCAACCACGACTGCCCGGGGAAACGGAACCACAGCAGCACGACCGACGACAGCAGCGTGCTGGCCACCGCGCCCCAGGCCAGGCTGATGAAGCCGAAGCCGGCCCACGCCAGCCCGATGGCCGTGGCGTTCTGGACCACGCAGCACGCCAGGTTGATCTGGAGCGTCTTCGCAAAATCCATGTTGCGCACGAGCAGCGCCATTGTCACGGAGCCGAAGGGGATGATGACGAAGTTGAGTGCCAGCACCTGCATCGTGAGGGTCACGCCGGGCTCGGCGTAGAACCGCCCGGCCCAGTCGGCGAACACGGCCAGCACGGTGGCGATCGACAGGCTGGCGATCCAGACGATGGCCTGGGCGCTGCGCAGCCGATCGCGGGTGAGGTCTTTTTCCTGGACGATGTAGTTGGCCACGCCGAAGTCGCGCACCACGTGCGAGAAGGCGACGATCACGCTGCCGATCGAGAAGATCCCGATCTCATGGGGCGTCAGCAGGCGCGCGATGAGCAGCGAGGACATGAACTGGATCAGCAGCGTGCCGTTGCGCTGGGCGAAGGACAGGAACAGGGATTTTCTTACACTCACGATGGGTCACCTGGAGCTGGGCGGACGCCACCGTCACCCGCTCGGGCAACGGTGGGCATGGCGGACGCGGACGCCCGACGCAGAGCTCTCATCGCGCCGCGCGGCGGCCGCGGGCCAGGACCTCGGCCGCCTCGCGCGCGATATCGGACCACTCGTGGGCGTCGGCGAAGCGGGCGGCGGCGGCGGCGACCCGCGCCGGGTCGGCGTCGGCGGCGTCACGCATGCGCTGCGGCAGCTGGCGTGCGCCGTCGGCCGGGTCGTAGGAGAACACGAAAGGCTGGTCGGCCATGTCCTGGAACACCCCGAGCCGCGGCACGATCATGGGCTTCCCGAAGGTGGCCGTCAGGTGCAGCGTGCCCGAGGTGTAGATGTCGGAGTAAGGCGTGACGATGGCGTTGCTTGCCGCCATCCAGAGCAGCACCTCGTCGTCGGGGATGTCCAGCGCGCCGATCCGCAGCTGCACGCGCGGGTCGTCCCCGGCGAGGGATCGCAGGCGCTCGGCGTATTCCTGCGACGGGCATTGCCCGAGCACCACCAGCAGCGCGTCCCGCCCCTCGACCTTCCTGACCGCCTCGATCGCGTCGTGGGCGCCCTTGTAGGGCGAGATACCGCCGAACAGCAGGTAGATGAAGGCATCGGGCGGCAGGCCCAGCGCAGCCCGGGCTGCCGCCGCGGTGGGGATCTGCGGATAGACCGGCCGGTAGTTGCCGTGGGGCACGACGAACACGCCATTCTGGCGATGGAACACCCGCCGCATGTCGTCCACCGCCCGCGGGAAGTTCACGAACACGATGTTCACCGAGTTGACGAACAGCAGCCGGGCCAGCCGGGCCTTCCAGTCGCGCTTCCGGTTGTGGGGGTAGAGGTTGTGAGCCGTCCAGATGACCTGATAGCCGAGGGCGCGGGCCAACCAGATCTTCAGCACGAAAACCGCCAGCCGCGCAAGGGAGACCGTGCCGTCAGGCTTTTCGTAGAGCCCGCCGACCCAATGGAAATGCAGGAAATCGATTTTCCCGCGCTGCTCCCTCAGCCACTCCTGCCCGAAGTGACCGGAGCGGACGTAGCGCACCCCCGCCGCCTCCAGGTGGGAGTACAGCAGGCCCAGGTAGGGGTTGCCATCGAACGGGTTCGGGAAGGAGCTGATGCTGAGCGGTCTCGCTTGATCGTTATTCATGCTGGTCGTGCTTCGCGAAAGTCCGGGCGGCCGTCGTTGGCGCGGTCGGTGGCCGCCTCTGTTGTCATGACGCCCGCGGAGCGAAGCAGGCCTTCGCCGCGTGCACGAGGTGCGCTCCGGCGGAGGACCATTGCCAGGCCTTCAGGTAAGCGCCAACCGACTTCGCCCTCTCGCGGCGACGGCGATAGAGCCAGCCGAGGTCGGAGTAATAGTGGGCGATCCGCGCCTTGAGGGCGTCCTGATCCGCCTGCCCCATGCGCGGCTGAACCCGCTCGAAGGCCTGGGTCATGTAGATCAGCATGTCTTCCTGCACCTTGACCTGGTTGCGGGTGATGTTGGTGCCGTGCTGACGATAAAAGGACAGGATGCGGTCGACATAGATCATCCGGCCCTCCAGCCCGAGGCGCACCCACAGGTCGTTGTCGTCGCAGACCTGGTAACGGGTGTCGAAATACAGGCAGTCCCGAGGCACGCGGTCGACGGCGATCATCACCGAGATCGTGTGGATCGCGGCGTAATGCACCACCTGAAAGGCAAAGAAGTTCTCGTCGCAGCGATAGACGTCGGGCTCGAGCAGCGTTTGATGCGCCGCCGCCTCGCTGACGAAGCGCTCGAGGTAGCAGTTGAGGGGCGCGCCGCCCTCATCGACCAACTGCACCTCATGGAAGGCGGCGACGCAGTCCGGATTGGCCTCGAGCAGCTTCACCTGGGTCGCGAGCTTGTCCAGGTGGTAGTAGTCGTCGTGATCGAGGAAGCACAGATAGCGGCCCCGCACGTGCTCAAGGCCGGTGTTCTTGGTAACCGCCGGCCGGCCGCCCCGGGTTTCCCGGCGGATCAGCCGGACGCGAGCGTCGTCCCTGGCGTAGCCCTCGATGATCGCGACCGTATCGTCGGTGGAGCAATCGTCCACCAGGATCAGTTCGAGGTTGCGGTAAGTCTGCTGGAGCACCGACTCGATCGCTGGCCTCAGAAAGCGGGCGCTGTTGTAGCAGGCAACGATCACGCTGACGAGCGGCCCCTGGTCCGGGAGCGTACTCGCGGTCATTTGTAGAGCGCCCCCTGGCGGTTGGCGCTGTCCATCATCAGCGCGTCGGCATAGAACTTGGTCGCCCAGTTGGGGTACTGCCACGGATGGTAGCCGCCGTTGATCGGATGGGAGCCCTTGATGCCGCCGATCCTGGCCTCCTCCTTGTCCGCAAGCAGCTGGGTTTTCTTGACGAAACCGAGGATCCGGGCGGTGGCGTCGCGATAGCGCGCATCGCCGGTGATCTGGAACAGGCGGCCCCAGTTGATGCCAAGCTGGCAATCACCGGTGAGGCAGGACCACTTGACGGTGGGTTTCCAGTCGGCGTCGAAGCGGCCCGGCAGGAAGCCATCGGCCGGCAGGGCCGCGACCATCGCGTCGCCGATCTTGCGGGCGGCCAGCACGAAGTCTTCGCGGCCGGCGTAATCGCCGATCTCGAGGAGGCCGCGCATGGCATAGGCGATGGTGTGGGTGAAGGGCTGGGAGCTGTCCTGCAGGCAGTTGGTGTCGAGCCAGCCGTTGGCCCGCGCCTGGGTGAGGGCCCATTCGCAGTTGCGCACGGCGGCGTCGAGGAAGCGCTTGTCGCCGGTGATCTGGTGGGTGCGGGCCAGGCTCCAGGCCGAGCGGGTGTTGTAGGTGTTGATGTCCTTGCCGGTCATCGGGGAGCCGAACTTACGCCAGCAGCCGTCGTCGTCCATGATGTCGCACAGCCAGGTCGAGGCACGCACGGCGGCGTCGCGGTAGCGCTCGTCCTGCTCTTCCTCGAAGGCGCGGACCCAGCCGAAGATCACCTGCCCGGTGTTGAACACCGTCGGCTTGTCGGAGTCGCCGAGGGCACCGGCCAGCACGCCGCCGCCGGGCAGCTGGATGTCGATCTCCCAGTCGGCCATGCGACGGGCGCGGGCGCGGCAGTCCTGGTCACCGGTGATGGCCGCATAGCGGTAGAGGGTCGGGATGATGTAGCCGGTGGTCTCCGGGTAGGAGGGCGCCCAGCGGCGGGAACGCACCAGCCAGGTCTGGGCCACGCCGCCGTTGCCGGTAACGTCCTGGGCACGCTTGAGCCAGGCGATGGCTGCGTCCAGGTGAATGCGGTTGTCGGCCGGGGCGGTCAGGCCGAGCCCGAGGGTGTCCTTAAGGATGAGACGCTTCTGGCGAAGGGTTTCACTGATGCTCATGATGATTTCCAGGATTGATTCAGGGTGTTCTTGATCTTCAGGCGACGGCTGCCTGCGGGGTGTCGAAGAAATGCTTGCCGCTGGCCACGAAGCGGGCCGACTCGCTGCTGTGGTCGGCTGCGCGGATCCAGGTGAGGACGGTACGGCCGATGCGCTCGGCGTGCAGCACGCCGCGCTTCTCCAGGTGCTCGACGAGCCGGGCCTCACGGCGCAGGCGGTTGGCCTCGGCGGCCAGCACGCGGACGGCGCAGTCTAAGGGCTGCCCGTTGCGATCGATCACCACACCAGCCACCGGCTGCGGCTCGTAGAGGGGGAAGGGCAAGGTGTCCGCCAGCTGATCCTCGACGAAATGGGTGTAGGTGAAGGTGGCGAACGGCGCATCGAAGCCGAGGATCAGCGCGTCCCGGGCCAGCAGGCGGGCAAACGGCGAGGCATCACCGAAGGAGCGCTCCGCGCGCTCGTGGCCCTCGACGAAGGCCGCCGCATCACGCCCCCAGGCCAGCAGGGGGTGGCTGAGGCTGAGGCTGCGCTGGACGCCCTCGCTGCGCCGGAAGACCTCGGACACCAGCCCCATCATCGACGGGCTGCGCAGCACGTTCATCGGCTTGCCCTTGGCGAGCCACTGGGCCGAACTCATGTTGTGATAAGGCATGGAGGGCATCACCAGCAGGCCGCCCTCCCCCACCGCGGCCTTGAGCGCGCGCACCACGTCGGCGGGCTTGCCCTGAAAGCCGCTGTACTGCAGCCACGACGAATGGAACATGAGCGTCGAACCGGGCGCCACGCCGATCTTGCGCAGGCGGGCGGTCAACTCGGCGGGGCCGTAGGCCCAGAGGGTGCGTGCGGCCTGGGCCTTGGCCCAATCCTTGAGCTTGGATAGCTTCATCGGGCAGGCGCTCCCTGGCGGCCGTCGACGACT
>Ga0116169_1003201_pt1 | contig 11125 bp, 9 predicted proteins | sample AD_UKC130_MetaG_FD_89796 | JGI IMG/M metagenome (GOLD analysis project Ga0116169, IMG submission 89796) | Active sludge microbial communities of municipal wastewater-treating anaerobic digesters from Canada - AD_UKC130_MetaG | ecosystem: Engineered > Bioreactor > Anaerobic > Digestate | place... | reverse complement strand
CGCACGCTGATGAAAGGTGAGCGCGCCGAGGTTCTTCTGGCCGACGGTGCGGGCGTGATCCAACGCAGCGCCAAGATCAAGGCCCTCGCTCGACACACGCGCAACCGGTTCACCCGTCGAGGCGTCGAGCACTTCGACGCCCACTACGCTGTCGGCGGGCGACCACCATGCGTCTTGCACGTAGCTCTGCAACATTCTCGGCTTGGTTTCGAGCGTCATAGCTCTGACTCCTTCGTTGTGACGTCTTGCGATGCGTTCAAGCGTGGTGTGGCGTTACTCACCGTTGGTCCAGTCATAGAAGCCCTGGCCGCTCTTGCGACCGAGCTTGCCCTCAGCAACCATGTCGCGCAGCAGCTGCGGCGGCGCGAAGCGGGGGCCGAGGTCGCGCTCGAGCTGTTCGGCGATACCGAGACGCACGTCGAGCCCCACGATGTCGGTGGTCTTCAATGGGCCCGAGGGGTGCTTGTAGCCAAGCTCCATGGCGAGGTCGATATCGGCCGTGCTCGCGACCCCCTCTTCAACCATGCGCATGGCTTCGAGTGCAATTGCGACACCGAGGCGACTCGAAGCGAAACCGGGCGAGTCAGACACCGTGATCGGGGTTTTGTCGAGCGCGCGCACCCAGCCACGCGCCTTCTCTGCGAGTGTTTCGCTGACCTGCTCGTGCACAACAATCTCAATGAGCGTCGACGCAGGCACAGGGTTAAAGAAGTGCAGGCCGATGAACTGCTCGGGGCGGTCGAGGGTTTCGGCGAGCTGCGCGAGCGGAATCGATGAGGTGTTCGAGGCGAGGGTTGCGAAGTCGGGCAGTTGCTGCTCAATCGCACGCAGCGTTTCGAGTTTTAGGTCGAGGATCTCGGGCACAGCTTCGACAACCAGCTGACATGCCCCGAACGCCCCCACATCGGTCGCAACGGTGAGGGCCTGATTCAGTAGCGCGGCATCGCCGTTGAAGCCTCGGGCCACCGAGGCATCAATGCTCGCCTCGATGCGCAGCTTTGCGGCCTCGGCAGACTCGACGTCGCGCTCGACAACGACGACATATGCCCCGGCGAGAATGAAGGCGTGGGCGATGCCGCCGCCCATGCGGCCGCCGCCCATCACACCAACGCGCGAGGGCACAGAGATTTCAATCGAAGCGCTCATTTGCTTTTCTTTCGCTCAAGAAACTCGGTCATTCGACGCATCTTTTCGGGGCTTTCAAAGAGCACCGATTGCTCATCTAGGTCGATCTGCGGATGTGCTGCGCGCGGAGCCTGCAACACCCGCTTTGAAGCTTGCGTTGCCGCGGGGTCAAGCGATGCGATGCGACCAGCGATCTTCTCGGCACGCTCAAGCGCCGCGGCAGAGTCATCTTCGAGATGGGTGATGAGGCCAGCACGCAGTGATTCTTCGGCGTTCAACACGCGCCCTGCGAGCATGATCTCGGCTGCGAGCGGCTCGCCAACCAGCTCGCGCAGGCGCCAGCTCGCACCGGCGGCGGCAATGATGCCGAGCCCGGTCTCGGGGTTGCCGATCTTCAGCGTCGGGGTGCCAACGCGAATATCTGCCGCATACGCAAGCTCGGCACCGCCACCGAGGGCGTAGCCCTCGAGCACCGCGATCACCGGCATCGGCAGCGCGTTCACCCGCATGAATGCCCGCGTGTTGATGCCCTTCAACGCGTCTTCGGCGCGGCGCGCGCGCAACTGCGCAATGTCGGCGCCGCCAGCAAACGTGCCCTCCGCACCGCGCAAAATCAGCGTCTGGGGCGACGCCTCAAGCATCTCGCAGAGCGCGTGCAGCGCGTCGATCAGATCTTGGTCGATGGCGTTGCGCTTCTCGGGTCGGTTGAGCGTAGCGAGCACGTGGGTGTCAAAGTGCTCGATCAGCAGGGCTGAGTTTTCGGGGGTCTGGCTCACGCTCACACCCGCTCGATGATCGTGGCTGAGCCCTGGCCCACACCGACACACAGCGTCGCGAGGCCGTAGCGCGAGCCCTCGCGCTCCATGCGGTTCAGCAGGGTCACGATGAGTCGCGAGCCCGATGAGCCGAGCGGGTGGCCGAGAGCGATCGCACCGCCGTCGGCGTTCACGCGAGCTTGGTCGAGCCCAAGGCGGCGAATGCAGGCGAGCGACTGCGAGGCAAAGGCTTCGTTCAGCTCGATCGAACCGATGTCGTCGATCGAAAGGCCCGAGCGCTGCAGCGCCTTCTTGGTGGCCGGCACCGGCCCAAGCCCCATGACCTCTGGCGCAAGCGCGGCTGAAACGCTGGTGACAATGCGGGCACGGGGGGTGAGGCCGTAGCGCTCGACAGCCTCGGCGCTCGCGACGAGCAGGGCGCTCGCCCCGTCATTCAGCGATGACGCATTGCCCGCGGTCACCACGGTGCCGCCCGCAACGACAGGGCGAAGGCCCGAGAGCACCTCGAGGGTAGTTCCGGGGCGTGGTCCCTCGTCTACAGAAACAACCGACTGCTTGCCGCGGCCGAGGTCAACCGTATAGGGCGCGATCTCATTCGTAAAGTGCCCGGCCTCGATTGCGGCGAGCGCGCGACGGTGGCTCTCGACCGCGAACGCATCTGCGTCTTCTCGGCTGATGGCGTCAACGCGTGCGACCTCTTCTGCAGTCTCGGGCATGGTGAAGGTCGCCTTATCGCGGGCGGTGAGGCGCGGGTTCGTGAATCGCCAACCGATCGAGGTATCAACCTGCTCGCCTGGTTTCGACCAGGCGCGGCCGGGCTTCTCTTGTACCCAGGGAGCGCGGGTCATCGATTCGACCCCACCCGCAATGATGAGATCGGCGTCACCCGCGCGAATCGCCTGCGAGGCACCGGCGACGGCGGTCATGCCAGACGCGCAGAGCCGGTTCACCGTGTAACCGGGCACCGTGTCGGGCAGCCCCGCAAGCAGCACTGCCATGCGGGCCACGTTGCGGTTGTCTTCGCCCGCCTGGTTCGCGGCACCAAGAATCACCTCGTCGAGGGCTTCTGCCGGCACACCCGTGCGCTCTACGAGGCTCTTCAGTACGTGCGCCGCGAGATCGTCGGGCCGCGCAGCGGCAAGCGCCCCGCCGTAACGCCCAACGGCGGTGCGCACTCCATCTACGAGATAAGCCTCTGCCATGCTCGTCGACCTCCTCGTCGATTGCTCAGAACCATCACACACCCAATTAGTGAATGATCGGTCAGTATTTACTGTAACAGGATAGAGCGAACCCCCGACAACCCGCAATGTGAATAACAATTTGACCCAAACATCACGTTCAGGGCGCGCGTCGGCCCAGATCTGTGATTTACTTACTGACCAGTCGGCAAGTTATTGTCGCATCCCTCACCCCTCTCGTGCGCTCTCCACAAGACGAGCGCCCAGAACAATGGAGTTCAGATGACTGAAACAGTTGACGCCACACGCGAGCAACGAAGAGTGCTCGCCGGCACGGTGGTCGGCACCTCAATCGAATGGTACGACTTCTTCATCTACGCGCAGGCAGCCGGCATTGTGCTGGCGCCCCTCTTCTTCGCACCCGCTGGCGAGACTTTCGGCCAGATCGTTGCGTGGGCCTCCCTCGGCATCTCGTTCCTCTTCCGCCCGCTCGGCGCCATCGTTGCGGGACATCTCGGCGACCGCCTCGGCCGCAAGCAGATGCTTGTGCTCACGCTCGTCTTGATGGGCCTTGCGACCGCGCTCATCGGTGTGCTGCCCACCTACGCCCAGATCGGCATCGCGGCACCGCTGCTGCTCGTACTGCTGCGCATTCTGCAGGGATTCTCGGCCGGTGGCGAATGGGGCGGCGCAGCCCTGATGTCGGTTGAGCACGCACCCAAGGGCAAGCGCGGTTTCTTCGGCGCCTACCCGCAGATCGGCGTGCCCATCGGCATGATCATCGCGACCGCCACCATGTGGGTACTCACCACTTCGCTCACCGAAGAGCAGTTTCTCTCGTGGGGCTGGCGTGTGCCGTTCCTCTTCTCGATCGTGCTGATCTTTGTCGGGTACCTAATTCGCCGGGCGGTCGAAGAGTCACCGGTCTTTGCTGAGCTGCAGGAGCGCAAGAGCGAGTCCTCGGCACCGCTGAAGACCCTCTTCAAGCGCAACTCGAAAGAGGTTATTCTCGCGGCTCTCATCTTTATCGCGAACAACGCCGCGGGCTACCTGCTCATCGCATTCTTCTCGGCCTACGCCACCCGCCCCGTCGAAGAGGGCGGCCTCGGACTCGAGCGCCCACCCGTGCTCCTGGCAACCACGCTCGCCGCGTTCGGCTGGCTCTTCTTCACGCTCTATGGTGGCATTCTGTCTGACCGCATCGGCCGCGTGCGCACCTTCCAGATCGGCTACGTGCTGCTTGGCCTGTGGGCGGTTCCGATGTGGTTCCTCATCGACACCGGCAACATCTACCTGTACTTTGTTGCGCTGTTCTTGATGACGGTGGGCCTCGGCCTCTCGTATGGCCCGCAGGCCGCGCTCTACTCAGAGATGTTCCCAGCAGATATTCGCTACTCGGGCGTTTCGATCGGTTACGCAATCGGCGCTACCCTCGGCGGCGCGTTTGCACCGATGATCGCGGAACTTGTCTTCAAGAGCACCGGCCAGTCGTGGACCATCGGCCTCTACATTCTCGGCATCACGATCATCTCGCTGATTGCGGTGTCGATGGTGAAGTCGAAAGACAACGCACCACTGAACACGACCACAATCGATATTCACGGCTAGCTACCGCAGATAAGAATCGGCGGGTGCTCCTGACTCAGGGGCACCCGCCGATTCTTATTCGTCGCGATCCAACGCCGGCAGCAGCCAAGCAACGAGCTCTCTGAGGGTGCCCCGAAATCGCACGTCTGCAGGCTCGTTCGCCCATTCTCGGAGGCGCAAGAGCGCCCCCACTTCAGCCGGGTCCATTCCCTCAAGCAGCAACTCGACCTCGTTCACCGAAGCCTGCTGCTCGCGGCGCGCGGTCGCAGCGCTCGCCATGGTGATCCCGATAAGCGCCTCGTAGCAGGCAGCCGCGCGCGAGGCAGAGAGCCCAAGCCCCATGAACTGGCTCAGCAGCGAGTTCACCATACCGACCATCTGCGCCCAGGGCGCCGAGTCAAGGCGAGCCGGAATCGCCTCTGGGTACACGATCAGCAGCTCCCGATGCGCCTCAAAAAACCCAACGAGCTCATCGATCGGATGCGCAGCGTCGGCAAGCGAGGGCACTCGGATCGGCAGCAGCATGCGCGACAGTGCCGCCTCGGCAATCTCGTCGAGCGATTCGAAGTAGGTGTAAAGCATCGACGACCGGATACCCAGGCGTTCAGCCAGGGAGCGCGTCGAAAGCGCCGCAAAGCCGTCTGTCGCGATCAGCTCGATTGCACCGTCGACTACTGCGTCATCGGTAAGTTTGCGCGGCCTGCCTCGGGCCGCCTGTGGCTTTTGTGGTGGCATATTCCTACTTTACAGATCGACTGATCTGAATATCATAGTTGCAGCACAATCGAAATCTCGGAGGCAAGCAATGTCGCTCATACGTCTAGCACTGAAGGCTCAGGGTACCGCAGTCGGTGCCGTTCGGCGCGTGCTACTGCACACGCGAAGCGCGGCCCTCGTGCCCGCCGACTGGCCTGCACCACGGGGCAACTTTGCGGTCGGCGTTCGAGACGCGAGTGTGGCTGACATCGGCAGCCTGACAAGCGACGGCATGGTTCGGGTGTGGTACCCGGCGCGGGCCGGCACCGGTAGCGGGCACCGCAAATACTTTGGCGACGGCACCGAGCAAGGTGCCATGATTCGGGGGCTCGCCCCGCTTCTTTCGCGACGAGGATCAGGCAGGCTCGGGGCACGCACAACGGCGTCGCTGCAAGACGCCGAGGCAATCGGGAGTGATCACCCTGTGGTGTTCTTTTCGCACGGATTCGGCGGGTTCATTGGGCAGAACACCCACCTCTGCGAGAGTCTCGCCGCGGCCGGCTACGTGGTGGTCTCGGTTGCCTACCCCAAGGCGGCCGCTGCGATCTGGGCACCAGACGGCTCGTCACAGTTCATGACCAAGGGCGATAGCAACCGGCTCATGAGCGACGAGTTTGCGCGCACCATGTTGGCTGTGTTGCGCGCAAAGTCGGCCATCGCCGAAGACACCGCTCTCGAGCAGGCCACGGCAGTGCGATCTCTCGAATTCGAGAACTCACGCTGGAGCGCACAGCTCACCGCGATGCTCGATGCGCTGGTCGACCCAGACGAGCGCACACAGCGCGTCGACGGCGAACTGCTGCGGGTGTTCGACACCGCAGACTGGTCTCGGATCGCACTCGTGGGCATGTCGTTCGGCGGCTCGACCAGCGCAAACGTCGCGCACGTCGACGGCCGGGTAAGCGCGGCCGTCAATCTCGACGGCATGCAGCAGGGTGCCCCACTGTTCAGGCAGAGCATTCGAGTGCCGTTACTGCTGATGACTTCGGGCGGGGCGCATATGCCGTCAGGGCGAGGCATTCACGATCTGCACTACGAGGGCGAATACCCGGGCGCACTGGTGCGCCGTGTCAGGGTCGCCGACGCCGGTCACTACGGATTCACCGATCTCGTCGAGCTCGGTCGCGGGCCTCTTCGCAAGCTGCTCGACCTCGGCCAGGTCGATGGAGCAAAGATGCTGGCCCAGGTGTCAGACGAGGTGTTGAGCTTTCTCGGCAGCACACTACACGCCACCACGAACCCGCAAACGGAACAGTGATGAAGCCGCACACCCACGAGGCCGCGATCCCACGCAAATCATCGAGCGGCTGGCCCCTGCTCGTCGGCGCTTCCCTTGTGTTGGCGTTCAGCGCCACCGGTTTTCTTGTGCAGACCTTTGGTGTCTTTGCCGAGGCGATCGAGACCGAGTTTGGCTGGTCGCGCACCGCGACGTATAGTGTGTTGGTCATTGCGACGCTGCTCGCACCGATACTGATTCCGATCGCCGGCTGGGCCACCGACCGGCTGCGCATCCGATCGCTGGTGCTCAGTTCGCTCGCCGTTCAGGTCACCTGTTTGCTCGCGCTCGGTCTGTTGCCAACTGCACAGCTCAGCTTTTCGGCACTGTTCTTGCTGAGCTACGCGGCAAGCTTTGGTGCGAGCGTCGTGCCACTCGCAAAGGTCGTGAGCGACGCGTTCTCGGAGCGACGCGGTACGGCCCTCGGCGTGCTCTTCGCTGGCGCCTGCCTTGGGGCGATCGCAAATCCGCTCATTGCGGGTGCACTCGTGACGAACATCGGCTGGAAGGGCGCCTTCATTGCCCTCGGCGGGCAGGTTGTTGTGCTCTCGGCGATCCCCGCATTCGTCCTGCTTCGCCCGATCGAGAAGACCCCGACCACCGCCGCCAAAGGCACAAAACCAGCCGGGTGGTGCGTACTGTTTGCCACCCGCAGCCTCTACGTGATTCTTGGCTGGGCGTTCTTTGCAGCGCTCGGCTACGGCGGCGTTCAGGGCCACCTTGTGCCGTTTCTCGAGGAGCGGGCTCACACCCCTGCCGAGGCCATCATTGGGCAGAGCCTGCTCGGGGTCGGCCTGTTCGTCGGAAACGTCGGCGCTGGGCTGCTGCTCGATAAGATCGCAACGAAGCAGCTCGCGAGCCTTATGCTGCTGCTGCCGATTCTGGCACTGCTCGCGCTGGCGGCAGCCCCGCAGGGCCCGTTCGACATCGCGATCACCACCTTCATCGGCATCGCAACCGGCACCGAAACGGCCATGCTGGCCTACGTTGTCTCGAAGTATCTACCTTCGAGCGTTGGCGGGCGAGGTCTCAGCGTCGGCATGGTCGCGGTTGCCCTCGGCGGCGGCATCAGCACGCTAATCGGGGCGACCACGCACGACGCCACCGGCGACTATCGTCTCTTCCTGCTGCTGTGTTCGGCGTCTCTGGCGATCGCCGCGTTCTGGCCGTGGGCCCTTCGCGAGACCGTCACAGGTTCGGAAACGCCCGCAGCGGGTGTTCAATCCGCCGCACCAGGCTCCCGATGAAGCCCGCCGCGTAGCCCCCATCGCAGACCCTGTGGTCAAACGCGAGCGAGATCTGTGCGATACGGCGCACGACAATCTCACCGTCGACCACCCACGGGCGCTCAATCACGCGGCCCATACCAAGAATCGCCACCTCTGGATGGTTGATGATTGCGGCCGAACCGTCGACACCGAACCCGCCGTAGTTGTTGAAGGTGAACGTCGAGCCAGTCAGGCGCGCGGGGGCAAGGCGCCCGGTGCGGGCTTCGGCGCTCAACTCGCGCAGCGCAGTATCAAGTTGGGCGATCGATAGTGCATCTGCTCGCGGCAACACGGGCACCGAGAGCCCCCGCTCAGAGTCGACCGCAATGCCGAGGTTGATGCCGTCGAAGTTCGTAAGCTCGGTTGCATCGTCACTCAAGCGCGAGGCAAGCAGTGGGTACTCCTGCAACGCGAGCAGCACGAAGCGTGCCACGAGCGTCGTGATCGAGGGCGGGCGCTCCCCCTCTGCCGCCATCTGCGGGCGCAGTCGCCACAGCTCGGTGAAATCGACGTCGACCCAGACGGTCGCCTCTGGAATCTCGGAGCGGCTGCGGCTCATCTTTGCCGAGACCGCCTTGCGCAGCGGCGAGAGCTTCTCAGCCGATGCCACGCGCAGACCGTGCAGGCCCGGGGCCTGATCGCCAGCCGGCGCGGCGGCCTCAGCGCGAACCGAGTCGGCAGCGCCAAGCTGCTTCGCTGCATTCAACACATCGGCTCGGGTCACTGCCCCGTCGCTGCCGGTTGCAACTACGGCACGAGGATCAACCCCGAGCTCCTTGGCAAGCCTGCGCACAATGGGTGAGCGAACCGCGACGGGACCGCCCACCCGCTCGCTCGCAACACCCGGCGCACCTGCGACATCCGCTTCCTTCGTTATTGGAATTTCCAATAACGAAGGAGAAGTTGCGTCCAAAGCACCTACATCAGTTCCAGTTCCAGCACCAGTCCCAGCTGCCGCGCTCTTACGGCGCCTGCGACCCTTCGCCGCCACGCTGCCGGTGCCGTAGCCGATCAGCACGTTTCCTGACCCGGCCTCAGCCCCAGCCGGCTGAGCACCCGCGCGCTCTTCGGCGCGGTATGCCTCGGCCTCGGTGCGATCCTCTCCTTGAACCGCACTACCGCTTTGACTCCCCAGCACATCACCCGCAGCCCCGACCTCGAGCACAGGCGAACCCGTCGCAACTGCCTCACCTTCTGCACCGTGCAGTGCCAGCACCACGCCGGCGAACGGCGAGGGCAACTCAACTATGCTCTTCGCGGTCTCGACCTCGGCGATTGCCTGATCGATCACGAGAGTGTCACCCACCGACACCAGCCACCGCACGATCACGGCTTCGGTAAGCCCCTCACCGAGATCAGGCAGCAAAAACACCTGTGCAGCCACGTTAGTCCTCCCAATGCAGCGAATCGATGGCATCGATCACTCGATCGACGTCGGGCAAGAACCAGTGTTCAAGCTTCGGCGGAGCGAAGGGTATATCGAACCCTGTCACCTTGCGCACAGGTGCCTCAAGGTGCTCAAAGCACTGCTCCGACACCCGAGCCTGAATCTCTGACGCGACGCTCGCAAACCCCGGCGCCTCAGAAATGACCACCGCACGGCCCGTTGACTTCACCGCCCGCATCACTGTCTCGTCGTCGAACGGAGTAAGCGTGCGCACATCGACTACCTGCACGCTGCGACCGTCTTCTGCAGCCACTGCAGCTGCTTCAAGGGCAACCTGCACGGAGGGCCCATACGCGATCAGAGTCACGTCGCTCCCCTCACGCGCAACCGCGGCCCTGCCGAGAGAAGCCACAACACTCGTGTCAACCGGCCCCTTCGACCAGTAGAGCTTTTTGGGCTCCATAAACACCACAGGGTCTGGTGAGGCGATCGCGGCGCGTAGCAGCGAGTACGCCTCTTGCGGGGTCGACGGTGAGACCACCGTGAGACCTGGCGTGTGGGCGTAGTACGCCTCAGACGAGTCGCAGTGGTGCTCAACTCCGCCAATGCCGCCACCAAACGGAATACGAATCACCATGGGTAGGCGCAGCACACCCTTGGTGCGATTGCCCATCTTTGCGACGTGGCTCACGATCTGCTCAAACGCGGGGTACGCAAAGGCATCGAACTGCATCTCGACGACGGGGCGCATGCCGTTCATCGCCATGCCCACCGCGCTGCCAATGATGCCCGACTCAGCGAGCGGCGTGTCAAAGCAGCGAGCCTCACCGAAGCGCGCGGTCAGCCCGTCGGTCACACGAAACACGCCACCGAGGGCTCCCACGTCTTCGCCGAAGATCAGCACGCTCGGGTCTTCTGCGAGGCTGTCGGCAAGAGCCAGATTCAGTGCCGCCGCCATCGTCATAGTCTGCACGGCGGCCACGGTGGCTTCGGTCGCCACCGCGTCTTCGCTCAACATCGCGCTCATGCCGCGGCCTCCGTTCGCACGATCTCGTCTTGCAGCAGCGCCCACTGGCCCGAGAGCGTTGCCGGGCGATCAGCGAACACATGCGCAAAGAGCTCTTCCGGATCAACCGCGACCTCTCGGTTCATAGCATTGCGCAGTTCTACAGCGATGTCTTCTGCTGCCGCCGCAAAGCGGTCTTCGTCGGCGTCAGTGAGCGCACCAGCTTCACGCAGGTGGGTACGCAGGCGCGACAAGGGATCGCGGCTGATCCAGTTCTGCACCTCTTCGCGCTCGCGGTAGCGGGTGTCATCATCGGCATTGGTGTGCGCCTGCATGCGGTAGGTGTGCGCCTCGACTAGGGTTGGGCCCGATCCCTCGCGCGCTCTTGAAACGGCTTCACCGAGCACTGCAAGCACCGCGGCCATGTCGTTGCCGTCGACTCGCTGCCCGTGCATGCCGTAGCCAATCGCTTTGTGCGCGAGCGATGGTGCCGCGGTCTGGCGCGAGAGCGGCACAGAGATGGCAAACTCGTTGTTCTGCACGAAGAAGACCACGGGCAGACCGAACACCGCAGCAAAGTTCATTGCCTCGTGAAAGTCACCCTCGCTCGTCGCTCCGTCACCGCACATGGCAAGCACGACGGTGTTCTCGCCGCGCAGCTTTGCCGCGTGAGCGAAGCCCACCGCGTGCAACATCTGCGTGGCGAGCGGCGTGGCTTGCGGGGCAACGCGGTGCTCGCGCGAGTCGTAACCCGAGTGCCAGT
>Ga0116169_1003199_pt1 | contig 11133 bp, 8 predicted proteins | sample AD_UKC130_MetaG_FD_89796 | JGI IMG/M metagenome (GOLD analysis project Ga0116169, IMG submission 89796) | Active sludge microbial communities of municipal wastewater-treating anaerobic digesters from Canada - AD_UKC130_MetaG | ecosystem: Engineered > Bioreactor > Anaerobic > Digestate | place... | reverse complement strand
ATCTGTCGGACAAATCAAACAAACCCGCTGCATTTTCAATATCATAACTCGCAGCGTATATACTAAGCCAACCGAGAATAAGAAAAATCACGTACATCCACACTGTTAGCCGATCTACATGCCCTCTATCCAATATTTCTCCGTTGTTTAGATACATAATGTCGAATCATTTTTTGTTTTGAAGCGAATCGTTATCGACAATCGAAAGTTCTCGTCTGTAAATATGGGGAAGAATAGTTGTATTTACAATTCGATTCTCAAGCCATTTATCTGTTTCGGGTATGGAATCGTTAAAGAATTTCTGAAGCATAAGTCTTCCAATGGGCACGGCATTGCTTGCTCCAAATCGTCCGTTTTCCACAATCACCGCAATGGCCACACGTGGGTTATCTTTGGGAGCAAACCCCATGAAAAGGGAGTGATCATCACCATGCGGATTTTGGGATGTGCCGGTTTTTCCACATACTTCAATTTCAGGCAAAAGATTGGCTGTGCGGCAAGTACCTCCCGTTACGGCATTTGCCATGCCTTGTGCGATTATTTCAAAAATAGAATGCTCGATGCCCGTATAATGTTTTCGGGTATAAAGTGTATCCAATGGAGCTCCTTTACGCTCGCGCACCACATGTGGCACATAATAATACCCTCTATTTGCCACAATAGCGGCAAAATTGGCTATTTGCAAAGGCGTTGCCAAAATTTCACCTTGTCCTATGGCAATCGATATAATATTGTGTGCATTCCAATTGGTTCTTTTCAACACTTTATTGTAAAACTTGCTGTTTGGGATAAATCCTTTTTTTTCCGATGGAAGATCGACACCGAGTTTCTCTCCATAACCCATCTCGCTCACATAGCTTCTCCATACATCGAAAGCTTCATTTACGTCGGTATATTTTTCTCTGTTGCCAAGCATGGCACTCAGCCCATAACAAAAAAACGAATTACACGAAGTTGCCAGTGCCGGCACGATAGACAATGGCGATGCATGACCATGACAAGCCGGTCGCCCACCCAAAGGGGGATATCCATGAAAACAACTGTATCGTGTTTCCAACGTAATGATTCCTTCCTTCATAAAAACAGCACCTTGCGGTGGTTTAAAAGTAGAACCCGGCGGATACATTCCTGCTACTGCACGATTAATAAGAGGCTTATAAGGATTTCGTTCCAAATCGAGATAATTTCTGCCAAAATCTTTTCCTGTCAAAATAGCCGGATCATAACTAGGCGATGATACGATGCATACTATTTCTCCCGTTTTGGGTTCAATCATCACAATCGATCCAATTTTGTTTTGCATGAGATATTCGCCGTAAGCCTGCAAATCGATATCGATGCCGAGCGTAAGATCGCGCCCGGATACGGGAGCTTTATCCTCCGCTCCATCTTTATAGCGCCCCTGTAATCGTCCTCTCGCATCCCTCAGCCAGATTTCCACTCCTTTTTCTCCTCTGAGGTCTTTTTCATGTGACGCTTCAATACCCGATTTTCCAATATAATCACCTCTAACATAGTAGGGGTCCGATTCCAACGCATTCTTATCGACTTCGGCAATATATCCGAGAATAACGCCCATATTGGGATACTTATATTGTCGTCGTGTACGATTTTGAACATATATGCCGGGGAATTTATACAACTTTTCTTGCAGCAGTCCGTATTGTTCCACGGTAAGTTGCGACATAAAAAGCTGAGGCGTATAAGATGAATAGCCGGGGTTTTTTCGCCTATCTTTCATGTCTGCCTCCAGCATCAGATATGTCGATTTGTCGATATTCAGTGTATTGCAGAAATCGAGTGTGTCGAATTCGCCCATCTCACGCACAACCATCATTACGTCGTAAGTAGGCTGATTATAAACAAGCAAATTGCCGTTACGGTCGTAAATTGCTCCTCGTGCCGGATACAGTGTTTTTCGCAAAAAAGCATTGCTATCGGCAAATTCACGATACTGAGGACTCAAAATTTGCAGATAAAACAATCGAGAAATATATACAACCATCACAAGCACAGCAATCAAGGCAATGATGTGTTTGCGTTTAGCATATGGATTTTCGCTATTATACCCCACTCGTTTTCCTATACATTAAACCGTCTAAAGCAATTATCAATATCAAAGTAAGTACGGACGAAGCTCCAATGCGGATAAGCGTACTCGTCAAATTAAAAAAAGTAAAAGATTCTATAAAAAACAACAGCGTTTGATGCAACAACACCATTACGACACTATAACGCAAAAAGGCTCCGGTTTCGGTATAAATGCTTGGAACAAAATCTTCGTATTCGACTTTCGAAAAAAATATGTTCATTAACGGTTTTCGTAAGGTAGCAACAATGGTTGTTGCTGCTGCATTCATTCCCGGCGTATTAAGAAAAATATCGATGATCAACCCCATCAAAAACCCCGAAATAACCACATAAAACAAATTTCTGTTCTTTGGCAATTTAATCAAAAAATAGATGTAAAGGATGGGTACGGCTACTCCGAAAACACTGATTCGATTCAACACCAACGTTTGAAGCAACACCAACACGACAAACCCTGCCATTTCACGTAAAAAGGTTGTTTTCATCGCTGCTCTACCGATTGTTCAAGAATACTTTCTTCTTCATAATAAACATCCTCTATGACAAACACATGCTGCAAGCTGTAAAAATCGGTTGCCAAACGTATTTTGAATGCATTAAAATTATCGTCCTTCGTTTTACCCTGTCCCACGACATAGCCAATCACCATATCTTTGGGAAAGATGCGCGAAAAACTGGTTACCACAGTATCGCCTTCACGAAACACCTCGTGTTTGGGCAATTGTTCAAGTTGGGCATAATGCAAATCTTTCCCATCCCATACGATAGACCCCGAGTTGTCGGAATTTTTTAATTTCCCACTTAACCTGAACTTCGGATTCACGATTGGGATTACTACGGAAAAATGATCGGAAACAGCAAGAACAACCCCTACAATACCGTTTTGCGACACAACCCCCATATCGGCTTTAACGCCATCTTGCAGCCCTTTATCCAGCGTAATGTAATTGTTGCTTCCAAAAAAACTGATATTTACCACATTTGAAGGAATAAACCGAAATTGCGCAGTGACCATAGAATCGCTCACAAAGGAATTTGTTTGAATCGAATCCAGAGCAAGGTCGTTTAAATAACTTTTCAATGCATAAAGTTCGTTTTGCAATTTTGCATTTTGTTCCAGCAACTCGTTATTGTTTTTCTGCATGTAAAAATATGAGTTCACTTTCCCCGACAAACGATATAATTCGGCAGAAACGCGGTTTGCCGATGAAAGGTATACGCTCCGTTGATACGAATTTTGTGTAAAAACAAGATAAAAACTAACGATTATCAATAAAACAGCCAACAACCACCAACTGTTTCGTATGATAAAATTAAATAGATTCCTCATACTGCGTTGTCAGCCATTCGGTTCGGCTTTCTGCCCAATAGATGTTACCAATAGCCGACTATCTCATTAAAAAGTTAAACTTATTGATATTTCGCAACGCGATACTTGTACCTTTTGCCACCACATGCAACGGATCATCCACTACCTTAAACGGTATGCCGATCTTATCGGTCAGCCTTTTATCGAGTCCTCGCAGCAAAGCCCCTCCTCCGGTCAGATAAATACCGTTGCGCACAATATCGGCATAAAGTTCGGGGGGCGTTTGTTCCAACGCACTTAGTACGGCCGAATCGACTTTCGACATCGATTTTTCGAGACAGTGAGCAATCTCTTGATAAGATATAGGCACATCCATCGGCAATGAAGTCATCCGGTTTGGTCCATGCACAACAAAGTCTTCGGGCGGATTATCCAGTTCGGTTGTCACGGCACCCACATTGATTTTTATTTTTTCTGCCGTTCGTTCTCCCACCTTCATATTGTGTTGGCGTCCCATATAATCCATAATATCTTCCGTAAAATCGTCGCCGGCTATTTTTATCGACTTATTCGAAACGATTCCTCCCAGCGAAATCACGGCAATTTCGGTTGTCCCTCCACCTATGTCCACAATCATGTTTCCTTCGGGGGCTTCCACGTCGATTCCTATGCCTAGGGCAGCAGCCATAGGTTCAAAAATCATATAAACGTCGCGTCCTCCGGCATGTTCGGCAGAATCGCGTACGGCACGTATTTCAACTTCGGTACTCCCCGAAGGAATACAAATCACAACACGCAATGAGGGAGAAAACAATCCTCCTCCTTTGTTTTTATTGGCCATGCGAATCATCCCGCGAATCATTTGCTCGGCAGCGTTGAAATCGGCAATCACTCCATCGCGGAGTGGTCTTACCGTGCGTATATTTTCGTGGGTTTTGCCATGCATTTGTTGCGCTTTTTCTCCTAAAGCAATCATTTTATCGGTTTTACGATCCAATGCAACAATCGATGGTTCGTCCAGTAAAATTTTTCCGGCATTGTTTGCAATAATGGAATTAGCCGTTCCCAAATCCATGGCTAATTCTTGTGTAAATGAAAATAATCCCATGTAAACGTTGTTTTTTACAAAATGTTTTAATGTTTAAAATGTCGGACACCTGTAAATACCATACTCATATCGTGTTCATCGCAATAAGCAATGGATTCGTTATCCCTTATGGATCCGCCGGGTTGTATAACGGCACCGATTCCCTCACCATGCGCAATTTCCACGCAATCGGGGAATGGGAAAAATGCATCCGAAGCCATAACTGCTCCCTTCAAATCGAAATTGAACGACTTGGCTTTCTCTATAGCCTGTTTCAATGCATCCACCCTTGAAGTCTGCCCGGTTCCGCTTGCCAACAATTGCTTGTTTTTTGCCAATACAATGGCATTCGATTTGGTATGTTTCACCACTTTATTGGCAAAAATCAAATCGTCTATTTCACCGGATGAAGGGGCTTTTTTTGTCACTACTTTCAGGTTGTCTGCCAATTCGACTTTCGTATCTTTGTCTTGCATCAATATTCCGTTTAATGCAGACCGATATTGAAGAGGGGCTATCGTTTCGTGAGTTGCTTTTTGAACCAGTATTATGCGATTTTTTTTCTGACTCAAAATTTCGAAAGCTTCTTTCTCGTATTCCGGTGCAATAATCACTTCAAAGAAGATGGAATTGATGAGCTTGGCAGCTTCTTTATCGACAGGACGGTTGGTGATGACAATTCCACCGTATGCCGACACGGGATCGGCCTGAAGTGCCGCTTCCCACGCTTCGCGAACAGTAGGACGGGAAGCCATGCCACAGGCATTATTGTGCTTGAGAATGGCTACCGATGTTTCGTCGAAATCGGCAATCAAAGCAACCGCGGCATCGATATCGAGCAAATTGTTGTACGATATTTCTTTTCCATGCAGCTGTTCGAACATATCGCCGAAATTGCCGAAGAAAACGCCCCTTTGGTGGGGATTTTCACCGTAACGAAGTTTTTTGGATCCATTTATGGCCAACCGTAGAGCCGAAAAATTCTCTTTATCGAAATAATTGAATATGGCCGCATCGTATTGCGAAGAAACGGCAAACGCCTCTTTGGCAAACCATCGACGATCTTCGAGATCCGAATCGCCCTGTTTTTCTTTCAATAATTGCAACAGCGATTCGTAGTGTTGTTTGGAAGCAGCAACAAGCACATCTTTGTAATTTTTGGCGGCAGCCCGGATCAGCGAAATGCCGCCAATATCTATTTTCTCGATAATTTCTTCCTCCGATCCTCCATTTGCCACCGTTTCCTCAAAAGGATACAAATCCACGATCACCAAATCGATCGAAGGGATATCGTACGCTTTCAATAGTTTTCTATCAGCCTCACTATCCCTGCGATAAAGTATTCCTCCGAATATTTTTGGATGCAATGTTTTTACTCTTCCTCCCAAAATGGGTGGATAACCCGTAACGTCCTCTACCGTTTCGCATTCATATCCCAGCGATTGAATAAATTCTTGTGTCCCTCCGGTAGACAACAGTTTAACGTTCAATTCCTTCAATACTTGAAGAATTTCTTCCAATCCATCTTTATGATAAACGGAAATCAGTGCTGTATTTATTTTCTTCGCCATAATTTAATAAAGCATTTTTATAAGAGAGTACAAAAATATAAAATCTATCGCTATTATTTTCAAAAAAGTTGTAATAATGAAACAGCCAACAAACACTGTCAGCCGTCTCTGATAAATAAACAGCAATTTTTACAATTGTTCGTCTATTGCCTCTATTTTTCTGACAATAAGTGCAAGTTCGGCTTTGATTCTTTCCATTTTCCGATTCATGTCCTCCAACACGCTATTCCCGCGTTTGGACGAAACCGACAAAAATCCGATATTGTTTTCATAAGTCTGCAATTCGTTTTTCATACGTTCATATTGACGCATAAGTCTTTCTCGTTCGCGTAAATTTCGATTTCTTGCATTGCCCGATTTGTCGGCACCCGAGCCACGAATTCCAAAACTTCCCAATCTACGATCGGATTTATCGATATTCAACCGATCGAATTGTGCATCCACTGCTTCATAAAAATCCTTGTATGCCTTATCTTTCAGTTTATAGGGTACATACCCAATTTTATACCATTCGTCTATCAGCTGTTGTAATCGATTCAACGCCTCTTCCAATGGTAATGCCGGGTCTAAATTGTTTATTTTTTCTATGATTTTTCCCTTTTCCTCCAGATTTTTCGTCTCCTTTTCGTATCGCGAGGAGGTTTGTAATTTTTTTTGTTCGAAAAAATGATCGCAGGCTCCTATAAAACGTTGCCAGATACTATCTACATGTTTACGGGGAACCGGACCGATTTCTTTCCACTCTTTCTGAATATCAATCATTTCTTTGGTGGTTTGTTTCCAATCCTTGCTATCTTTCAAGGCTTCGGCACGTTCACACAAAGCTATTTTCTTTTGGAGATTTTCTTCCATTTCTTGCCGCATCGACTTGTAAAATGCACTCTTGTTCTTAAAAAAGATATTGCAAGCCGCATGATAACGCTCATAGATGTTTTTGCGGGATTTCCTGGGCACATGTCCTATCTGACGCCATTGTTTCTGAATATCGAGCACTTCGTTCAGCTGTGTTCTCCAATCATTGAAATTTGTAAGCTTGGTGTAATCGATAGCTTCCAATTTTTCGCACAACTCTGTTTTCTTTTTGAGGTTTTCTTTCTCTTGTTCTTTAATCTCCTTGAAATGTTGCTGATATTTTTTATTTATTTTTGTCGATGCCTCTTTGAAGCGCAACCAAATTTCCTCTCTGTCTTTTCGGGCCACCGGTCCTATTTCGCGCCATTGTTGATGCAGACTCTGTAATTGATGAAACGCCGATACCACATCGGGTTCGTCATCCAACCGTTCGGCGGCTTCGCACAATTCGGTTTTTAACTCGAAATTCTTTTTAAAATCATATTTGCGAAACTCGTTGTTTATACGTACCAGATCATAAAACTTCTCCACATACAGTTGATAAGTTTTCCACAACTCATTGGCTTTCGACTGCGGGATCAGTTGAATTTCCTTCCATTGCTGTTGCAGTTCTTTAAATTCGCGATAGATTTTATTGAAATCTTCCTGTCCTTGATCTTCAATCAATTCTTTTATCCGATCGATGATGGCCAGTTTTTTTGCCAGATTTCTTTCTTTCTCGGCCTCTTCCTGAGCCCTTACTTGTATCCGTTTTTCTTTTATTTTCTGAAGAAGGGATTTGCCCTCGGTATACAGTTCCGATTCTTGGGCAACAAAATCGATTTCCTCCCCACCCTCTTCGATGAATTTACTTTTCTGTTTCTCTACTTCGTTTCGAAGTGAACGATAAAACTGAGCTTTCACCGCATCCACCTCTTTACGTTGAGGTTTGTCGGATGCAGCCAATTCGCGAAGCTTTACAATAATCTCTTCGATAGAAAGCGGTGTTGTCAATTCATCTTCCGATTCTTCTATTTGTCCTTCATCATCATCTTCTTCTTCCTCTGCCGGCTCTTCTTCCTCTTCATCCTCTGCCATTTCAAATTCGTAATCTATTTCTATCGGAATATTTTCATCCAATTCCTCGTTTTCCGATTTTTCATCCGATTTGTCTTCCTTATTCGCTTCGCTTTCATCCCCCACATTTTCGTCAGATTCTTCTTTTGAAGGAATATTCTCAAGTTGCACATCCGATTCAGGAAGAACAGATTCTTTTATTGCCTGTTTTTCTTCGGTTTCGGAAATTTCGGTCATTTTATCCGAAACTTCTTCTTTCGGATTTTTCGGAACTTCTTCTTCCGGATTTTTCGGTAAAAGGGTTCTGGGACTAACGCTTTCATCATTAACGGTTAATTTTCCGTCATCAAGATTATTGTTCGTATTCATCGGTTTTTAATCCTTCTTTTTATTTCAATTTCGATTTATTGAAATCCTACTTTTCACAAGGTATCCAACATAACTATATTGGATTTACAATCTTTTATACAAAATAACACATTATTTTTCGTATTTCATCGTTTTTGTAGAATTTTATTTTAGCCGAAATTTCTAAAAAAGAATAATCATTGTTTTTTATTCTTATCATCACAAGGTTAAGTTCAACCCACAAGTGCACCTTTTCATGCCCTACGCCATGCTCATACCCGAAACCAACCCCGTTCCTTTCTCCTGCTTTTCGCTCTTTCCTTCGCTGCCGATCGACGTCCTTTCCGCACGGCAATCGTCGAGGATGCCGCACAGCTGCTCGATCAACCGGGCGTGTTCGTCGTTCCTCAACAGCGCCATCCAACTCAACTTGAATTTCTGCATAATCAACGTTTTTAACAAAATAAAATAAAAACCCCTGCGAGGCACGGAGCGTATTGGTTAAAGAATAATAATGAAATTGGAGGGGAAAAAAAATTCCCCACTTCAAAAATTCACTCATCCACGTTTCGCTTACTTTTCTCTGAAAAACAAATTAATGGGAGTTCCCGTTAAATTCCAATTTTTCCTCATTTGATTTTCAATAAATCGTTTGTACGGTTCCTTAATCCATTGAGGAAGATTGCAAAAAAACACGAACGACGGTATTTGGGTGTTGGGCAACTGAGTAATATACTTAATTTTAATGTGTTTCCCTTTGTTCGATGGAGGTGGTGTCTTTTGAATAATCGGAAGCAATACCTCATTGAGTTTTGCAGTAGGAATTTTTTGTTTTCGATTTCGATACACCTCATTGGCTGCATTCATTACTTTCAGCAAGCGCTGCTTATTCAATGCCGAACCAAAAACAATAGGAAAATCGGTAAAAGGGGCCAATCTTCGCCGAATGGCATTTTCGTACTCTTTAACCAGCTTACTATCTTTCTCTTCCACCAAATCCCATTTGTTCACAAAAACCACCAGGCCTTTTTTGTTTTTCTGAATAAGTGAAAAAATATTCAAATCCTGACTTTCGATTCCCCGCTCGGCATCGATCATAAGGATGCACACGTCGGCATTTTCAATGACGCGAATCGCACGAATCACCGAAAAATATTCGGGACCTTCGTGTACCTTTTGCCTCTTGCGGATACCTGCCGTATCGATTAGATAAAAATCCATGCCAAACTTATTGTAACGAATATAAATGGAATCGCGCGTTGTGCCGGCAATATCGGTCACAATGTTGCGATCCTCGCCAAGCAAGGCATTCACCAAAGATGATTTCCCGACATTTGGACGCCCAACGACGGCAAACTTGGGAATATCCGGCAAAACCTGCTCGGCTTCGTCTTCTTCGAATAAGGTGAGAATATGATCCAATAAGTCGCCTGTTCCGGTACCATTGATAGCCGAAACACTAAACGGATCTCCAAGACCGAGAGCATAAAATTCGGACGAATGATACCCGAGCTCAAAATTATCGGCTTTGTTGGAAACTACCACCACAGGTTTTTCCGAACGCCTCAGCATGTTGGCAATATCTGCATCCCGATCGGTTATGCCGCTTCTCACATCGACTACAAAAAGAATAACGTCGGCTTCTTCAATGGCAATATCGACTTGTTTGTTGATCTCATCCTCCAGCACATCGTCGGAATTTACTATCCAACCGCCGGTATCTACCAACGAAAACTCCCGGCCATTCCAAAAAACCTTTCCGTATTGACGATCACGCGTAGTGCCGGGAATATCCGTCACAATGGCCTGTCGACTTTCCGTCAACCGGTTAAATAACGTCGATTTTCCAACATTGGGACGTCCTACGATAGCAACCAATTTTTTCATGCGGAAGATCCTTTAATCCAATTTATAACCTAATCCCCTCAGCATTCTGTCGTTGTTTTTCCAATCTTTTTCAACCTTTACAAAAAGCTGTAAGTAAACTTTCTTACCGAAAAAAAGTTCAATATCTTTCCGCGCCATCGTTCCCAGCTTTTTCAAGGCTCCGCCTTTACGTCCGATTACGATGCCTTTTTGCGATTCGCGTTCAACCCATATGACGGCACGAATGCGAATGATATCTTCCTCTTCCTTGAATTCTTCGATGATCACCTCCAAGGAATAGGGAATTTCTTTTCGGTACAGCATCAACGCTTTCTCGCGAATAATCTCCGATACGAAAAAACGTGCCGGCTTATCCGTCAATGCGTCTTTTTCGAAATACGGAGGCGACTCGGGCAACAATTCCACAACTCGTTTTTTAATTACATCTATCCCGAAATCGTTTAATGCCGAAATCGGATAAATTTCGGCATTAGGCAGCAATTCATGCCATTGATCAACCCGTTTTTCAAGGTCCGATTGATTGGTAAGATCAATCTTATTGATGAGCAACAATACAGGAATGTCCAGTCGTCGCACCCGCTGCAGAAAATCATCGTTTTTGTCGATCGTTTCTACCATATCGGTAACATACAACAACACATCGGCATCATCCAAAGCCGAAAGCGAAAAAGCCAACATTTGCTCTTGCAGTTTATAGTTGGGACGAAGCACACCCGGCGTATCGGAATACACCACCTGATATTCCGGCGTATTGACGATGCCGATGATGCGATGCCGAGTAGTTTGCGCTTTCGAAGTAATGATGGAAAGCTTTTCACCTACCAACAGATTCATAAGGGTGGACTTGCCTACATTGGGATTGCCGACAATATTGACGAATCCCGATCGATGTTCTTTTTCTTTCATTCGATATATTAAAAATGCACGTTTCT